>ERZ772876.3003-NODE-3003-length-12952-cov-3.074979_pt1 | contig 12952 bp, 10 predicted proteins | sample MGYA00580584_ERZ772876 | MGnify/ENA primary metagenome ERZ772876 (study PRJEB29015, sample SAMEA2737728) | human gut metagenome | biome: human gut; feature: human-associated habitat; material: faeces | place: China | collected 2012 ...
CAGTAACCTGTGTTTTTCCGTCTGGTCTTAAATATTTTAATGTACCGTCTTTACGGATCTTCGTTAACTGACGTGCAAGTTTGTGTGCCATGTTGATGGCATATGGCATATACTCTTCTGTCTCATTGGAAGCATAACCAAACTGGATACCCTGGTCACCTGCTCCGATGGCATCAATTTCATCTTCACCCATTTTTGCTTCAAGAGCTTTATCTACGCCAAGAGCGATATCAGCAGACTGTTCATCGATTGCTGTGATAACTGCACATGTATCAGCATCAAATCCATATTTTCCACGTGTATATCCGATTTCACGGATAGTATCTCTTACGATTTTCTGGATATCAACATATGCATTTGTTGTAATCTCACCCATAACAAGTACAAGACCTGTAGTTGTAGCAGTTTCACATGCAACACGACTCATAGGATCTTTTTCCATAAGAGCGTCAAGAATAGCATCGGAAATAGCATCACACATTTTATCCGGATGGCCTTCAGTTACAGATTCAGAAGTAAATAAAATTTTCTCCATTGTGTTCTCCTTTTTTATTCATTTACAATTGTTTCCCGACCGCAGAATAACCCACAGCCATTTATGTACTGTATCAACAGATTATTTCTCTCCGCTGATACTTTTCCGTTAACAAAAAGAAACAGCCCGAAGTAATCGGACTGTCTGATTATCTCAACAATCCTCTTATTGTTCGATCACTCGCTCAGGTTGGCACCTTCCTACACAAACAGGGGTTGCCGTGGCTTCGCAGATCCTTTGTATCTCCACCACTCTGAATAAAAGGCTATTACTAATTATTAACTTGCATTAATTAAGATTGCTGCATATCATACAATATACTTAACCCTTACAAATGTCAAGTAATTTTTTGGTATTTTTTATCATCCCACCCTGAGACGGAATTTCTGGATTTCTTTCTCATTGGATACTCTCTCAATCTCAGCACCGAGAGATCTCAGCTTATCTTCAAAATTCTCGTATCCTCTCTGGATATATACGATATCATCAACAACTGTGATTCCATCTGCTGCAAGACCTGCGATCACCAGGGCTGCACCTGCACGCAGATCCGGTGCACTTACTCTCGCACCTGTAAGCTTCTTCACACCATCAATAATTGCTGAATTTCCCTCAACTTTGATGTTTGCTCCCATACGTGAAAGTTCGTCCGCATACTTGAATCTGTTCTCAAAAATACTCTCTGTTACAATACTGGTTCCCTCTGCAAGTGCCAGAGTTACAGCAATCTGTGGCTGCATATCTGTAGGATATCCGGGATATGGAAGAGTCTTTACATGAGTACGGTGAAGTCTCTTTGGTGCACGTACACGAACTGCATCATCAAATTCCTCAACCTCACATCCAATTTCTTCAAGTTTAGCCGTAGTTGCTTCCAGATGCTTCGGAATTACATTCTTAACTGTTACATCTCCGCCTGTTGCTGCCGCAGCAAACATAAACGTACCTGCCTCGATCTGATCCGGAATAATAGAATACTCTGTACGGTGGAGCTTCTCCACACCTTTAATACGGATCACATCTGTACCTGCACCTTTAATATTTGCCCCCATACTGTTCAGGAAGTTGGCAACGTCAACTACATGCGGTTCTCTTGCGGCATTTTCCAAAATAGTACGTCCCGGAGCCAATGAGGCTGCCATCATAATATTGATCGTTGCACCTACAGAGACAACGTCAAGGAAAATATGGCTTCCATGAAGTTCATCTGCTTTCGCAACAATTGCTCCATGCATGATATCTACATCTGCACCAAGCGCTCTGAATCCCTTCAGATGCTGGTCGATCGGACGGCTTCCGATGTTGCATCCACCTGGAAGCGGTACCTCTGCATGTTTATACTTACCAAGAAGTGCTCCCAGCAGATAGTAGGAAGCTCTGATCTTCTTGATATATTCATAATCAACACTTACATCTCCAATTGTAGATCCGTTAATTTTCACAGTAGATTTATCAATACGGTCTACCTGTGCTCCAATACCAGCGATCGCTTCAAGCAATACATTGATATCCCTTACATCCGGCAAATTCTCTATCAGAATCGTCTCATCAGTCATTATGGCTGCTGCAAGAATAGCAAGTGCCGCATTCTTGGCACCGGCAATCTCAACTTCACCGACTAAAGGGTTGCCTCCTTTTATAACATACTGTTCCATATCACACCTCTTATTTATTTTCACTCCATGAGCAGAATTAATGGTCACTGTTCACTCTGTTTTTCGTTTTCTGCGAACATGTAACTTCTGTTTCAAATGCATATATGTTTATACTAAACGATCATCTTATTTTAAAGTCAGTTGTATATTATATCATATATTTATCATTTGTAAACAAAAATTATTTACCACTGTCCTTTTCCCGAGCTGTAATAATCACTTTCCCTGCTCTTTGATATGTATTATCTCCAGAATTGCCCGAAGACTTTCATCCAAATCTTTCCCCTCTTCATCAATGGTAATATCTGCATATTTCTCGTACAGAGGTACACGTTCCTCATACAGATCTTTCAGGCTCTGACCGTCCTTTAACAGAACTCCGCGGCCTTTCAGATTTCCCAGTCTTTTGGATAAAGATTCCAGTGATAATTTAAGATATATAACCTTACCTATGGACTTCAGATGTTCCATTGCCTCATCACAGTAAATAACACTTCCGCCGGGTGCAATGACCGTATCTGTCACATGAATGTCTGCATTAACCTGATTTTCAATTTCCTTAAATTTTTCCGGTCCGTCCTGCTCTATGATCTCTGAAAGCTTTCTTTTCTCCTGTTTCTGTATCAGAAGATCAGAATCCAGAAATTCATATCTCAATGCTTTTGCAAGAATAACTCCTATTGTACTTTTCCCTGAACCGGGCATTCCTATTAATGTCACATTATTCATGTTTATGTCCTTTCATTTTATCATACATTGTCTGCGTCTGCAAATTGTGGGTTACTGTTTCTTTTTTCCGGATTTTTTCTTTTTTTTTTAACGCTGTATCCAAATGTTCCCAGTTTTTTACCAATTCCCAGATATTCACCATGAGAATACACCAGAGGTTTCGCATCATTCAGATGAAATTTCTTCTTCTCGTCCATATACTGCGGATCAGCATGAACTGCAAGCACATCCGCCAGAAACATATGGTGGGAACCCAATTCCAGAACCTGCCTTACTTTGCATTCAATACTCACCGGAGATTCTGCGATCATGGGAACTTTCACAAAATCCGCCTTCTCTTTGGTAAGCTTCATTTCTTTAAATTTATCAACATCCCTGCCGGAACGGACTCCACAGTAATCCGTTGCATATGCCAGTTTCTCTGTTGTCAGATTTATTACAAATTCTCCCGTCTTTCTGAGCATATCATAGGAAAAACGGGATGGTCGCACAGAAATAGACACCATCGGCGGATTCGTGCAGACAGTTCCTGCCCATGCAACTGTAATAATATTGTCATTCCCCTCTCCGTCAGAAACACTTACCATAACTGCCGGAAGTGGATAAAGCATATTTCCTGCTTTCCAGGTTTCTTTTTCCATTTCTTATTATCCTCAGCTATTCTGTCTGCTGCCATCAGTTGTAATCGTTCTGTCCGGCCTGTGCAGCTTCCATAAGTGCCGGAATCAGCTGTTTCTTACGTGAAACAACGCCTTTCAGATCAAATACACCATCCTTTGGCTCCATATGGAAAGCAATACGTGCCATTTCCTCACTTCCCTCACCATAATAGAGAAGCTCTGTAGATTCCTCAATAATATTGGTAAGCATAAAGAATACGCGGGTAACACCATGACGGCCACACTCGCTGACCATAAACGGAACCAGACGCTCTTTGATTTCTGCCAGCTCATCGCTGTCCATAGAACTGATCTGTCCAACACCAAAGTTGATCTCATCCTCAGCAATAAATTTCTTATAATCCTGATAGAAAATTTCTTCCGGTGATTTATCTTTCAGGTTACTTCCTGCTTTAAACATCTCTTTTGCAAACTGCTCAATATTGATTCCTGCAATAAGTGCCAGCGCACCTGCCGCCATCTTGTCAGATAATGTGCAGGTAGGTGAACGGAACATCAGTGTATCTGAAATAATCGCAGCACAGAGAAGCCCCGCAATACTCGGTGAAATCTCAAGTTTCTGCTCCCCATACATTTCATACAGAATCGTTGCTGTACATCCGACCGGCTGATTTCTAAAAGAAATCGGTACCATAGTTTCCAGAGAACCCAGTTTATGATGGTCAATAATCTCCACGATTTCAGCTTTATCGATATTGTCAACTGCCTGATCTTTCTCATTATGGTCCACAAGTGCTACTTTTTTCCTGTGCATATCCAGAAAATTTCTTCGGGAAATTGTTCCGATACATTTTCCCTTTTTGTTAATTACAGGGAACGCACGATGACGGTGTTTGATCATCTCATTCTGAATATCATCCGTAAAATCCTCTGTATTAAAAGTAACCAGATTATCTGTTTTCATAATATACCGTACAGGAATACTCTGGTTGATCAGTCTTGCGATCGTAAATGTATCATACGGAGACATAATAATTACAATTTCTCTCTCATGAGCAAGCTTTATCACCTTTTCGCTGACTTCAATTCCCATACCAACGATAATACAGCTAACATTCTGCGCAATCGCCTGAAGATGATCCTCTTCTCTGTCTCCCATGATTATCAGGTCATCCGGTTCAATATAGGCTTTGAGCATTTCCGGATTTGCAGTTCCCACCAGAACTTTTCCTTTTGTAAAATATCCATGCTCATTTCCCTCTACTACGGTACCTGCAATTGTCTCGGCAATTCTTCTGTACTGTGTCTTCGCTCTTGACAGCAGATAACTGTCTGTTGTATCCATATAAGTCTTAGCAATATCACCGATTGTGATCAGACCTTCCAGCTGTCCTTCTCTGTCTCTGATCGGAAGAGATACGATACTTTTCTCCATCATCAGATCCCATGCATTTTTCAGGGACATACTCTTATCAGCTTCCGGACTCATACGGATATCCATATCCTTTACCTGAGTTCCGATATTAGACAGATATCCAGGTGGCTGCATTCCAAAACGGTTTAATACATATTCTGTTTCTTCATTAATCTGTCCTGCACGTTTCGGAATATATTTTACTTTCTGAGAAGTCCTGTTTTTGATGTCCGCATAGGCAATTGCTGAACAGATGGAATCCGTATCCGGATTCTTGTGACCTATTACAAATATTTTTTCCTGATTTCTCATACAGATTCTAACCTCAATTATCTAATTTAATGTTTGCAAAAAGTGCGCCAAGAGATGTGGAAGCCTCTTCCTTTGAATCTGGAAGCTCGATCACTTCCTCCTCAATTTCCTTAGCCATCATATCTGTTGCCTCTTTGATGCTCAGACTTAATTTTCCATCTTTGACAGCAGTTACTTTTACCTTTACTTTATCTCCAACTGTCAGAACTTCTGATGGTTTCTTAATTCTCTTCTCACAGATCTGTGAAATATGAACCAGACCTGACAGACCATTTCCCAGATCTACGAATGCACCATATGGCTGTAAGCTCTCAACAACACCTTCTGTTACAAGTCCGACCTGCACATTGGAGATTTTTGTTTTTCTCTCCTCTTCTGCTTTTTCTCTTAATATTTCCTTTGCAGAGAGAATTAATCTTCCTTTTTCTTTATCAATATCGAAAACCTGAACCTGGATTGGTTTGTTCAGATATTCGTTTGTATCCTCCACATAATTCAGGGCAAGCTTTGAGGCGGGAATAAATCCACGTACACCTTCTACATAGGCGATCACGCCGCCATTTACAATGCCTTTTACCACCACATCAATTACTTCTTTTGAATCCTTTAATTCTTTCAGCTTATCCCATGCAAGCACATCTGTTGCTTCTGTTCTGGACAACAGAATATTTCCATTTCCATCGTCTTTACTCACAACAGTCGCAGAAACTTCATCTCCCACATTCACCTGTTCCTTTAAAGAAAATCCCGGTTCTCTGCTGTAATCCTCTGCCGGAATAATGCCTTCCGCATAATACTTCAGATCTACCACAACTTCTTTTTCATCTACACTGATGACAGTTCCTGTAAGAATATCCCCTTCTTCAATTTTCTTAAAAGAGGCTTCCAGTTCTGTTTCGTAATCTTTCATTGATTCAGCCATTATCTGTTTTCTCCTTTACCTGGAATAAATGTAACTCTTCTCCATCTGTTACAGGATACTGAACAGTTACAAATAGAGTATATTATGTCAGCTATTTTCAAACATTATAACACAATCACTTTAATAATGGAAATCTGAATTTTCATACAGATAGTTCACACAAACGGATATTTATATGTTACAATAATATCATCAACCAACTATAGCAAATCTATAAACAAGTCCCCTATGAGATTACAAAAATCAACGGGGAACTGCCTGTATCAGGAAAGGATATTATTATACATGAATTATGATTCTGTCCCCTTGAGGGATTTTAAAGAACTGAATGACTGGGAGACAGTTATTTTTGTCTATCAGTCTGCCCTTAAACAGGTAGAAACAAAGATTGATATTCTAAACGGTGAATTTCAGCACAGACATAAATACAATCCGATCGAACATGTAAAATCCAGAATCAAAACTCCGGAAAGCATTGTAAAAAAACTGAAACGACATGGATATGAATCCAGTATCGAGAACATGGTACGCTATGTAAATGACATCGCAGGAATCCGTATCAGCTGTTCCTTTACATCTGATATCTATCTGATCGCAGATATGATTTCCAAACAAAATGACCTGACGATCCTTGCAAGACGTGATTATATGAAAAATCCTAAAAAGAGCGGTTACCGCAGTTATCATATGCTGGTTACCACACCGGTCTTTCTCTCCGACAGTATCATTGATACCAAAGTAGAGATTCAGATCCGCACAGTTGCACAGGATTTCTGGGCGACTCTGGAGCATAAGATGCATTACAAATTTGAGGGAGACGGACCTGACTATATCACAAAAGAATTAAGAGAATGTGCGCGATATGTAGCAGAACTGGATACCCGCATGGAAGAACTCAATAATGAAATCCAGAAATATGGAAAATTATCAGATAAAAAATAAAAAATCCCCGTAAAACGAGGAGTGCCCCGGCAGTGGTTTACCGGGGCTATTATTATGAAAAAAATTTATGTGTAATGATAACACATTACAACGTCTTTCGTAGGTTCTTTCGAACTATCTATATAGTAGCAATCATTTATGAATAAATTATGAACTCGCAGTTAACTTTTCGTTTATTTGCACAATTATTTTATATTTTTTAATATTTTTTTATAGAATTACCACATATTTATAGTTCTTGTTTTATTTTATGCTTGTCTATCTTGTATATCTCCCATAATCTTCCATAACTATTTCGTCTTTTCACAGTTACGATTTGAGAATGAGCAGATTTTACTCAAAAAGACTCTTTGCAAAATCAGCCAGTTTATGCAGGATTCCTTTTACCTCTTCTTTACCAATCCCCATTTCTTCCAGTTTATCATATGCCTTCGTCACAGCACTCCTGAGCTGTTCCTCATCAATATCAGAATCCTTGATCTGTTTAACGATCTTTATGATTCTGTTCTCTTCTTCCTCCGAAAGGCTAACTCCTGCAGTACTCTCCGCAGTCTGGATCAGCGATCTGATCTGATCATCTGAAATATCCTGTTTTGCTGCCTCATTTTTCACATACATAATGATATCAACTACTTTGTCCGGATCTGATACAAGAGAATCAATCTCATTATCAGAAATAATCTCCTGTACAGATTCCGAAGTATCTGCTGCCATCGCTGGTACTGCCGGTGTCGTACATGTAATTGCTGCCGCAATAATAAGTATTCCTGCTTTTTTTATTCTCATGATTTAATTACCTCCATACTTTTGCCAGTCAATAATAAGTCTCTGTCTTTTCACTGTCAGCAGATTACAGACAATGAACAGACATTTTCATTTACCGGCTCATTATATCAGAAATCTTATGCCTTCTGTAAAATAAATATCCCAATTTCTCTCTTCATAATTCCTTCGACATTTGTTCAAATTTTTTTCACATCTTAAACACGATTTTCTCATAATTGCAGGATATACTAAAGCCATAAAAATAATAAAGCCAACGTTATTTTTATAAAATTTCTTTTTCATATGTTGATTGCCGGAAGAGGCAATTAACTCTCCTTCCTTTTAAAAAATAAATTTGAACGTAATATAAAAAGCATCCGCTTAGCCACCGGATGCTTTTTATATTTATCTTTTTATGAAATTTCTGTAAATGCATTTGCCAGCTGTGCAAACTGTGCCAGTGTCAGTGCTTCTCCTCTGACACTCAGGGAAAGTCCACACATCCCCAACGCCTGCTCAATCTGTTCTTTAGAAAATGGTATCTCCTGTGAATTCTTCAGACCATTCACCAGTGTCTTCCTTCTCTGGTTAAAAGATGCTCTGATAATACGAAACATCAGCTTCTCATTCTTTACCTCAACCGGCGGTTTTTCATATCGTTCCAGTCTGATCACCGCACTTCCCACTTTAGGTCTTGGCATAAAACAGTTGGGCGGTACATTTGCCACGATCTTTGGTTTCGCATAATATTGCACAGCCAGTGAAAGCGCCCCGTAATCTTTTGTTCCGGGTCCTACCTGCATTCTGTCCGCAACTTCTTTCTGTACCATAATAGTAATAGAATCAACAGGAACCTGATTCTCAAACAATCCCATGATGATCGGGGTAGTAATGTAATATGGCAGATTGGCAACAACCTTGATCGGACGCCCCTGATTTTTTTCCAGTGCAAGCTGGCGGATGTCTACTTTGAGGATGTCGTTGTTGATGACTGTCACATTATCCCAATCTTTCAGAGTGTCGTCCAGAATAGGAAGCAGTGTTTTATCAATCTCAACTGCTGCCACTTCCCTTGCTGCTTCAGCCAGATACTGTGTCATGGTTCCGATTCCCGGTCCAATCTCCAATACAAAATCATCCTTTGTGATCTGTGCAGAATCTATAATCTTATCCAGAACATGAGTATCGATCAGAAAGTTCTGACCAAACCTTTTCTGGAATGCAAAATTATACTTCTGAAGCACTTCTATGGTATACTTTGGATCTCCTAGATACGGTCTGGGCATAATCTTTACTCCTTTTTCTTTATTACCTGTAACTGTACAAATACGCATTATTTAGTAAAATCTTTCTCGTACAGAACAATATATCCATCTCTGTCTATACGTTTCTTAGATACATTTCGTTTAAATTTACGGATTCCTCCCTGTGATTTTGCAATCGCAGCATCTATCAGTTCTTTTACTGCGCCAACATTCATAGGAGAATCCTCTTTCTGGTTAATTCCAATCAGATTATACAGCGCAAGCATTCCCATCTGATCAATAGCATAACCATTCTCTTTTGTATAAACCCTTGCAAAATTGACAAGTTCATCATTGGTAAACACAGGAATATTGATCATTGAAGTAAACTTCTTTGCGAATTTCGGATATCTGGCAATCAGTTTTCGCATACCAATCTTCTCATCTTCCACGATTACTGTAAGTCCGTCTGTATTAACTTCCATGGCTTTGTCAAGCATCTCTACTGTTTCCGGTGTCAGCTGATTTGCATTTTCGATCACAAGAAAGCCACCTGCCAGCTTTGAAAAAATCTTATAAATATTTTTTCCGTTGATCTGATCTGCAAAAACATATGCTACTTTTGACGCTTCCAGATTCAGTTCTTTACAGATTGCCGGAATCAGGCCTGAGATCAGTCTGGTCTTTCCGCATTCCTTACCGCCCATCACAATAATATTTCCAGTTTTAGAAGTCTTGTCTGCTGCAGCCATCTGTACATCATATAAAGTATCCACAAGCTGCTCTTTCATACCCGGAACCTTTACAAAATATGTAAATAACTGCTTTTCATCATCTGTAAGTTCTTTTTCTCTTGGTACGATATCCCTTGGATCTGCTCCATTTTCCGGCTGGATAGATTCTATAAAACGTTCCAGCTCCTCTTCTTCTGTCAGAGGTTGAGCTTCTTCCGTTCCCTCTGTATCATCTTCCGGATTCAGATCTGTATTCCCCATCGGTCCATGGAGAAATTCCTCTTCAGCTCTTCTGAGATCTTCTTCTGTAACCTCATCTTCTTCTTCAGCTTCTTCTATTTCCGGCTGCACCGGTATTTCCTTTTTCGGTTCTTCATCCGGCTTTGGATCAGCAACCTTTATATCTTGTATATCTCCGCTGAGGAAATCCGGTTCTTCCAGTTCCTCTGAAATATCATGGGCTTTTATTTCTTTATCATCAACATCAGTTTCTGAACTTTCTTCCTGTACTTCTTCTGTTTTTGACTCTTCTTCCTTCGGAATCTCAATTCCCTGCGCACTGGCAGCAGCAAGGATCGTATCCTCCAGATTCAACTCTTTCCCTTCCAGATCAAAAGAATCCATATTCAGTTTCGTCTCAGCAACTTCCTCAACTTTCGGCGGTTTGCTCAGTTCCATATTTTTCATGGATGCCGGAATATTTAATTCAGGCATCTTAATTGCAGCCATGGGTTCTGCCCCCGGTTTTTCAGGTTCTGCCTCCAATTCCGGAACATTTTCAGGTTCTTTCTGCGACGCATCACTCTTTATGATTTCTTCCGGAATCTCATCTTCCCTGGTGATACCGGCCTCGTTAACCATATCCATGGATTCTTCCGGAAACTCTTCTTTCTCTTCCTGAGTCTTACCTCCAAAGACATCCCTGATCCCCTTTGAAATCTTTTCCTGAATGCCTTCCATGCTGACCTGAACTTCCGGCTCATTGTTTTCTGTCGTTTCTTCCACTTCTTCAGCTTCAGGCTCTTCCTGCGCTTTTACTTCTGTTTCCGTTTTTTTCTTCTCCAGTTCTTTCGCCTGCTCTGGTGTAAGAAGTTTCGGAACAAACTGTTTCTCAAATTTTGCTTTCTCAGCACCTGTCAGCTCACCCATTCTCATTTTTAGATCATAGGCTTTCATAACATATTTGCCTTCACTGAACCAGAGAATGATTTCATTGCATAAATCCAGACATTTCTGTTTTTCTCCTGCTTTGTAATACAGGGCTGCCAGTTCATATGACCATTTCTCTGTAAATTCCTGTTCTTTATACTCTTCCAGGATTCTGATCTGCTCATTTAATGAAGAATTTTTTGCCCTTGCAATCTTGTACTGCAGAATATATTGTGTACTGTCATTCGAAGCCACCTGCTTATACTCTTCAAAAAATTCTTCTGCTTCATTGATATCATCCATTCGCAGAGAGATCTCAATCAGACGGTAAAGAATATTTTTTCCAATAGATGCCTTATGATATGCAAGAAGGAAAATCTCCTTACTGTCCTCATATCTTCCGTTTGCTGCATATATTTCACCGACAACACATAAGGTGCGGACATTTTTGACGCGTCTCCAGTCTATGCTGTCTACAATGTTCATGGCACCTTTATAATCTTTGTCCTGAACCAGCTTATTAATCTCTTCAAGTTTTATCCGAAATTCTTCTTTATCCAATGCATTCACCAACTTTCCATAATTACGCTCAGTGTATCATAAGCCCGTACCCTTGTCAAAAGATTGTTTCTTCTTACACAGGCTGTGATACTGTTCCCTGAACTACCTGAAATACCTTATTTATCTGAAACTGATGACTGATAAAATCATCCAGCCCTGTACATGTTATCAATGTCTGGATATCACTGATACTGTCCAGAAGATAATTCTGCCTGCTGCTGTCCAGCTCGGACAGAACATCATCCAAAAGCAGAACCGGTGTGTCTTTTATTTTTCTCTTTACTATATATATTTCTGATAATTTAAGTGAAAGTGCCGCGGTTCTCTGCTGGCCCTGTGAACCGTATCTTCGAATATCGATTCCATTTGCCATCACACACAGATCGTCTCTGTGCGGACCGACTGTCGTACTCTTCATTCGCAGATCACGTTCCCTATATTTGCTCAAAGCAGTTTCAAACGTTATATTTCCGAGACTGCTCTCATATGTCAATGTGATCCGCTCTTTTCCTCCCGTCAGCTTGTAATGAATATCGGCAATAATATCATTGACCTGTTTTATAAACTGTTTACGCCGCTCTAATATTTTTTTTCCATATTCCGCAAGCTGCATGTCCCATATATCTAATGTCTCTATCAGATTTCTCTGTCCGTATATATCTTTTAACAAGGAATTTCTCTGATTAATGATTCGATTATAGTTAGAAAGATTATTGAGATAAATTTTATCGAGCTGTGAAAGTTCCAGATCAATAAATCTTCTTCTCCCTGCCGGTCCTTCTTTTATGATGTTCAGGTCTTCCGGTGAAAAGAACACAAAATGAACGATCCCGAAAAGTTCACCTGCTCTTCTGATCGGAACTTTATCGATGGCAATCCCTTTTGGACTGTTTTTCTTAAGATGCATGTCTATCTGAAAATCTATGTTCCTTTTCTCAATGATCGTCTCTATATGTGACTCATCATACCCGAATTGAATGACATCTCTGTCTTTCGTTCCCCTGTGAGACTTTGTTGTGCCCGATAAATATAAAGCTTCCAGTATATTCGTTTTTCCCTGAGCATTATCACCATACAGAATATTTGTCTTCGGATCAAATTTCAGATCAAGAAGATCATAATTTCTGTAATTTTTAAGCTTCAAAGATTTGATAACCATAACTTTCCCATCTAATTTATTTTACACGCTTTTTACATTTTTTTCAATGTTCGGATTCACCCTTTATTGTTTGACCGTCAACTCATTTTCTTCGTAAGATACAACGTCGTTCGGATACAGTTTACGACCTCTTCTCGTCTCAACTTCTCCGTTTACACTGACAAATCCGTCTTGTATTACTTCTTTTGCCTGCCCGCCGTTCTCAACAAAT
>ERZ772876.3009-NODE-3009-length-12936-cov-3.985638_pt1 | contig 12936 bp, 7 predicted proteins | sample MGYA00580584_ERZ772876 | MGnify/ENA primary metagenome ERZ772876 (study PRJEB29015, sample SAMEA2737728) | human gut metagenome | biome: human gut; feature: human-associated habitat; material: faeces | place: China | collected 2012 ...
AGAAGAGAAACTCTTGTTCAGCTACATTGAGCAAGCGGAAGAAAACCGTCTGCGGTTTCGCCAGTGGGAAAAAGAATGGAAAGTTACTAATGAAGGGGACGAACAGACCATGCAGGAATGGCAACGTCTGCAACGCCGCCTTCGTACGCAAGAGGCTATTATGCCGATGTTGCCCCGTCGTTATTTCAGCTTCTGGCGCAGAGTGGCTGCCGTACCCGCCATCGTGGTGCTTACTGCCGGGGCTACGTTGGGCATCTGGAACATTGCTTCCTTATCTTCTACCGAAGATTATTTCGTATTCGAAGCTCCCTACGGAGAAAAGAGCAAGATGACTTTGGCAGATGGTACGGTGGTATGGCTGAATGCCGGTTCCGTACTGAAGTATTCGGATAAGTTCAACGAGCGGAATCGTAAAGTAATACTTAGCGGTGAGGCTTATTTTGAAATCACGAAGAAAGAAAAAGCCAAATTCTCCTTTGACCGTTCAAGGGAAAATTTGGCAGTGGGATTTGGTATTTACATGGAGCCGGAAGCTATACCTGCTTTTTCATTAAACAAAATCAGCCTATTTGATGTTCCCCGGATCTCAATAAAGAATATGGGGTCCTGCCTTGAATATGAATCGTTGTTTTCAGGCGGATATCACGGGAAGAAGCACCGATCAGAATATCGTAATTTCCGTCTTCTACAACCCAGTTGTGCAGCATGATATTGTAATAGGACAGGCTTTCCAGCGGCAAGTCAATGCATACCTTTTTGGTCTCGTCCTTGCGCAGAAATACCTTTTCAAAGTATTTTAATTCTTTTACGGGACGGGGTACCGTAGATAGGCAATCGCTTAAATACACTTGGATAACCTCACTCCCATCCCATTCCCCGGTATTCTTCAAGGAAGCCTCCATATGGATATGATCGGCCTCCACCTTCGCAGCGATATGGCTATATTCGAAATGGGTATAGGAGAGCCCGTGCCCAAACGGATAACATATTTCTTCCGGATGACGGTCGTAATACCGGTATCCCACATGAAGTTTTTCGTTATAGCAAACCATTTTGCCGTTTCCGGGGTATTCGAAGTCATGGCGCATGACTCTCGGGAAGGTTTCCGGCAGCCGGCCGCTGGGATTCACAGTCCCACAAAGTACGTCGCAGACGCCGCCGGCCCCTTCGCCTGCAAGCCACATTTCAACCACCGCAGATGCCATGTCGTTCCATTTCCCTGGAATAATGGCACTGCCGTTCTGTAATACAACAACCACTTTTTTTCCTGTATAGCACGCGGTTTCGATAAACATTTCAAAGTTCGGATTTAGATGGGCGCTCCGCCTGTCAAAGAATTCCGTATCTTCCGACTCCATAGAGCCGGCGAAGAAAAGGACGACATCGCTGTCCTGAATAAAGTCCGTCAGCTCTCCGCAGGTTGGCCAGAGCATCTGCGAAGAATAGGAACCTTTTTTATACTTTTCGAGATAGCGGATCTCCGTATGGGGAAGCCTTTTGCGCAGCTCTTCCAGCGGGTTGTCGGTATACGCTTCCGACTGCAGGACTTCCGCGCTGCCCTGTCCTGAAGTCAAAGGTTTAACAGCATATTCTCCGATAACGGCGATGGATTTATATTTATCCTCGGTAAGCGGCAGCGTCTGGCCTTCGTTTTTCAGCAAAACCGTCCCTGCAGCGGCGATTTCCTGCGCTGTTTTATGCTGTTCAGCTCGGCTGTATGCCGCCTTCTGCGGCTTTGGCCTTATCAAAAATTTTAAGACATTGGCCACAGCGTGGTCGATGTCCTCCATGGAGATTTCCTTTGTTTCCAAGCCGCGTTTCAGCTCTGCAACAATGTTTCCGTTATGCGGCATCTGAAAATCGAGGCCGGCTCGGACGGCCTTACATATATCCTGTACAGCGCCCCAATCGGAAATGACAAACCCGTCGAATCCCCATTCCTCTTTCAATACCTGCTTGAGCAAAAACGGGTTTTCCGAGCACCAAATGGAATTCACTTTATTGTAAGCGCACATAACACTTGTGGGCTTTGCCTTTTTCACGGCAATTTCAAAGCCCTTTAGATATATTTCACGTAAAGTGCGCTCGTCAACCTCTACACTGACATCCTGCCGAAACTGTTCCTGGTTATTGACAGCAAAATGCTTCAGACTGGTGGCAACGCCCATTTCCTCCACGCCGTTGATATACTCTGCCGCCAATTCACCCGCCAGAACCGGATCCTCCGAGAGGTATTCAAAATTTCTGCCGCACAGAATATTCTTTTTGATATTGATCCCCGGGCCCAGGATCATATCTACATCATGCTCCACGCAATCTTTGGCGATCCCGTTTCCCATTTCTCTGGCGAGACGCTTATCCCAGGTGGCGCCAAGGCAGCAAAGGTTGGGAAAATGTGTGCAGTTTTCTTCTCGTGGATGTCGGACGCCATGGGGGCCATCCGCCAATTTCTTTTCCGGAACACCGTACTTTTCCAGTTTTGCCGTCTCCATATCGCCGGTACCGGTAAGAAGCAAGGCCTTCTCTTCCAATGTCATTTCGGAAATGATTTGCTCAAAGTTCATGCCATCATCCTATCCTTTCGCCGCAGTGACTATTGATGTGCCGGCTTTTATTGATGAGGAGCTTCCTTATGCAGACTCATATAGACTCTTACAACAGCGTTGCTTTGTTATAGTACATTTGCCGTAGCGGCCGTTTTCCAGTCGTTGAAGCATACGGGAACCGGCTGAAAATCTGCGCCGCGGCCGAACACCTCCAGAAGCGGTTCTTCCAGTTCTTCGAGGGTCTCGATTTGCCCGTTCAGATACTGGGAAAGCCGCTCTTTGCAGTGCGTTACCCGCCGGATTAAACCGCCGATCCGGATATCCTGGACATCAAAGCCATGCGGCTTGTTTTCCGTCATCCATTGTTCCTCAAAAGCCTTATACAATATCTCCAGCTTGGAGACCAAATCCTCATATCGAGGCAGCAGGGCCTGAAGCTCCAACCGATCTTTTTCCCGGTAAGCCTTCCGGGTGCGCAGTCCCAAATCAAATTTACAGGCCAATACATCGCAAAGCGCCTTCTGCGTTCTGAAAATATAGGACAGCGGATACTCTTCCGGGATTTTCGCCAGCTTTTCGGCACAGGCTTTATACCGCTGCGCATCGGTATCCCGGACCGTGCTGTCCCACGGGCCAAGGAAGCAATCGCTGTACAGCATATACTTATCCGGGTTGCAAACGCCCTCCGCGTTGGCCGTGTCCGGGAGTTCCAGCAGCATGAACTGATCAAAGCTAAGGCCGAACATTTTTTGAAATTTGCATCGGATGTTTTCCATGTCCTTATTTCCCTTGACCAGCTCGGAGAGGGTAAACAGGGTCGGCAATGCAGAGAATTTCGAGCATTCGTTCCCGTTATCGCCCCACAGCGTTACCAGCATATGGGGAATATGATTGTCTATGCAGCAGTCAACCGTTTTCCAGGCTGCCTCGATTGAATAGGAATTGTGGGGAGCAAAGCCTGTCCAGGTATAGGCGCCGCCGGCAAACCAGATGTCCTCCCCAAGCTCTTTATGCCTTTTCATCAGGGAATCATAATGCGCCTTGTCCCAGTTGTCATAATCCCAGTATATGAGCTGTACATTCTCCGGGATCAGGTCTTTCACCCGGGAATCCAGTTTGCCCTCGCCGTAATGCTCACCCGTTGCCAGACGGAAAAACATATCGCTCCACATACAGAGGGTAAAGCCGTATTTTTCCCCGATTGCCGCCACTTTGTTTAGATGGGAAAGGAAGATCGCCGTTCTGTCGGGGTAACCGTTTCTTTCCCGATACCGTCCCAGTCCCAGCATATAGGCTTCGTCCATTCCGATGTTCACAGTACGGCTGGTGAAGCACCGGTCCAGCGTGGCAAATATATCCTCCAGCAGCTGATAAACGCGATCATCCCCGATGCACAGAATATCGTCGCAGTCGGACATATCGCGGTATTGCGGCCACCGCATAATCGCATTGAGATGAGCCAACGCCTGAATGCAGGGGATCAGTTCGACCCCTTTGCTGCGGGCATATGCGTCGATTTCCATCAGTTCCTTTTGGGAATACCGTCCCCGCAAATGCCCGAAATACGGCTGGTTATCCACCTCATAGGTATCCTCGGTATACAGCATCAGGGTGTTGTAGCCCATTTGGCTGAGATAATCGATCATGGTTTTGACAACTCGGGGTTTCATTACGCCGTTGCGGGAGCAATCCAGCATCGCCCCGAAATGCTTGAAAGGAATTTCTTTTGCCATATATTTTCCACCTTCTCCAATTTTATTGACCGCTCAGGCTTCCTGTTCGGCCGGCTCCAGACTGAACGCAAAATGGATGGCTTTTTCACTCAGGCGGTAGGCCTCGGGTAATTCCGGCCCGCAGGATTGCGACCCCAGGCCGGAGTCCTTGTAGTCCACCCGCAGATAGGTGTGCGCGGACTCGCCCAATTCATCGGTATGTGCCGCCCTATATATCTGCCCGGTGCTGTAACGGGATACGGCGGCTTCAAAAGCCTGTGATGAGCGTACCGTAAAGGCATTCTTTATGGTCAGCTCCCGCACCCCGTAGTGGTTGCCGTGCTCCTGCGGCCTCACATATGGGACATATTCTTTTGCCGCAGTGCTTTCATACAGGCCGCAGGGCGCATGATGATAGCTATCGCAATAGCTTTCTGCCGGGCCATGTCCATAATACTGAAAAGATTGCAGAGTCTTGGGAAGGATGAATTCAAATCCCAAGCGCGGGAGCCAAGCCGCGTTGTCCGCCACCTGTCCACACAGGTCAAACGCAATCCGGCCGTCTTGGGAAACGGCTATTTTCAGGGTATAGCGAAAGAAGGGACGACGGGAGACTCCGGCAAGTGAGCCATTGACAAGGATTTCGCCGTTCTCCTGCGAGACGTCGTAGACCTTGCTGAAAAGGCGATCCAGATTTTCCCCCTGCCAGATATTCTCCAAAACCCATAGAGGCTTCATATGGGTTTCCTCGTTGTCCGTGGGCGCCCGAAAGGCGGTCAGCCCGATTGGCGCGTCCAGACATTCGCGGCCGTCTATCATCAGGCTGGTGAAATTCCCAACCGCCTTGGAAAACGTGTAGCAGAAGCGCGGGCCTTTTGCCACAAGGACTTCTCCGGTATCCTGAAGGAAGCAGGGGGCTTGGTCGGTTTCATCGCTGGCTTGGATGTGGCAAGGCAGCGGGCACTGCAAAACGAAGGTGTTATCCTGCCAGTCCGTCAGCCAGACGGTAATAAACAGGCCCAGCCGGCACGTCTCAGGCAGCGGAGAGGTTAAGCGGAAGGATGCCTCCCGCCCCGGAGCCGCGCACAAGCTGACGGTTCCCTGCTCGACAGTCTGGCCATCCCGTTCCACCGCATAGCGAAAACGGCATTCCTGAAGGTCACTGAAGGAAAAGCCATTGCGTACATACACCTTGCCGGAATGAAACCTCAGCCGAAAAGGCGCATAGGCGGCTCTGGCTGAAAGGGAACCCGCCTTGAAACTCCGGTCGGCAAATACCAGTCCGTCGCAGCAGAAGTTGCCGTCATGCGTCATTTCTCCGGCAAAATCGCCTCCATATTTTTGGACGCCGCCGACCTCCACCACATGGTCGCACCATTCCCAAATACATCCACCAATCAGCTTGGGCTGCTTCCAGATCTCCTCCCAATAATCCCATAAACCGCCTGGGCCATTGCCCATGGCATGGGCATATTCACACATAAAAACCGGCTGCCGGATATGGGGATCCTGCGCCCAGTCCTTCTGCTCCGAGAGGGATGGGTACATACGCGAATAGAGATCGGCCTTCTCCGGCTGCCCCAAACGGCTGGCATCCTCGCAGTGGATCAAGCGTGTGTCATCCTGCTGCTTCAGCCAGGCGATCATGGCTTCCTGATTCTCTCCAAAACCGCTTTCATTTCCCGTAGACCACAGGATGACGCTGGCATGGTTTTTATCCCGGTGATAGGCGCGCTGCATCCGCTCGAGAAACGCCGCCTTCCATTCGGGACGGCGGCACGGCCAATCCAAGGAGTCGATGTCATAGCAATACTCGACATTCGGGTTGCGCCGCAGCACCCCATGAGATTCCAGGTCGGTTTCCAGCATGACATACATACCGAGCTCATCGCATAGATTCAGAAATTCCGGATGCGGCGGGTAATGGGAAGTGCGCACGCAGTTGATGCCCAGGCTTTTCATCAGAAGGACATCCCGCTTCCATTCTTCCTCGGTCATGCACCAGCCGTTTTTGGGGCTGGTATCGTGATGGTTGACGCCTTTGGGCTTGACCGGCGTGTGGTTGATACAAAGTTCAAACCGATCCGATATACCGATGTCCCGGAAGCCCACGCGCTGCATAATACGCTCTCCCGCACAACGCATCTCCACCGTATGCAGGTACGGGTTTTCCGCATTCCATAGGGTCGGTTTCTCCACCAGCATCTCTATGTAACCATCTGCCTGGTGTTCCTGCAAAAACTCCTCACCGTCAAACAGCCGAACCTGTGTGCTTCGGTTTGTCCAGACCTTCAGCCGCCCGTAGCATCCGCGGTTTTTATATCCGTCAAATGACCTTGGGGCCGTTCCAGAAGGTACACATCGCAAAAGATGCCGTTATACCGAAAAAGTCCTGATCCTCCAGATAACTGCCGCAGCACCATTTTCGGACAAGAATACGCAGGGTGTTGGTTCCCGGCCGAACCGCCGCGGATAGCTCGAATTCCGCCTGCAGATGAGAACCCTGCGTATACCCGATGGAGTGTCCATTCAAAATCACCTGAGCGCAGGAGGATACGCCCTCCAGCACCAGATAGACGCAGGGAAGATCGTCCGTATACTCGAAATCCCGTTCATAGATGCCAAAGGGATTGATATCCGGCACATACGGCGGATCAAACGGATAGGGATAGTTGATTTTAGTATAATTAGGGGAATCATATCCGTACAGCTGCCAACAAGAAGGAACCGGAAGCGTTGACCATTTTTCGGGCTCCTCCGCCCGATCACCATCCTCAAAATAACAGAATGCCCAAAAATTCCGACAGGAGCTTGCACCGCCACTTCAGGCAGTCTGACTGTACACAGCGGCGTTTCATAGCGCCCATTCGTGGTTAAATACCCCAAAGCAACCACGGCACAACCGCGCCGTTGGGATGGCGGGAAGCAGCCAGCAGGGGGCGCTCTCCGTCATAGGCGATGTGCTTGAGAGGCAGACAGCGGATCACATACGAAGGACAAGTCTGCAGGATTTCTTTGTGAATGTAATCACCCATCCAGGTTTCCGCCGAACCGAAGCAATGCCGCGAAATCACCGCTTCTCCGCTTACATACGTCTTGGCGTCCAAAATGGGAAACGGCGGCGCCAGATACTGCCATCGCACAGCGCGCTGAATTTCCGTGGTTTTGTGCGACAATCTCTGCGGATCAAAATCATAAATGGGCAGCTCCTTATTTAGAGAAGAACGCATGACGCCGATGTTTCATCCCATCGCCGCGCCGATACTTCCATAAAGGCATCCCGCACGGAATACAGTTGTAGAGCAAGTGACATATTTTTTACTATATAATTCATTTCCTGTTTTTTCGGAATTACATTCTATAGTTCACTGTTCTGAAAACAGCAGTCGGATCCATAGTCCGCCCAATACGGTACGGTTCTGGAAGGCTATCTGCATCGAGGTGACCGTGGAATACCAGTCGGTCATGGGAACACGGGAAGGCGATTTATGATAGGCCAGCCACAGGGTATTGACATACTGCTCAAATACAGCAGGATCGCTACTCAAAGCCGCCGTCCATAGCAACCAGTCAGATTTAGTGTAATCCGCCCGGTTATCCAAAGGAAGACCGTACGGATTCATATGAGCCGCATAGCTGGCGACCTCAGCATCCAGAGCCTTCTGCGGGAACAACTCTGTGCCCCAGATTCGATCCCAGATGGCGTTGTATTTCATGCTGTAGCTGCCGGGCTGATCAAACGCCAGCCGGAAGCTGCCGTCCCCATTGGCAGCTTTTTGTAGCCAGACGGCCGCCATTTCTGCAGCAGTCTCTCGGTATAGTTCCGCCTGCTCGGTATCGTTCCACTGTCTGCATAGCCGCGCATATCCCGCCAATCCCATAATCGCCTTAATCGATAAATTACAGTTATGTGCCAGATGGCCGGCGAAGTCATCGGTACACAGCTGATTATCCGGATCCAACCCGTTTTGCAATAGATACTGCGCCCATTTTTCCAGAAGAGGACGATGCTCCCGCGCAAAGGCCGCGTTGTCTTCGGCCTGAGCCACAGCAGCAGCCATCACCAACAGATTGCCGCACTCCTCCACCGGCATCTGTCCCTCCGGATCTGTTCCGCCACTATAAGCCTGACCGTTCAGTATGGGATAGGTGCCCACATCATGCGGCGCAAAATCATACGGCCAAAGAGTTGATTCCGCATAGCGGAAAACAGGCCGCATCATTCCTTTAACCAACTCTGGATCATACAATAGGAACAGCGGTATGGAAGGATAGCTGATGTCCACCGTGGCAGCACAACCGTTGGAAAAGCATTCTTTTGAAATATAGAGCAGCTCGCCATGGGTATCCACGACCAGCTTGTGCGCTGCCAAAACCTGCCGCAATGCCAATTGCAACAGATGCGCATATTTTTCGCCGCCAGCCGCAGTAGCCTTTGCCGTCATATCAGCATCGAATGCCTGACAACGCTCCAAAACAACAGTATATTCCGCGTAAGCCGCACTTAACGCCTGTTCTATCGTCTGGCCTTCCTTTTTCCAGTAGGCCATCAGTGCCTCACCGAAGTAGGTGATCGAATACTGGTCGTCATAACCCAACAGGAACAGTGTTTCCGGTCGGACAGCAGTATCCAGATCGTCCTGAATAAAAATGGCCTTGAGGCCGGAGGCGCGGCATTCGCCGGCTTTTGCTTCGCGGCTGGCACACAAATAAACATAGCCCCAGTCAATGCATATACCATCTCCGGATTTGCCCAATACCGGCTGTTCAATTCCACCCATTCGTATAGCTGTCAGCCCGGTATCCATGGCGACAGTTTCACGTATCACAGGACAGAGATCCCCTTCGTTCAGACAAAGCTGGCTGGAAACTTTTAGGGTGATCGACACGGTATGCCGAGTGTCATCCAAAGCCTGCACGGATGCCTGTATATAGGAAACCGGACGGGACAACAGCAAACGGTCAGTGGGCAACAATGGGGAGGTAAACCGTATCTGCAGGCCAACTCCAGCAGCCTCGAAGGTGTATATTGTAGAAAAACTATTGAAAGTCACGCTGGTCTGCTGCATGGCCGGCGTGTGTTCCTTGTCATCAACGCCCATAAAACGCCAACTCTTGCCATCAATTTCGGCCAAGCCGATAACAGCGTTTGGTTTCCCGCACCAATGGCGTACAGTATCATTTGTCAGAATGTCACCCATACTCCAAAGACTGGTATAGGGGTCGATAGTCACCAGCGGATATGCCGGCGCGCGCAAGGATGTGGTTTTCATATGAATTCCTCCTATGTAGACAGTTTCTTATCGTCTTTGGTCTTTCTGGTACACCATCGCGGCAGTGGAACACACTTATCTGCCGCAACACGCACGCCTGTCCCCCAAACCGGCCGGATGCTGTTCGCTTTTTCCGCCATACGTTCTCATCCCTGTTCAATCTTTTCCATGCATTGGCCCATAGAATCTGTTCACCGCATATCCGGGTACAGGATGCCCAGAGGCGCTCCCAGCGTGGCTCCAGTGCAGTCGGTGTCGTTGCCGCAGTTGACGGCGATGCACAGCGACTTGCCGAAATCCCCTTCGCCCGCCAGCAGACCCAACACATTAAAGGCGGTGTTAATGGAAACGTCCGTGAAGTTCTACACATAATAGTGATCCAGAATTCGCTGGCGCACCTGAACAAAATCGCCCAGATCCTCCCACCAGTCCACGGTATCCCGAATCACCTTATAAAACCGCCCATCCTTGCTAAGAAAGGAGAAATCAACCAACCCACAGCATCCCTTTCAGTGTAGCACAGCCCTTGGAGAGGGGCTATAATAACTACTACTTTCATATCACAAGGAGAAGCCGACCCCCAACAGGCGATGGATATCCTGCTCCACAAAAGCGGCACTTTCCACTGCGGCTAGGAATTCGGCACCCCCATCGTCATAATGGTCAATGCAGGAATCCTCCCGCGCCAAAGCCGCCGCCAACTGGGGGTCTCCCGGGGCCAGGCAGGGTCACAGCACCGTGAGGATGGCCGCCGCCCATGCCGTCGAAGAACTTGTTGTCGTAAAGCCCCGACGCCGGCGGGCGCAGGCCGCCGCGGAGGTTCTTCTGCGCCACGCCGTATTCGTCACGCACAAAACACAGGAATTCCGGCTAGGTTTTGGCGAGATATTCCCGATGCACCGGCAGGTCGTAGCGGCGCACCGACTCCAGGAACATCACCTGCAAGTCCAAATCGTCGTTGGCTACCATTTCGGTGAGCACGGGATCGTAGTAGCTGAGATTCAGCAGCTTTTGCTGCCCTTCATAGGGATTTCCCAAGGTGCCTCCTACGCTTTTGCCCATAAAGCAGCTGCGCAACCGTTTGTCATAGTCCGCAAAGGTCAGTTCTTTCATCATACTCGATCCTTATCTAATGGCTTTCGTTTTAGGGCATACGATCCTTTGTTCTCACCGGCACAGGTGCGCCGGCGCACCTTTTCACTGTCAGCTGAACCGGGAAGGGCACAAGCTTATATTGCTCTCATCCCAACGGGTAGTTCTTAACAAGGGACGACTGGTCATCGTCGGAACACTGGTTTTCTGCCAGAGGGATTTTGTCCGTCCTGCATTTTTTCAGCACTTGTATGTGGGAATATCCATCCGGATTCATTGGCTCGGGAAGCCCTAAGTACATTAACCGTTCGCCCGTGTACTCAAGGGCGGTTTCGGCATCCACATAAACATCGCTGCCCCGCAGCCCCTGCAATCTCACGTTTTTGCAGGGCATATTCGGGCGGCCTTTTATTACAAAATAAAACAGAATAACCGTTTCTCTATCGTTGGAAATAAACTGCCACGCTGCCTGGTTTCCTTCAAAGGGTGAGAGCAGACGAAACATATCTCCCTGCTGTATCACATTTTGATATTCTTTATAAAAGGCCACCTGCCCTTTCATTTCTTCAATTTCTTCCTTTGCAAGCTTGCTCAAATCCAACTCATAACCAAATTGCCCGGACATAGCCACCGCGCCTCGAAGGCTCAGAGGGCTAACGCGTCCTGTCTGATGGTTTGGACTCGCCGATACATGAGCGCCCATGGAGGACGCTGGATAGACGATGCTGGTTCCATATTGTATGTATATCCTTTCAATGGCATCCGTGTCGTCGCTACACCACGTTTGCGGCATATAATACAGCATTCCCGGATCAAATCGTCCGCCGCCACCGCTGCAGCTTTCAAACAGCACATGAGGAAAGGCCGAGGTAACAGTTTCCAGCACCCGATAAAGTCCTAGCATATATCGGTGGGGCACCTCCCGCTGTCGTTCGGGAGGCAGCAACGCCGAGCCAATTTCTGTCATATTGCGATTCATATCCCATTTCACATAGGAAATAGGCGCATTGCCAATGATGTCGGAGAGAACCTGTATAATATGTTCGCAGACATCCTCCCGGGACAAATCCAGAATAAGCTGCCAGCGTCCTTCTGTTCGGGGGCGTCCTTTCACATGGAGACACCAATCAGGGTGGGCGCGATACAGGTTACTGTCCGGAGATACCATTTCCGGTTCAACCCAGAGACCAAACTGCATTCCCAAGTCTTCAATTTTCTTCCCCAGACCATCCAACCCATCTGGCAGTTTGAGACGGTTTACTTCCCAATCGCCTAAAGAACATCGGTCGTGATCCCGCTTTCCAAACCATCCGTCATCCAATACCATCAAATCAACGCCGATATCTTTCGCTTTAGCAGCGATCTGAAGAATCTTTTCCTCGTTGAATTCCAAATAGGTCGCTTCCCAGTTGTTGGCCAACACTGGACGCTCTTTGTGTTGATATTCCCCACGAATCAGGTTCTCACGGAAAAACCGATGATATATACGGGACATACCGCCCAGCCCGTCGGGCGAATACACCATCACCACTTCCGGTGACTGGAAGGTTTCTTCGGGTGACAGCTTCCAGCTGAAATCAAAAGAACCCAAACCCATCCAAACACGGGTTTTGCAGAATTGATCCACTTCCGCCCCAGCGGAAAAGTTGCCGCTGTAAACAAAGCTGAATCCGTAAGCATCGCCGTATTCCTCTCGGGTTTCAGGCCTCAGCAGGGCAATGAAAGGATTATGATTATGGCCGCTGGCACCACGTGCGCTTTCTACTGCATGAATACCGTCGCTCAACTTTTGGCGGACGATGTGCCGCTCGCGCGCCCAGCTGCCATCAAGATGAAGCAATTCAAATTCTGAATCCGGAAAATCCAGGCAACAACTGTAAGCCCGCTGGAGTTCTACTGCTTTGCTGCCACGGTTTTCCACACGAACCGATCGGGTAATCACGTCCTTTTCCTCAAACACCGTATACAGCAAATATACCGATAAGCCTGTCAGCTCATCCTCCAGATGGATTTCTACGCTTTCGGTTTCCTCCGGGGTCCCGTAAGAAGCGGGCAACCCAGCCAAGGGCGGTTTTCCCCTCCAAATACGATGTCCTTTGTATTGCAATCTGGTCACGGTGCTTCCATCGGCATAGCGCGCATGAAATGCCGGGGTGCGCAGATCCGCGCTGCCATAGGTGGGATATTCGCACATCAGCTTGTCTGTGGAATCAAACAGGTTCTCCGGCAGATCCGTTGCGTTGAAAGATACGCCATAACAACAGGGATATACAGCATCCAGCGATCCCGGATTCAAAACCTTTTTTCCCCAGT
>ERZ772876.3018-NODE-3018-length-12906-cov-7.273597_pt1 | contig 12906 bp, 10 predicted proteins | sample MGYA00580584_ERZ772876 | MGnify/ENA primary metagenome ERZ772876 (study PRJEB29015, sample SAMEA2737728) | human gut metagenome | biome: human gut; feature: human-associated habitat; material: faeces | place: China | collected 2012 ...
CTGTCCCTTGTTGGCAACATCATCGCGCTGGTTAATCTGGATATCAGCGTTCTTGAAGCCCTTATCATCGAAATACTTCTTGGCGAGGATCTTGGCACGGTCGAGCATATTCGGAGTTACCTGAGTGCCCTTTACCATACCCAACTTCTGCTCCATATCTTCACGCTCGCTCTTCTTCAAACCAACATAGTTGATATTAGAGATACGTGGACGAACCGCAAGATAGATATGGAGATAAAGCTTCTCACCTACGATAGAGTCGGCAGCGATAGCCACCTTCGAGAAGAGTCCATGTTTCCAGTAGCGCTTTACGGCATTGGTAATCTCGTCGCCAGGCACAGTAATCTCATCGCCCACACTGAGACCTGAGATACCTGTGAGAACATAGTCTTCGTAACCCTCAACACCCGAAACATTGATACCACCAATCTTAAGGGTACGAGGTGTACCAGCATACGAGATGTCAGGGTTTACGATTTTATCTTGTGCCTGAATCTGCATGCATGCCATTACGCCGAACAGCAGGATGAAAATCTTTTTAAATCTATTCATTTATACCTTATTATATATAATATGATTTTTCTATGCTTGTATGAGGTTTGCTTATTTCTCCTCCTCTTCCACCTGTGCCTCGGTTTTTCCAAATCGACGTTGGCGGTTCTGATAACTTGCTATTGCCTTGTGCAGATCTTCTTCATTGAAGTCTGGCCAGAAGGTATCACAGAAATACAACTCAGAATAAGCTATCTGCCAAAGAAGATAGTTGCTGATACGGAGTTCACCTCCTGTACGTATCAGGAGTTCAGGATCTGGCATGAAACTGGTCTCAAGATGCTTCTCGAAGTTCTCCTCTGTCAGTTTATCCTCTATCTGCTCATAGGTTGAACCAGACTCGAGCGCTTCTTTTACCATTTTCTTTGTAGCATTCAGGATTTCCCAACGTGAAGAATAGCTCAATGCCACAACCATAGTCATAGCATCGTTCTTCGCAGTATGGTCCATGGTCTCCTGAAGCTTGTCCTGCACCTGTTGTGGCAGGCGTTTCAAATCGCCTATCACACGGAAGCGGACATTATTCTTCATGAAGATTTCATCTTCGAGCGAAGTCAGTACCAGTCCCATCAAGGCAGCAACCTCATCGGCCGGACGGTTCCAATTCTCTGTAGAGAAAGTATAGAGGGTGAGATATTTTACCCCCAACCTGGTACACTCCGATGTAATTCGGCGCACGGTATCTACTCCAGCCTGATGGCCGTAGCTACGCTCCTTGCCCCGTTCTGTTGCCCAGCGACCATTGCCATCCATAATGATAGCGATGTGCTCAGGAATCCTGTTCATATCTAAGTTGTCCATCATTCTTCTTTATTACAAGTTTTACATTTTGCACTGAAACTATAGGTCACCGAAACGGCTATGGTAGAATAGCAGTCGGTATTCTTGAAAATGCCACTGCTCTTTACCCGGTAAGGGTCTTTCACACCATCCAGTTCATCGCTGAGCGAGAAATGGAAAGTCCAGGCCAATCCCACGTTCAACCTTTCGTTCACTTTATATTTTGCGCCGATGCCTAAAGGCACGTTGGCTGTAAATACATTTTTTTCGTTACCTTTTACATAGGTTGCTCCCAAGCCACCCAGTATATAAGGAACCAGGCGCTGGGCTCCGCGATAGTCTCTGCCTGTTCCGTAGGGCCAGAAGTTGTACTCAAACACCAGATTCATATCCACCAGCGTATGATTGAAACTATAGGGATTCTCCGCATAATCAGGATAGAAAGTATCCACATTTGCCGAAGAACCTTTTATTTTTCCAAAGCCCACGCTCAGTTTCAAGTCCTTGTAGGGGTCGAAATTGTATCTTCCCACCAGGAAACCGGCAGGTTGCATGTCGCCAAGCACATTTCCGTTAAAGTCGCCTTCATAGGTCATTACTCCCACACCGGCGCCTATCTCCATGCGATATTGCGGATCGTCCTGTGCACGAACCGCCATACAGCCCAGAGTTAAGAAGGCAAGCAGGATGATTAATCTTCCTTGTCTTCCTTGTTCCAGCCATCTATATTGAAACGTCCTCTCCATACGTATCCGTTTCTGATAATCCAATAGTAATGTTGATTGTCACGACAGAAAGCGAAACGACCTTCAGTAGCAAACTTAGCAGGCAGAACAACCATCTTATCCTGCTTCCAAGTCAATCCGGCATCCTGGCTCTTGTACCATTTGCCGTTACTGCCTAAAGCAACGAAGCCTGTATCGGCAGCACAGGTCAACACCTGATCCATCATCGGCATCTTGTATGGCTGATGGCTGTCGAGTTCAAAGTAATTCCACTCATTGTCAACTGCATCAGCATCATAGTCTACTACATGGTTCCAGATGGTTGCAATAGAGTCACCACAACTCTTGTCTCGTGTACCCATCAACATGAGATACTCTACGTTCTTGGCAGAACGGATGGTGGCAGCACTCATAGAGAGATTATTTGTAGGCAGATAATCCATATCCTTATCAAGAGCCAAAGCTGTCCAGCTAGCACCCTGATTCTTTGAAACAGAGATACCGGCAGCTGTATAGGCATAAAGGTTCTTGCTGCTGGCGCCAACCATCTGTTTGAGAGAAGCATCACTACCCTTTTCCTGCCAGTTGCTGCCATCTGCAGAAGCATAGATCTTTCCCGCAGACAAGATATAGAGACTATTGCCCATAGACACCACGTTCTGGCAGTCATCCGCACGGAATGCAACATTGGCAGTTACTTCCTGCCATCCCATACCATCAGTATTGGCAGTCTTGTAAATCTTCAATCCCTCGGCAGTCTTGCCGAATACATAGATGTAATCACCACAAGCTACAGCCTTCAGATCAGAGAACGCAGCCAACTGACTGTTGTTCTGAGCCAGCTCATGCCACTTAAACTCATAAGGCAACTCCTTATGTACGTATACGGTAACCGTATACTGGGCATAGGCAGAGTAGTCGCTGCTGTAAACTCTAATAAGGCGAGGCTCTGAGAAGTTGATGGAGTCGGTGCTAGAATAATAGGTAGCCGAATCAAGATTCTCTGTTTGTTTAGCATGCATCAGGATCACCGGACTGCTGTTCTTGCTGGTGATGGTAGCCAACACGGCAGCTGTCCTTGTACCGGCTGGCAAGGAATCTACATTATAAATCTTGCGTTGTGCTTGATCTATGTAAAATTTATAGTCAGAGCCCGTCACATTAGCTTTGAGCAAGGTATCTTTACCTGCCTTCGTTTTGGTATATCTGTCAAGACTACCCAACGAGAAAGCCGTGATGGCTGTATCATGTGTATATTCTACTGTTGTTTCATCGCTGCTCAAGCAAGAAGAGAGCGAGAGCGTAGCTGTAATCAGCGCTATGAAAGCAAAAAACTTCCTTTTCATTCTATCCTATTTTATTTTTAGCTGCAAATTTACTGAGAATTCTTTAAAAACTCGACCTTTTCTCCTTATTATTATGCAAATTATTCATTTTTAGGCGCATTTTTTAAGTTTTTTAGTGATTTCGAGGCGTAAAAACGAAGAAATCCCGCTTCTTTTGCAAGAAACGGGATTCCATATTTAGTATAAATTCGAAGTGTCGAATTAGAGCTGTGGACCAGCAGCAACGAGAGCCTTACCAGCCTCGTTTGTCTCATACTTCTTGAAGTTCTTGATGAAACGAGCAGCCAAATCCTTAGCCTTCTCCTCCCACTGAGAAGCCTCAGCGTATGTATCACGTGGATCGAGGATCTTAGGATCTACGCCTTCCAACTGTGTAGGAACTACGAAGTTGAAGAATGGGATAGTCTTTGTAGGAGCAGCGTCGATTGAGTGGTCGAGGATAGCGTCGATGATACCACGTGTATCGCGGATAGAGATACGCTTGCCTGTACCGTTCCAACCTGTGTTAACCAAGTATGCCTTAGCACCAGACTTCTGCATCTTCTTTACCAACTCCTCAGCGTACTTAGTTGGGTGCAACTCCAAGAATGCCTGACCGAAGCAAGCAGAGAATGTTGGAGTAGGCTCGGTGATACCGCGCTCTGTACCAGCCAACTTAGCTGTGAAACCAGAGAGGAAGTAATACTTAGTCTGCTCAGCGTTCAAGATAGATACTGGTGGCAATACACCGAATGCATCTGCTGAGAGGAAGATAACCTGCTTAGCAGCTGGACCCTGAGAGAATGGACGCTGGATGTTCTTGATGTGGTAGATAGGATAAGATACACGAGTATTCTCGGTAACAGTCTTATCTGCGAAGTCAATCTTACCATCCTTAGCTACAGTTACGTTCTCGAGAAGAGCGTCACGTGTGATAGCACCGTAGATGTCTGGCTCAGACTCCTTGTCGAGGTTGATAACTTTAGCGTAGCAACCACCTTCGAAGTTGAATACACCTTCGTCATCCCATCCGTGTTCGTCATCACCGATCAACAAACGTTTCGGGTCAGTAGACAAAGTAGTCTTACCTGTACCTGACAGACCGAAGAAGATAGCTGAGCTCTTGCCTTCTTTATCAGTGTTAGCAGAGCAGTGCATAGAAGCCATACCGTTCAAAGGCAATAAGTAGTTCATGTAAGAGAACATACCTTTCTTCATTTCACCACCGTACCAAGTATTCAGGATAACCTGGATCTTTTCAGTCAAGTTGAATACAACTGCAGTTTCCGAGTTCAAGCCCAGTTCTTTGTAGTTTTCAACTTTAGCTTTAGAAGCGTTCATGATAACGAAATCAGGTTCACCGAAGTTAGCCAGTTCTTCAGCTGTCGGACGGATGAACATGTTTGTTACGAAGTGAGCTTGCCATGCCACTTCCATGATGAAGCGCAGTTTCAAGCGAGAGTTTTCGTTAGCTCCGCAGAAAGCGTCAACAACGAACAGTCTTTTGTTAGAAAGTTCTTTAGTTGCCAAATCTTTCACAGCTGCCCAACATTTAGCGTCAACTGGTTTGTTGTCGTTTTTGTATTCTTCAGAAGTCCACCATACTGTATTTTCGCTGGTTTCGTCTTTTACGAAGAATTTATCTTTAGGAGAACGTCCTGTATAAACGCCAGTCATTACGTTTACAGCGCCCATGTTAGTTACCTGGCCTTTTTCAAAACCTTCCAAACCTGGTTTTGTTTCTTCAGCGAACAAAACATCATAAGACGGATTGTGCAAAATCTCGGTCACACCTGTGATGCCGTACTTGCTTAAATCTAAATTTGCCATTTTCTTTGAATTAATTAAAATTGGTATTTTGTTTTCTATCTCTTTTCACCTTAACATGGGGAGCTTTGGATAGCCCCTTGTAAATCCGGCTACAAAAGTAATACTTTCTTTGGAAAGGAAGAAGGTATTAGAGAAATTTTTCCCTAATTGAAACTCTTTTATAAATTCCTAACAATATCTGCAAACTGAATATTGCAATTTGAAAGATTATCGTTTACTTTGCAAGTCAGTATGCTAGCAATGCTGTGAAAATGAGATTAAAATCTGATTAAAATATAATATGAAAGTAATTGATTTTGGCCAAACTAATTCGATTCTAAACCAGTACATATCCGAAATTAGAAATGTAGAAGTTCAGAATGACCGCCTGCGTTTCCGCCGTAACATAGAACGGATCGGAGAAATCATGGCTTATGAAATGAGTAAAGAGTTTAAATACTCGGTAAAGAACATCCAGACACCACTGGGAATCGCTCCGGTCAGTACACCGGACAACAATTTAGTAATCAGTACGATCCTGCGTGCAGGTCTTCCTTTCCATCAAGGTTTCCTTAGTTATTTCGACGGAGCGGAGAATGCGTTTGTTTCCGCTTACCGCAAATATAAAGATACGCTAAAATTCGATATACACATAGAATATATCGCTTCTCCCCGCATTGATGACAAAACGCTGATTATCACCGACCCTATGCTGGCAACAGGAGGGAGTATGGAACTTAGTTACCAGGCAATGCTGACCAAAGGCCACCCGGCCGAAATTCATGTTGCTTCGATTATCGCCAGCCAAAAGGCTATCGATCATATAAAGAATGTATTTCCGGAAGACAAGACGACAATCTGGTGCGCTGCCATCGATCCTGAAATCAACGAACATTCTTACATTGTTCCGGGACTGGGCGATGCAGGCGATCTTGCCTACGGCGAAAAAGAATAAACGTTTAAAGATTCTTCCGATATTGCTGCGGTGAAACCCCAACCTGCTTCTTAAAGAACGTACCGAAATAAGAAGCATTAGGGAAGCCGAAGGCATTTGAAATCTCCTGAATATCTTTCTGCGTATTTTTAAGCAATGAGATGCTCTTACGAATGATAGCTTTGAATACAAGTTCCTGCACGGTATATCCGCAGATACTCTTAGAAACGGCAGAAAGATATTTAGGAGACAAACACAATTTATCCGCATAAAACTCAACACCCCGTTCCTGCATATAATATTTTTCGATTAACTGGATCAAGTGAATAAAGACTTCATTTTTGCGTCCTCCCACTTCCCGCCCGTCATTGACGAGTTTGCGATTATAAATAGAGCAAATCCTGTACGTCAATGCAAGTAGAAGTAATTTCTGCTCATAAAGTTTAAATGAATTTTCTTCCGACTGTAACACATTGTCCAATAAGGACATATACTTTACAATCTCTTCTTCCTCACCAGTAGACCATACACAAGAAGGTTCTTCGGGAGTAAGGCGGGAATACATATACATGGAAACAACCAGATTCCCCATAATATCCCGGATCGGTTCTATCTGATAGATCAAAATCCGCACCTCCATGTCTTCCGACTCTTGCAAAACCTGAAACTCGCCGTCTTCGGGAATAAACAAACTTTCGCCTGCTCCTGCGAAATGCTTTTTCTGATTAAGCGAAAACTGGAAATTACCCTGGCGGCAAATAATCAGCCCCAGTCCTTTCATTTGAAAAGGTTTCTTCAGTGAGGGTGGAAAATTTACAAATATCCCTTCGGAACTACATATATTTTTCCCACTTAATAAATCGCGATCAAACTGCAATAAACGATCTTGTCCGCTATCCATCATACTAATATATTAACAGATCATTATCAAAAACGACGCTAAGTTAGCAATTTTCGTTTAGGATAAGGAACAACGAGCACAAATATCATACAAATTAACCCACCATAAATTGTCCATCCCGCCATCTCTTTGAGTGCAGAGAGCGTGGCCTGCACCTGAATACGCCCTTTGGTAGATATAGCAGCCATGTTACGGGCTTCCGTCTCACTCTTTCCCTGATATTTCATACCCTGTACCGTACCAAGGAAGGAAGTGGAAGCATCCGGATTAAGCAGGTCCACATTTTGCGCATAACGGGTTATATAGTGTTGTTGCCGCTCTTGCAAAACATTTGTATAAATTGCTCCGCCAATACTCGGTCCCACAACCATACGCACAGTAAGCATAATACAGATCCAGGTGGAAAGATATTTAAAAGGCATACGTTGATTGGCATAAGCAGCCGTCAGCGCATACAGAATCATCATGCCTATGGCACGGATGATAACTGCATATTTCAGACGCTCGTAAACTCCTGCTGTCTGCACCTCGAAATACATGAAAACAGCTGATAAAGACAGGAAGAAGAATCCCATCGCAAACAGATACTTAAAATGTAACCCCTTACCTCCCAACACCATAGCAATCACGGCGCCAATAGCATAACCTACCATACACCAATTACCTAATGAAGCATTTTGCAGATTATCGAGATGCATCCCCACTCCTGCAAATACATTGACAAACATAGCACTGGAGTTTATCACCATTAATAATAAGTAAAGTAATGCTCCCATACGTATAGTACGCAGTTTGAACGCATCCAGCAAAACATAAGGCGACCGGCGCGTTACGTCCATATATAGAAAAATTCCCGCAAAAAGAATACTTACAGCTGTCGCCCAACGGATAGATTCGTCATCATACCAGTCGAGTACTTTTCCATAAACCAGCACATACGTGAGACAAGTCAGCGAGATGCAAAATGCAGTGACATTGCCGAACTTACGGAAATTAATAGGAAACCTTCCGGGAAACTTATAATTCGGCATGGTAATAAACAAGAGCAAAATAGAGATCAGGAGAATCCCCATCATAAAGTAATACACATATTTCCACTCATATTCAAAGGACAGCCAAGCCGTCAATGCTGTGCCCGACTGTCCCAGAATCATAAAAAACAGATAAACAGCCGGCTGACTCACACATCTTTCAATGTCCAATTTATTCCAACCGGCAGTATCTTTCGGCTCCAACCCCGGAGTAATATTGCGGGTAGCTTCCATTCCACCCGCATACCAAATGAGTGTGAACAGATTGACCATCATCAGTACCATACGCAAGAAACCCGTCAGAAGACTACAAAGCGCCAACAGAAAAACGCTGTCTGTCTTTGCACAGATATAACTGAATATATACATGAACGCAAACCCGACAATACACATCATCTTCTCCCGCCGTACACACACCAACTGATATAGGAAAGGAGCAAAGGCTGCCATACCAATAGAAGTAACAAAGTTGGCAAACTGGATATGCTCGGATATTATGCCAAGCCCGCTCATCATTTCGGTGCTATTCACCGAATAAACCCCGCCTACCGTAAGAATCGGCAGAAAGAAAAATAACAGAATGATAATACCCAACGGCTTGGGCATCCAACCATAGAAAGGATAATTTTTAGGATAAGAGGGCATCGGACTAATTAAAAATATAAATTAAAAATTATAAGGCACTGTATATAGACAGAAGAGGCGGAGGGATTAGAGTCTGGCTTTCACTACTACCATCATGCCTGCTGCTAACCGTTCGTTATCTTCTTTCGATAAATCGGTGAAATCGATTCGTACGGGAATACGTTGCTGAATCTTCACAAAATTACCTGCCGAATTATCCGTCGGCACTAATGAATATTTAGACCCGGTAGCTCCTGATATAGAGGTGACTTTGCCTTTAAACTCTTTATCGCTAATGGCATCTACTGTGACAAATACTTCCTGTCCGATATGCAGATTCTCGATTTGTGTCTCCTTATAATTGGCAACGATCCATTTCTGGGTATCAGGAAGAATATAGGTGATGGTCTGCCCTGCCGAAATAAACTGTCCTTCCTCTAATGAGCGACGGCCGAGTTTTCCGTCACAAGGAGCTATTACAACCGTATAGGAAAGATTCAACCGGGCCATTTCGAGCGCAGCTGTTGCTCTTTGAATAGCCGCTTCGGTATTCATGCGACGGTAGGACACTTCATCTACACCGGAAAGAGCTGCTTTTTTCTGCCTTTTCGTAGCTTCCAACTTCTTACGCGTAGCTTCATAATCAGTGACAATCTGTTCAAGTTGGATAGGAGTAGCCGCATTTCGTTTCACGAGATTCTCATATCGTTTCCGGTCTTTTTCCAGTTTCGCCAAACGTACTTCAATCTCGGCAATAGACGCATCGTAAACAGATGCTGTTGTCTGCGTGGTATTGAGTGTAGCATTGATGACGGTCGCACCGGCTTGCGCATCTTTCAAGGCAGCTTCAGCCTCCATTACGCGAATTTTATATTCACGATCATCCAGTACCAGCAAAGTATCTCCTTTATGTACCTCCTGATGTTCTGTAAAGTAGATTTTGTCAATGTAACCTGAAGCACGTAAATTGATAGGAGACACATATTGTTCTATTTGTGCATCGTTACTAGTCTCCGTCTGGCTATAATTCAAAAAAAGGCAGATCACTTCAATCACTCCCCAAACAATAATAGCCACTCCGAAAAGGCTGATAGCAATCTGCCAGCGACGAAGTTTCTTCATTTTTTTTGCTTTCTCCTGATGAGTAGCGGAAGGAAGGTTATTTTCCATTGTTTCCATATTTATGATTGTTATTTGCGTATTATTTGACTAATGATTCTATTTGTCCGGTCAGTTTAAGCAGCATCAGGTTAGTCACCCGATAGTTATAATGTGCGCTGATATAGTTGTTTTGAGCTTCGCTCATCTGCATTTCATCTTGCAGCACTTCCGTCATAGAAGCAATGCCTTCCCGGTAACGGTCAGAAGTGACTGCGTACACATCTTCGGCAAGCAAGTAGTTATCCTTTTGTTTCTTAAAGTTACGCTGATTGTTCATCAGGTCGTTCACAGCATTCAGATATTGAGTTTGCAAATTCTTCCGGGCATCTTCCCATGCCAGTCTTTTGTTCTCTATATCGATCATCGCCTTCTTTATTTTATAGGTTTTATCCAGTCCGTCGAAAATCGGAATACGCAAGGTTAGCCCCACTCCATAGGAACGAAACCATTGATTGGACGGACCGGAGTGGAACCAATGATAACCTTTATCCGTATATGCAGCATATCGCCAGCTACCTGTCAGACTAAGGGAAGGGATATATCCATTAGTAATGATCTTCTTTTGCCGTTCCGCCAGTTGCACTTGCGATTGTGAGAGTTGAAGTTCATAGATATTTTCCGACAAGCCGGTCAGGGCTACCGTAGTAATGCTATCGGTATTTACCGGTGTCAGCGCGATTTCCTTTTCAGCCGGATAATCCATAATGTATTTCAGCATATTCAATTGCTGTTTCATCATTGCTTGTGCATTGTCATATTGCACCTTCAGATTTTCCAAATTGATATTGACTCTTTTCAGATCGACTTCCATAGACATTCCGTTATCGAAGAAAGCCTGTGTAATATCTCTCAATTCCTCCAGACGGGTGATATTAGCTTTTATCAGCATGATTTGTTCGGCCGTGACCTGTCCGAGATAATACATCTTACTGATTTGAAGAATAACATCTTCCCTGGCTTTTCCATAAGACAGACGACTGATTTCTTCCATCACTTTAGCTATGGACATAGAAGTATAAAGAGTCTGATTGAAAAGCGGCATCTGCATTTCCAGTCCTGCATTAGCAGAATGTTGCAGCGTCTGCGTTATATTATAAGGAACACCGTAAGATGATCCGTCTGTGACGGACACCGGAGGATCAAAATTGTTACTATAACCGGCTATCGCATTTATTTGCGGCAACAGCTTCGAACGGTTTTCAGATACGCCATACTTACTTCTTTGTATTTCTTTACGTTTTCCTTCTAGCGACAAGTTATTGTCAATACCAATGCGGAGGCAATCCTCTAATGTCAGAATCTCTACCTCCTGTGTTTTTCCGTTTAACACGAACAAGAAAAAAAAGGAAAAAATGAATAGTAGTTTTTTCATAATATATGCTCTATTATTGGCTACAAATTTAGCAGCTTATAGCATAATGAGACTATCCACAAACTATTTGTTTATATTCATATTTTCCTTTTTCAATGGGTAAATGAATGGACAGTCACTCTCATAGATAAAAACAAGAATCCTCTTTCACCTATCACCTATATTATCAAACCCTTTATTCATCGTATTTTCAGAATGGTAATAGGTTACTGTTGTAGTTTCAAGGCGGGGAACCTTCCTCCACCCCAAAGCATAATAGCATAAACCCATCGGACGAAGAAAAGTCAGGCATTTGATAGACAAATCTCCACCCTTAGTCGATTTTATTTTTATCTGCTCCAGTATCTACTTAGCTTTGAGATATTAAAACAAATAAAAGCAGTAAGAGAAATGAGAAAAAACATGAAATTGATAGGATTGGCAGTCAGCTTAACATGCTGTGCAGGTTTTATAGATGCACAAGAAGCCAATGAGCCGCAAGAAAGGCAGCAACAAGAAAAGCATCTTCCACGCGAAGTTCTGAATCCAGAGAAGGTAGCAACCCAGATGACAGAGCAAATGAATAAGTTGCTCCAACTGACAGATAAACAATATAAGAAAATATATAAGCTGAACCTGAAAGAGCAAAAAGCATTTTTCAAGGCTATGCAAAATTCGGATGACTATCGCCCACCAATGGGAGAAGGTCCCGGTATGCGGGGAGGACGTCCGCCAATGGGTGGAGGCCAACCGCCAATGATGGGAGAAGGTGGTTTCCCGGGCAGAATGGGAGGTGGTCCGATGATGAGCAGAGATACCAATTCTGCCGACTCACAAAAGAAAGCCGCAGAAACCAAAGAAAAGAAAATAAAAAAGATTCTGACAAAAGAACAGTATGAGAAATGGCAGGCCGAACAAAATTCCGCACGTAAAAAAGCTTCTCAAAGAAGAATGCACAAAGATAATCATCCTGACAAGGGTCCGGACTTTGAACAAAAAAATCTCTAAAACATCACACTTAATATGTTTCTATGAACAGCGTTTGTTTTTCATAATTTTTTAGTGAATGTAAAGTAGCGGCTCTCTTCGTGAGGAAGAGAGCCGCCCTTATTTAATAACCTTATGATACACAACAGGTTTACGTACTATTTCATTTCGCTTAGGACTTCTTCGCTATCTTGCTCCGCTGCGTCCACGCAAGAAGCATAACTCCGATTAACAATAAAGCCAATGCTGCATAAGCAATACTTTCCGTGACGTGTATGCTTTGCGGATCAAACCACATCTCGATGGTATGTTCCCCTGCCGGCATATTTATCGCACGCAAGATATAGTCTGCACGGGCAATATCCACCGGCTGGCCATCGATAGTCACCTGCCATCCCGGATAATATATTTCAGAGAAAACAACAACTCCGTCTTTAGGAGTGGAGGCCTTATAAACCAAACGATTTGGCTCGTAACTGGTTAACTGGATGGTAGATAGTGAATCTTTATATCCTTCTGTCACACCTTTCAGCTGTTCTTTAAACTTCACATCCACTACGGCTGTTTCCGTTGGAAGAATATCGTTCAAAGCATCTATTTCTTCATTTGCATTATTTACATACTGCACCTTATCTACGAACCATGCATTACCGTATGCATAAGGATTCATGACAGGAACAGCCTGCCCTTGCTCTCCGGCAGGGAAAATGAAGTATTTGGTATTCA
>ERZ772876.3019-NODE-3019-length-12906-cov-2.856431_pt1 | contig 12906 bp, 8 predicted proteins | sample MGYA00580584_ERZ772876 | MGnify/ENA primary metagenome ERZ772876 (study PRJEB29015, sample SAMEA2737728) | human gut metagenome | biome: human gut; feature: human-associated habitat; material: faeces | place: China | collected 2012 ...
CGCAGATTGTAATTATTGTGGACGAGCTGGCGGATTTGATGATGGTTGCACCGGGAGAAGTAGAGGATTCCGTGTGTCGTTTGGCGCAGCTTGCCCGTGCGGCAGGAATTCATTTGGTTTTGGCAACACAGCGTCCTTCGGTTAATGTTATTACCGGCTTGATTAAGGCGAATATCCCATCACGAATCGCTTTGTCGGTTTCTTCCGCCGTGGATTCACGAACCATTATTGATTCGGCAGGAGCAGAAAAATTGTTAGGAAATGGTGACATGCTGTTTGCACCGCAAAATCTGCCAAAACCAATTCGTGTACAGGGAGCATTTGTTTCTGATGAAGAAAGAGATTCCGTTGTCAGCTTCTTAAAAGAGCAGAGCAACGGTCCATCCTATAACGAAGAAGTAACAAAGCATATTGACACGGCACCGGTACCGGGAGCAAAGAACGATTCTAATACTGCCCATGGTGGTGCACCGGAACAAGACGAATTATTTGTCGAGGCCGCCAGATTTATCATTGAAAAAGATAAGGCATCCATTGGTCTTTTGCAGCGTATGTTCCGAATTGGCTTTAACCGTGCGGCACGAATTATGGACCAGCTTTCGGATGCAGGTGTTGTCGGACCGGAAGAAGGTACCAAACCGAGACAGATTTTGATGTCGATTGAACAATTTGAAAATTATCTTGAGGAGAATGGCTGATGAATGGCTGGCTGATTGTCAATGGATTTTTACACACCAAAAAGTTTTCTGAACTGACAGATTTATTTTTGCTGGCGGCGAAACGGTGCGGTGTGTCACTAACCGTTTATACAAATTGTGAAATTCTTGTAGATGTGCAGGGAAAGATAAAAGAAAAACCGGATTTTGTTTTGTTTTGGGATAAAGATATTTTACTTGCAAAATTTTTAGAAAATCAGAAAATTCCGGTCTATAATAGCAGTGAGGCAATTAGAATCTGTGATGACAAACGATTAACCTATCTGGCATTACAGGAGAATAAACTGCCGATTCCACAGACGATATTTGCGCCGATGACATATTCGACCATTGGATTTAATCAGTATGATTTTCTTGGTGTGGCAAAAGAGGCATTTGGCTCCTTTGGTGAGCAGGTGTATCTGGTGCAAAATAGAGAAGAACTTTTAGCGGTGATGAAACAGTCGGATTCGGTAGAATTTTTGTTTCAGGAAATGATAGAAAACAGTACAGGAAGAGATGTCAGACTTCAAGTTGTTGGTGATGAAGTAGCAGCGTCCATGTACCGGTATTCGGAAAATGATTTTCGTGCCAACATAACCGCCGGAGGTAAGATGAAAGATTACATACCGTCAAAGGAAGAATGTGAACTTGCGGTTAAAGCGTCTCATGCAGTTGGAACTTCTTTTGCAGGAGTTGACCTTTTGTTTGGCAAAGACGGTCCGATTGTTTGTGAAGTAAATTCGAATGCACATTTTAAAAATATACAAACCTGCACCGGTGTGGCGGTTGCGGATAAAATCGTGGAATGGATCATAAAGGATGTTAGAAAATGATAAAACGATGGAATGGTTTACTAGTTTATGATAAAGAAGGCTCAAAAAGAAATGCTTCCTACATTAAAATGCATGAAGAAGCAGGTGAAAAGTTAAATATGCCGATTCATTTTTTATATGACACAGATGTGATGGAATATTTGGAGACAAATCGGGAATCGGTTGATTTTTGTATGGTTCGCACAATTTCCCCTGCCTTAACAAAGCAAATTGAGGCGAGGGGGATTCCCTGCTTTAATTCTTCTTTTGTGTCAGAAATCTGCAATCATAAAGGAAAAACCTATGATTATATTTTGAAAAACTGCGAAATCCCGCTGGTAAAAACAAAGACGTTTCAAAATATTGAATTATCCGAAAAATTATTAAAGGAGTATCCTGATTATGTAATTAAAGCGGTGGATGGACACGGTGGAAAACAGGTTTTTTTGACAAACGAATCCTTTGATTTGATTCAAACAGAAATCGCCGGTTCGGATTTTATCTTACAGCCATTTGTTAAAGGACCCGGCGTGGACTTACGTGTGTACATCATTGGCAAGAAAATTGTGGGTGCCATAAAACGTCAGGCAAACAACAGCTTCCGGGCAAATTTTTCTTTGGGTGGAAGTGTTACGTCATACCAATGCGATAAAGAAATTCTTGATTATGTAAATCAGGTTGTTCAGGTGTTTGATTTTGGTATGGTTGGTATTGATTTTATTTTAGATGAAAACAATCACTGGCTTTTAAATGAAATTGAGGATGTTGTCGGTGCCAGAATGTTATATCAGTGCCAGCCGGATGTTCATTTGTTGGAGCAATATTTTACATTTGTTTCTGATAAATTATTGCATTAGAACAAGATAGTGTGTATAATACAAGTTATGTTAACAGATATTGTGCTTTGAAAGATGGAGGTAGAATATGAAATCAGATATTGAAATTGCAAGAGAGGCGAATATGCTGCCGGTTCAGACAGTAGCAGAGAAATTAGACATCACTGCGGATGAATTGGATTTATATGGAAAATATAAAGCAAAATTGACGGACGAACTCTGGGAGCGAATTAAAGACCGCCCGGATGGTAAACTTGTCCTTGTGACAGCGATTAATCCAACACCGGCCGGTGAAGGAAAGACAACAACGACGGTTGGACTCGGACAGGCGATGGATAAGATTGGGAAAAAGGCAATTATTGCTTTGCGTGAGCCATCGTTAGGCCCTTGCTTTGGATTAAAAGGTGGTGCTGCCGGCGGCGGTTATGCACAGGTTGTACCGATGGATGATTTGAATCTTCATTTCACGGGAGATTTTCATGCGATTACTTCGGCAAATAACCTTCTTGCGGCAATGCTTGATAATCATATTCAACAGGGAAATAAACTTAACATTGATCCAAAACAGATCGTATGGAAACGCTGCGTCGATATGAATGACCGTGTACTTCGTAATATCACGGTAGGACTCGGACGCAAGGTGGATGGTGTGACAAGAGAAGATCATTTCATCATCACGGTAGCATCCGAAATCATGGCGATTCTTTGTCTTGCAGACAACATGAAAGATTTGAAAGAACGTTTGGGAAGAATTATTGTTGCTTATACTTATGAAGGAAAACCGGTTACGGCAAAAGAAATTAAAGCAGTAGGCGCGATGGCTGCACTTTTGAAAGACGCTATTCGTCCGAATATGATTCAGACTTTGGAGAATACGCCGGCACTTGTGCATGGTGGTCCATTTGCCAATATTGCTCACGGCTGTAATAGTGTCCGTGCGACAAAGACAGCTTTGAAATTAGCAGATTACACAATTACGGAGGCTGGTTTTGGTGCTGACTTAGGAGCAGAAAAATTCTTAGATATCAAATGCCGTATGGCTGATTTGAAACCGGATGCCGTTGTACTTGTTGCTACGGTTCGTGCCCTCAAATACAATGGCGGTGTTAAAAAAGAAGATTTATCGGAAGAAAATCTTGATGCATTGAAAGCCGGTATTGTAAATCTGGAAAAACATATTGAAAACATTGCTAAATTTGGTGTGCCATGTGTTGTTACATTGAATCAGTTTGTAACTGACAGCGAAGCAGAACTTGCATACGTTAAGGAGTTCTGTGAGGCGAGAGGCTGTGAGTTCGCACTTTCCAAGGTTTGGGAAAAAGGTGGCGAAGGCGGCATTGAGTTAGCACAAAAAGTAATTGACACAATTGAGAATAAAGAGAGTAATTTCCATTATCTCTATGAAAATGATTTGTCGATTGTTGAAAAAATTGAGACAATTGCAAAAGAAATTTATGGAGCAGGAGAAGTTATCATTGAGCCGGCAGCAAAACAACAGATTGCACGGATTGAGTCGCTTGGGTTTGGCTCTATGCCGGTATGTATGGCGAAAAATCAGTATTCTTTGTCGGATGATAAAACAATCCTTGGCAGACCGGAAGGCTTCCCAATCCATATCCGTGATGTCTATGTTTCTGCCGGAGCAGGATTTGTCGTTGCCATTACCGGCACAATTATGACTATGCCGGGATTGCCAAAAGTGCCGGCTGCCGAAGGAATTGATGTAAATGACGATGGACAGATTACCGGTTTGTTCTAATTGTCCTTTTTATCGGAGCAGAAACGTGCAAATTCTTTTGGAGAAATTTTCTGATGGAAAACATCATAAGCCGGGAACTTTATTCTAGTCAAAAAAGATAGAATGATGTACTATGAAAAGGAACAGAAAACGAAAATTAGAATTTGAAAAAAGTTAGGGAAAAACATGTCGCTGCAATTTATTTTCGGAAATTCAGGAAGTGGAAAATCATCCTATTTATATAGGAACATACTAAAAGAGGCGGCAGAGCATCCGGAGAAAAATTATCTGGTGCTTGTGCCGGAGCAGTTCACCATGCAGACACAGCGCGAGCTTGTGCGGCTTGAAAAGTCACACGCCATTATGAATGTGGATGTGCTCAGTTTTGCGCGCCTTGCATACCGTGTGTTTGACGAGCTTGGAAAACAAAACCTCCGTGTGCTGGAGGAGACCGGAAAAAATCTGGTACTCCGAAAGCTTGCAGGGGAGCAGAAGAAAAACTTAAGTGTGCTGGGCGGTAACTTAAACCGGATGGGGTACATCAGTGAGGTGAAATCCCTCATTTCCGAGCTGACGCAGTATAACGTGTCACCGGAAAAATTGGATACATTTTTGGAGACGGAGGATGTCGGGGAGACATTGCGCCTGAAAATGCAGGATATCTCGGTCATGTATCACAGTTTTTCTGAATATCTGCAAGGGCAGTATATCACCTCTGAGGAAGTGTTATCGCTGCTGTGTGACGTTGCAGAGGATTCTGGTATCATAAAAGACAGCGTGATCGTGTTTGACGAATTTACCGGTTTTACACCGATACAGAATCAGCTTCTCAGGAAACTTTTAGTGTTATCAGAGCGTATCATTGTCTCCGTGACGATGGATGTAGGCGAGGATTTTTACCATTGCAGGGGCGGACAGGAACTTTTTTCCATGAGTAAAAAAACGGTGTCGGTCCTGATGAAAATGGCGGAGGAGCTTCACATCACGGTGGAGGAGCCGGTTGTGTTATCTGATGGAAAAAAACACAGGTATAAAAATGCACCCTCCCTGTACTTCATGGAGCAGAATCTGTTCCGTCCGTATTATCATAAATGGCGGCAGAAGGAGGACGAACTTCGGATCGTAAGCCTTAAAAATCCAAGGGAAGAACTACACTTTGTGGCGCGCGAGATCACGAAATTTGTGCGTGAGAAACAGTACTGTTATAAGGATATCGCAGTGGTGACCGGGGACGTCAGTCTTTACGACAACTATGTGGATGAGATTTTTGCAGCGTATGATATTCCGTACTTTCTCGACCAGACGAGAACCATTCTGTTTCATCCTTTTATCGAGTTTATCCGTGCGGTGCTTGAGGTGGTGGAACTTGATTTCTCTTATGAGAGCGTGTTCCGTTTTCTGCGCTGCGGTCTGACCGATATCACAGAGCAGCAGATCGATCTGCTGGAAAACTATGTGCTTGCCAAAGGGATACGCGGCAGAAAAAAATGGGAAAAACAGTGGACGTTTGTGTTCGATGATACCGAAAAAGAGAACCTCACAGAAATGAATGAGGTGCGGGAAAAGATTTATGGCTTCTTTGCACCGTTATCGGAAGCGTTCACACAGGGAAAGACTGTGCGTGACGAGACCACTGTGTTGTATGAATTAATTGAAAAATTAGAAATAGAACAAAAATTAAAACAAAAAGAACTGGAATTTGAACGGCAGGGCAATCAGGTCAAGGCGAAAGAGTACGCCCAGATTTACAAAATTGTCATGGATCTGTTTGATAAGGTTGTGGACTTCCTGGGAGACGAAGTGCTTCCGGTCAAAGAGTATGCGGATATTTTAGACGCCGGATTTGAGGCTGCAAGAGTCGGCGTGATCCCGCCGGGAAATGATAAAGTGACGATCGGTGACATCGAGCGAACCAGATTGAACCATATCAAAATCTTATTTTTCATCGGTGTCAATGACGGTGTTGTGCCGAAAGCGGGCAATGCCGGAGGTATCATCTCGCAGTTTGAACGTGAGAAAATGGTGGCATGTCATCTGGAACTTGCACCGGGTGCGCGTGAAAAAGTGTTCATCCAGCGCTTTTATCTATATCTGAATGTGACGAAGCCATCTGATTTTTTATATGTGACTTTTTCAAAAGTGAATGCGGACGGAAAAGCACTTAGAAGGTCGTATTTTGTTGGAACGCTCTTGAAAATGTTCCCGGAGAAAACGGTGGAGGAAATCGAGGAGACAACTTCTGCGGACTGCATCATGACGCCGAAGAGCAGCATGTCGTTTTTCCTGGAGGGACTGCAGGATAATGACAGGGCATCTGATTTTTCTCAGGTAGAAAAAAGAAAATTATGGAATGCTCTCTCAAAATTCTACCTCACAGATTCCGAGTGGAAGCCGGAAACGGAAAAACTTTTAAAAACTGCCTACGAAGTGCACAGCGATGAGCCAATCAGCCACGCAGTGACGCAGGCACTTTATGGAACCGTGTTGGAGAACAGCGTCACAAGACTGGAGCGTTTTGCGGCGTGTGCCTACGCGCATTATCTGAATTACGGTTTACGCCTAAAGGAGCGTCAGCTTTTAGAGTTTGCAAGCGTGGACATGGGAAATATTTACCATGATGCGCTTGAACATTTTTCCAGACGTGTGGAAAAATCAGAGTACACCTGGTTTAACATCCCGGAGGATGTGCAGGAGACATTTATAGAGGAGAGCATGAATGACGCGATTGCCGGGTGCAAAAATGCCGGAGCGTTTGAGAACGTGAGAAACCGTTACCTGACCGGTCGGATGCGCCAGACCATCAAGCGCACGGTGTGGGCACTTACCACCCAGATCCAGAAGGGAAAATTTGTGCCGAGTGATTTTGAGGTGTCCTTTTCGCGGGCAGATAAATTGGACGCCATCCGTTTTCAGCTGAGTGATGAGGAAAAAATGAACCTGCTCGGCAGGATTGACCGTGTGGACACTTACGAGACGTCGGATAAAGTTTATGTGAAGATTATTGATTATAAATCGGGAAACACGAGTTTTTCACTCGTCAATCTGTATCACGGACTGCAATTACAGCTTGTGGTCTATATGAATGCGGCATTGGAATTAGAGGAAAAACGCCATCCGGGCAAAAAAGCGGAACCGGCGGGTATTTTCTACTATCACATTCAAAATCCGATAGTAGACGGACTTGGAAATGAGACAGAGGCAGAAATACGAAACAGCGTTTTGGAGCAGTTAAAATTAAATGGTCTGGTGAACGATGATCCGGAAATCTATGAGGCGATGGATTCAGATTTTGCCGGAAATTCTTCGGTCATCCCAATCGGAAAAAAAACGGACGGAAGCTTAAAAGCATCTTCCAAGGTTGCCAGTACTTACGATTTTTCTGTGATGTCTGATTATGTACAGGAGAAAATCAAAGAGACCGGGAAAAAAATCTTTGCCGGAGATATTTCGATTCATCCATACTCGCTGGACGGAAAAAGTGGCTGTGATTACTGTCCATACCATACCGTCTGCGGTTTTGACACCCGGATGCCGGGTTATTCCTATCATAAACTGGAAAAATTTGACAGTGCGGACGAGATATTAAAGCGTATGGAAAACGAAAAGCAGGAACAGTAAATAACAGGAGTGAGAAATATGGGAGTTTCATGGACCACAGAGCAGCAGCAGGTCATTGACTTAAGAAATCGAAATATATTGGTATCTGCGGCAGCAGGTTCTGGAAAGACCGCTGTTTTAGTAGAGCGGATCGTGAAAATCATAACAGACAAAAATCATCCGGTCGACATTGACCATCTGCTGATCGTGACGTTTACCAATGCGGCAGCGGCAGAGATGCGGGAGCGGATCGGAAATGCGATTGAGAAAGCGTTAGACGAACAGCCGGGGGATGAGCATCTGTTAAGGCAGTTGACCTTGATTCACAATGCACAGATCACGACCATCGACAGCTTCTGTCTGTATGTGGTGCGCAATCATTTTCATGAGATCGATCTGGAACCGAATTTCCGTATCGGGGATGAGGGTGAGTTAAAATTACTGCGCGAGGATGTTCTTGGCAGAGTTTTGGAACAAAATTATGAGGAGCCTTCGGAAGCATTTTCCGATTTTGTGGAGGGCTATGCTTCGGGAAGAACCGATGCTGCATTAAATGAGATGATCCTTCAGTTATATGAGTTTTCCAGAAGTTATCCGTGGCCGGAAAAATGGCTGGATTCGTTTGTGGGAGCCTACAGCATCGAAACCAGGGAGGAGTTAGACCGCGCAGAATGGCTTGCTCCGCTCACGGAAAATATCTGTTTTGTCTTAAAAGACTGTGAACAGCTCTTAAAGCAGGCGCTTGCAATCACACAGCAGGATGACGGACCGGATATGTACGAGAAAGCAGTGCAGAGTGATCTGGAAAAATATGAGGGTTTGTCAAGACTAACCTCTTTCTGTGAACTGTCCGGGGCGCTTTCCGATATCAAATACGACAGACTTGCGAGCAGCAGAGGGTTTGAGGGAGATCCCGATAAATTAGAGCTGGTGAAAAGTCTCAGGAGCAGGCGAAGGATGTAGTAAAGAAGTTATGTAAACAATATTTTTTCTGTTCGCCGGAGATGATGATCGAGCAGTTAGAGCGCACGGAGCCGATGTTAGAGGAGGTTGTCCGTCTCACAAAGCAGTTTGCAGATGAGTTTGCAGCCGCAAAACGCCGGAAAAATCTGGTGGATTTCCATGATGTGGAACATTTTGCATTGCAGATCCTTGTGGATGAGGAGACGGAGAAGGCGAAAAAGACTGCGGAAGAGTTCCGGGATACCTTTGAGGAGATCATGATCGACGAGTATCAGGACAGCAACGAAGTGCAGGAGACACTGCTTCGCTCCATTTCCAGAGAGGAGCGTGGGGAAAATAATATTTTCATGGTTGGGGATGTAAAGCAGAGTATTTACCGATTCCGTCTCGCAAGACCGGAACTTTTCATGAAAAAATACGATTCCTATTCGCTGGAAGAGAGCACCACGCAGCGTATCGACCTGCACAAAAACTTCCGAAGCAGAGAGGAAGTCTTGACCTGCACAAACGATATTTTTTATAAAATTATGGCGCGGAGTCTTGGAAATGTGGAGTATGATGCGGAGGCTGCACTGTATCCGGGGGCAAGCTATCCTGTCAGCGCGGACTTCATCCCGGAGATCCTGCTTGCAGACAGCAACGACGAATTATTGGAGGACACCGAACTTACGGATAAAAAGACACTGGAAGCGAAAATTGTGGCAGAAGAAATCAAGCATCTGATGAAAACGCAGCCGGTCACGGACAAGGCAGCCGGAACACTTCGGGCGGCACGTTACTCCGATATTGTAATTTTGCTCCGCAGTCTGTCCGGCTGGGCGGATTCCCTTGTGGAAGTGTTGAACGAGAATGGAATCCCGGCGCACACGGTTTCTTCGACCGGATATTTTTCAACGGTGGAAGTACAGACGGTGCTGTCCATGCTGAGGCTTTTGGATAACCCAAGGCAGGATATCCCGATGGCGGCAGTACTCCGCTCGCCGATGGCAGGGCTTACTGATGAGGAGCTTGCGGTGTTAAGGCTTGAAGATGGCAGTGTGCCTTTTCATGAAGCGGTGCTCGAACTGGCAGAAGGACTTTATGAAGAGGACGGGCAAAAAGAAATTTCAGATTCAGAGGCAGATTCAGAGGCAGATCAGAAGCAGGGAAGAAACGCGGACGGGAAAAAAGAAGATGATATAGAGACAACCGCTCACCGGAAATTGCTCAAATTTTACAAAAAATACAGGCAATTACGGCAGCTCGTCCCGGACACTCCGATCCATGAGCTGATCGAGATCATCCTGCGCGAGACCGGATACGGTCATTATGTGGCGGCAATGCCGGCAGGAAACAGAAGAACGGCGAATTTAAACATGCTTTTGGAAAAAGCCGCAGCCTACGAGAAAACGAGTTACAAGGGACTGTTTCACTTTGTGCGTTACATTGATGAGCTGCAGAAATATGATGTGGATTTCGGTGAGGCAGACATGGTCGGGGAAAACGAGGACGTTGTCCGAATTATGAGTATCCATAAGAGCAAAGGTCTTGAGTTCCCAATTGTGATCGTGAGCGGTATGGGCAAAAATTTCAATAAACAGGACACACGGAGCAAAATGGTGCTTCACCCGGAACTTGGTATTGGTCTTGACTACATGGACGGAAAAAAGCGTATCAAATCACCGACTATCGCAAAGAAGGCGATTGCAAAGCAGATCGATCTGGAAAATCTCGGAGAGGAACTTCGTGTGCTATACGTTGCCTTAACCCGTGCAAAAGAAAAGCTCATTCTCACCGGGACATTAAAGGATGCCCCGGAAAAACTAGAATTTTTCAGGCAGCAGGCGAATCTTTCGAAAGCAGCAGACAGACCGCTTTCCTACCTTACAAGAGAAGGGGCTTCCGGTTATCTGGACTGGATACTTCCGGCAGTGCTTTCCTATGGGGACAAATACCCGGTCCGGATCGTGGAAGCGGCAGAGCTTGTCTTAGACGAAGTGGAAAACCAGTTAGAGCAAAATGAAGATCTGACAGAGCGGATCGGGGAGATCAAAGCGGCGGACCCACAGCTGGTCGGGCAGTTGAAGCAGCGGTTTTCGCAGCGTTATCCATATCAGGTTGACGTTTTGAGGAAAAACAAATATTCCGTATCTGAATTAAAGCATCGTGCAATGCGTGAAAAATTTGAGGCAGAGCAGGAGGAGACCATCCCGGCATTTTTGGAAGAACCTGTGACGCCAACGATTCCTCTTTTTATCCAGAGACAGGGAAGTGTGGAACAGGAAACACCAAACCGTGGTGCACTAAGAGGAACCGCAGTGCACCGCGTCATGGAGTGCTACGATTTTGCCTCAGAAAAAAGTGTACATGAACAGATGGAAGCTATGGAAAAAGAGGAGAAGATCACTGCGGATATGCGTGCACTCGTGAAAGAGCAGATTGTGGCAGATTTTGTTTCCTCGGAAACAGGAAGGCGGATGGCTCTCGCACAGCGCGGGGGAGCACTTTACCGTGAGAAACCATTTGTCATGGGATTTACGGAAGAAGAGCTGGAAAACTATGGTTTCGGAGTAGGCAGTAACACAGATTCCTGTGAGAACATCTACGAAAAAACAGACAGCGATCAGGAAAAGGAAGAACAGCAAAAAGTCCGTCATGAGGAGGACTTAACCTTAATTCAGGGAATCATCGATGTATTCTGGATTGAGAAAGACGGAATCGTCTTGCTTGACTATAAGACCGACCGTGTGCAGCAGACAAAGGAACTCATCGACCGCTATGAGACACAGTTAAAACTCTATGCGGATGCATTGGAGCGTGTCTTTGCCGCACGAAAACTCAAAGTGAAGGAAATTTTGATTTATTCCTTCTTTTTGGAACAATTGATTACTTTATAACAGGAGAACAAAATGGGACAGATCATACTTGCCTCGGCATCGCCGAGAAGAAAAGAATTGTTAGAACAGATTGGACTGGAATTTGAAATCTGCCCGGCAAAGGGAGAGGAAGTTATCTCGAAAAGCGTGCCGGAGGAGGTTGTGATGGAACTTTCCGAGCAGAAAGCAAAAGAGGTCGCAGGCATGGTAAAAGCTTACGAGAGCGGACACGAGAAACTGATGACACCGCAGGACATCTTAGTGATCGGGGCGGATACCATCGTCGCATGCGATGATACCATCCTTGGAAAACCGAAGGATGAAGCGGGTGCAAAGCGGATGCTGAAGCTTTTGTCTGGAAGAAAACATGCCGTGTATACAGGCGTTACGTTTGTGTTTTTGGACAAAAATGGACGAGCGGGCGCACATACCTTTTACGAGAAAACAGAAGTTACCATGAAACCGTTGTCGGAACTTGAGATCGACCGCTATGTGGCGACCGGAGAGCCGATGGATAAGGCTGGAGCATACGGAATCCAGGGGAAATGTGCAATCTATATCGAGGGAATCGAAGGTGACTACAATAATGTGGTCGGACTTCCTGTTGCACGTATTTATAAGGAACTGCAAAAGCTTGGAATTGATCCCTATCTATGGTAAACTGCATATACACACAATTACAAAGGAGAACAGCGTATGAACGAATTTGATGAAGCATGTCTGGAATATTTTCTGGCGCATCAGGAACAGCTTCTGCCGGAGCCGATGGCAGAGACAATGGAAGAGGCAGAGGAATTTTTAGAGGACTGCATGGCGGTTGTCTGTAAGAATCTGAAAGAGGTAAAAGCCTATTTCGAAGATCAGGGGGCTGATATCGAGGGAATGTCACTTAAGGATTTAGAGGAGGCAAGCGAAGTATTTGCCCTCCCGGATGGCAGATATCTGATCGTGGAAGCTTAAATTTTTATAAATTTTCCGGAATGGGATTGACAAAAGAAAAAATGTTTATTATACTCAAAAAGTTTGCAAAACAGGCAGAATGAGAACGTCCTTTTGCAGCAGAAAAAGACTGTAAAAAAGGCATTTTGACAAGGAGAAAACTATATGAAGAATTATGATGTGATTATTATTGGGGCAGGTCCTTCTGGTATTTTCTGTGCATATGAACTGATCCATGCCAACAAAGACCTGAAAATTTTAATGATTGAAAAAGGACGCCGTATCGAGAACAGACAGTGTCCGAAGAGAAAGACAAAAGTATGTGTAGGCTGTCAGCCATGTTCCATCACGACCGGATTTGCCGGAGCCGGAGCATTCTCCGATGGAAAATTATCTTTATCCCCGGACGTAGGTGGAAATCTTCCGGAGATTTTAGGATATGATGAGACTGTTACATTATTAAAAGAA
>ERZ772876.3026-NODE-3026-length-12883-cov-6.506314_pt1 | contig 12883 bp, 9 predicted proteins | sample MGYA00580584_ERZ772876 | MGnify/ENA primary metagenome ERZ772876 (study PRJEB29015, sample SAMEA2737728) | human gut metagenome | biome: human gut; feature: human-associated habitat; material: faeces | place: China | collected 2012 ...
CCATAACGCTCTCATCGGCAGTGACATTGACTACCTTGCCGATGACGCCGCATCCGTATTCATTGTTCTGATACTCGATAAACTTGCACTCCAAACAAATCGGGAACTCGTTGATGACAGGGGCATCTACGGTTTCGGCTTTGCCGGCGGTCAGACCGCTGCGGGCAAATTTGTCGGCAACCTTGTTGCCGGACTCCACGCCGAAATAATCCGCCTCGACCATGTGGGCGGCATCGGCAATGCTGACGGTAAATGCGCCCCGCGCCTTGATGTTCTGCACGGTTTTGTGGGTCTCGGTGAGGTTCAGCGCAACGGTGTCCCGTTCCTGCATGGTGCCCCATGCGGCATTCATGACATTCACGCTGCCGTCCTCGTTATAAGTCGCAACCATCAGAACCGGCATAGGGAAAATGCCCTCGGTAATTTTCAGCTTTGTTCTCATGACAACTTCTCCTTTTGCTCGTATTGACAGGATTGTTCATCCTGATTATAATTATACTCAAGCAAATCAAAAATTCAAGTACTGGCTAAAAAGACAGGTACTATCTTTGGAGAAAGCAAATGATTAAGAACTATATTGAGAACGCCAATTTTGAGGACACCGGCTTTGCCTACACGCTGTCGCTGATCTCCGGCAAGCACAAGATGGTCATTCTTTACTGCTTGATGGAGTTTGAGACGGTGCGGTTCAATGAACTGAAACGGTATCTGAAAACCATTTCTGACAAGACTCTCAGCACGAATCTCAAGGAGCTGGAAGCAGACAAACTGATCGTCCGCACAGAGTATCCGCAGATCCCACCGAAGGTGGAGTATTCTCTCTCCAAGCGTGGAAAGTCGCTAATGAAGGTGCTCGATCAGCTCTGTGTCTGGGGTGAGGAGAATCGACTGACAAAATGACAAATTCCAGTTTGTCGATTTGACATCATGGTTTGTCGATCTACAAGTAAATTACTCTTATCACACCACCAGGGAGCAATCCCCGGTGGTATTTTTATGCCCGGAAGGAGGTGGTTTTCATGATCCCGGTGCTTTATTTGCCCAACGCTGCGGACTTTTCGACATTCGGCCTTGGTGTGATGACGGATACCATTTCCTGCGAAGTGACCGAAGAGCGAAACGGTGTGTTTGAATGTCTGCTGAAATATCCCGTGAGCGGTCAGCACTACGGGCTTATCACCAAGGAGTGCATCGTCAAGGCAAAACCTAACGACACCGCCGCAGACCAGGCATTCCGTATTTACCGCATCACGAAGCCACTGAACGGCATCGTCACGATCTACGGTCAGCATATCTCCTATGACCTCGCCAATGTGCCGGTGCTTCCGTTTTCGACAGAAAGCCGCTCTCCGCAGCTCATCCTCTCGCAGCTCCTTGCCGGAGATACACGCTTCACGGGCTGGACGGACTACTCGGATGCAAAGGTGTTTTCCGTCACGCAGCCGAAAAGCGTCCGTGCCTGCCTCGGAGGTACGGAAGGCTCAATGCTCTCCAAATGGCACGGCGAGTTTGAATGGGACAACTTCACGGTGAAGTTCCATTCGCACCGTGGGCAGAAGACCGGCGTAATCATTGAATACGGCAAGAACCTCACCGCCCTGGAGCAGGACGAGGACAACAGCGGCGTATATACCGCACTGCTCCCGTATGCCGTGTACACCCCGGAAGGCTCGGACACCGAAACGGTGGTCACGCTGCCGGAGGTAACGCTCCCCATTGTGACCTCGGAGATCGTCCGGGCAAAAACGCTCATCATGGATTTCTCCGACCAGTTTGACGGAGTTGTGACCGAAGAAGCTCTCAGAGCCAAAGCCAACAGCTACATCAAAGCCAATCCGCTGGGAGCGACCATCCCCACGGTGAAGGTGTCCTTTGAACCGCTCTGGAAACAGCCGGAGTATTCGGCACTCTTGGAGCGGGTCAATCTCTGCGATACCGTCACCATCCGGCACTCGCTTCTGGGCGTCAGCGTGTCAGCTACTGTCATTGAAACCGTATACGACACCCTTGCCGAGCGGTACAAGAGTATTTCCCTCGGTCAGAGCAAGTCCAGTATGATCACCACCATTTCCGAGGTGCAGTCAACGGTGGATAAAGTGGAATCCACGGTGGGACGCTTTCCGAAGCTGCTCCAAACCGCCATCGGCAAAGCCACCGGGCTTATCACCGGCCAGAGCGGCGGCTATGTGGTCATTCACACCAGCGAGGAAAACGGACAGCCCTATGAACTGCTCATTCTGGACGCTCCCTCTATTGACGAAGCCGTGAATGTCTGGCGGTGGAATGTGGGCGGTCTGGGCTTTTCCCATAACGGCTACAACGGTCCCTATGAAACCGCCATCACGGCGGACGGTCAGATCGTTGCAGACTTCATCACTTCCGGCTCTTTGGTGGCAAACATCATCAAGGCCGGTGTCATTCAGTCGCAGGATGGCTCGTCCTGGTGGGATTTGGAGAGCGGCGAAGTCGTGCTTCGCGCCTACGCCACCAGCAAGGAGGTCACAGAGGTCAGCGACCGCATTACCACCATTGAGGAGCAGAAAATGCTCCGGCTGGTCATTATCTCGTCCAACGGGAACATCTTCAAAAACGGCAATGTGAAAACGCTGCTTTCCGCCAAGGTGTACTCGTGGGATGAGGACATCACCGACACGCTGGATGCCAACCAATTTGTCTGGACAAGGGTGTCGGAGGATACAGAGGCGGACAAGGTCTGGAATGAACAGCATTTCGGCGGCGCAAAGTCCGTTGTTATCACCGGTGCGGATGTCAAAGTCCGCGCCACTTTTTATTGTGACCTCATCGACACTACGACCAGGCAGAGCCTGTTATAACGGAGGACATTTCTATGGCAACCGCAGAACCCACAACAGAAACCGGTACAGTGTCCGGTTCAGATACAACAACTTCAAAGGAGGCTTCTCACATGAGCAAAGCACAAGGTCAGTTTACCATCATCGACTACAATGACGCACTGACACTGACGGGGTACATCGGCTCGAACCTCGCCAAGACTCAGATGTATAACCCCGACAACGGCAGTTACACCCCGGACTGGAAAACGAAGAACCTCGTTCTGACACCCAGTCTGTATGTCATCGGCACCACTTCCGACCAGATCGCCACCGCCAATGTCACCTCGGTCAAGTGGTATGTGGGCGACAGCAACACCGCCATCACCGCAGGTACGAACTACGCCCTCAGTGGTGCCAAGAGCCACATCCTCACGGTCAAGGCCAATGTCATGGCAGAGCTGCCCGGCATCGACTATCGCTGTGTCATCACTTACAAAGACGAAAGCACCGGTCTGTCGCTGACTCATCCGCTGACCATTTCCTTCTCCCGTGTGGTCAACGGCTCCGGCATCGTTGACCTGCTGGTCACCACGCCTAACGGAAATGTGTTCAAGAACGAGGAAGTCGCCAGTCTGACCGCCAAGGCCGAGCTGTGGCGCGGCTCTACGGTGGACACCACCAAGGTCAGCTACAAGTGGGCGGTCATGGACGCTTCCGTCACCGCCGCTTCTTCCACCGGCTACGATGCAGACTTCGGCATCGGCTGGCGCAAGCTCTCGGATACTGCCGACAAATACACCGGCACGGCCACCAATACGCTCACGGTCTACGCCGCAGCGGTGGACAGCTACGCTGTGTTCAAGTGCTGTGCCCAGGACACGGATTCCGCATCCGCTTCTTATAACACGAAGTTTTTCGATGTGGCGACCTTCATCGACAACTCCGACCCGTTGCAGATCATCGTCACCTCCACGGGCGGCGATGTGTTCAAGAACGGCCAGGGCACGACTGTGCTGACCGCCGTCTGCTATCAGGCAGGCTCCGAGGTGGACGCAGCCGGAAACGGCAGTTACACCTGGACGAAGTACAACAAGGACGGTGTAGTCGATACCTCTTGGGGAACCAACGGCAGCAAGACCGGCAAGACCCTGTCGGTGTCCAGCGCCGATGTGGATACCAAGGCAACCTTTATGGTCGTTGTGGCACTTTAAGGAGGTGGTGAGATGATCGCATCGGCACAGTTCACGATTATCAGTCTCTGCGATGTGGTCACCTCGGACACACCGCCGGAGAACCCCTATGAGGGGCAGCTCTGGGTGGATACCTCTGTGACCCCGCCGGAAACGAAGATATGGGACGGAAATGAATGGATGGTGCAGAACGACATCGAAACGATCCGCACCACCATTTCCATTCTGACCGAGAAGGACGCACAGTTCCAGCAGACCATCGACGGGCTGAACAGCTATGTGGCGACCCTCACCGAAACGATGGAAACTGTATCCAACGACCAAGGCATCCTGGAGGAACGGGTGCTGAACTCCGAAAGCCGTGTTTCGGAGCTGGAACACACCGTGGATGGACTGTCCGTCACCATGCAGGAGCAGTACATCGGCGGCATCAACTATGTGCAGAATTCCTCCGGGTTGAACGGCATCACGGATGATTGGAGCTACTCCGGTACGGTAAAAACCGACACCTCCACCGATACGCAGAACAACACCATTTCCGACTCCTGCTTTGTGTTGAGAGCCTATTCCTCGTTGTCGCAGTACATCCGAGGGGTAGTCCCCGGCACTTATACGATCTCGGTACGGGCAAAGAAAACCTCGACCATGTCCGGGTATTTCTATGTGACCTACAACGGAAACAAAACCAAGTACCTGTTCAATAAGTCCACGGCGTTTGACTGGACGGATTACTCCGTAACGCTCACGGATGTGACCGACCCCACGCTGCGCATTTACTGCTACTGTCGGGATGCGTCCATTTATCTCGCCGACATCATGATCTCCGAAGGAGCGATCCCCCGAAAGTGGACGCCTGCACCTAACGAGATCTACACGCAGGAGGTCAAGATCGATAAGCGTGGCATTGAGGTATCCAACAGCGCATCGTCCCAGCGGACGGTCATCACGAACACGGAGTTCGCCGGTTACTACAATGATGAGGTGATTTTCACCCTGAACAAGGACGAAACGCAGACCAAGAAAACCACGGTGGACGGCGAGCTGACCGTGGGCAAAACGAAGTTTGTCCCGATGCCGACGGCATCCGAGGGGTTGAACATCGTCATTCTGGATTAAGGAGGGAAAGCTATGGCAACTTGGAAAAGCGCGGCATACGATGGGCGCTATCTTCAACTGGACATTTCAGAAAGCGTGAATGTGGTCGGTAACAGCTCGACACTTTCCTGGACCCTGACCTCTACCGGTGGCGCATCCACTTACTACACCATTGACACGACCACTGTAACGATCAATGGTACGACCGTATACTCAAAGGACCGTACCTATTGGGATGACCGTGTTTTCCCGGCAAAGAAAGGTTCTGTCAGCGGCACGATTACTGTAGCTCATGACAGCAACGGCAGCAAAACGATTGCGGTCGGATTCTCGACCCGTGTGTATATCTACGGTTCACAGGAATACGGCGGCAGCATGACGCTGACTACCATTGACCGCTCTGCTCCCACAGTTACATTCAGTACATCGAATGTCACGGCAAACGGGTTCAAAATCTCCGCTACATCCTCTGCCACGGCGGACATCTGGCAGTACAGCACAAACGGCGGTTCGAGCTGGACGCAGTTCTCAACGACGGCATCCACCAGTGCCAGTGTGACGATCACCTCGCTCTCACCGAATACAAGCTACACGGTGAGGGTCAGAGCAAGGCGGCAGTACAACCACGTCTACGGCACTTCCGGCAGTTCCACGGTCAAGACGCTGGGCGGTGCTGTGGTGAATAGTGTCAACACGGTGACGGCGGACAATGCCACGGTTTCCATTACCATCAATGTGACCGTGTACGAAGCCTCCTACACCAATACGCTGGTGCTCAAAAACGGCAGCGCGACCATCCTGACTATTTCCGGGCTTTCCTGGTCGAAGGGCACGGCGAACCGCACGGTCACGCTGACATCGGCGCAGAGGACGACACTGCTGAATGCAATGGCATCCATCAAGTCGTTCACCGGTACCTTTGCGGTTTCGTCTTACAGTGGGTCTACGCAGATCGGCAGTACTTCAAGCAAGACCGCCACTGTACTGACCACGGCGACCAATTCTGCTCCGACCATAAGCGGATTCACTTATGCCGACAGCTACACGACCACGAAAAACCTCACGGGGAACGACCAACTGTTCGTGCAGGACTACTCGACTCTCAAGGTTACACCGGGAACAGCGACTGCGAAGAACGGAGCGTCCATTTCCAACTATACCGCTTCCTGCAACGGTTTATCCGCATCCAATTCGACCGGCGCTGCAATTATTACGGTCGGAAAGATCGCCAAGTCCGGCAGTGTGACGGTCACGCTCTCGGTCACGGACTCCCGCGGCTACACCGCCGAAACTTCACGGACAGTGACAGTCATTCCGTACACTAAGCCGAAGATATCCTCGGTGACGCTCCGACGAACCAACGACATTGAAGCGGAAATGCAGCTCAAATTCAGCGGTTCTATTTCCGCTGTGACCGTTGACGGGACGCAGAAAAACAGCGTGGTTTATGTGCGGTATCGGTACAAGAAAACCAGTGAGAGCAGTTACGGCAGCTACACCAGCATCTATTCCGGCACGACAAAAAGCGGAACCTCTTTCAGCTACTCCAATTTGGAACTGTGCAGTCTGGATGCAAACAGTTCCTACGACTTTCATCTACAGATCCAAGACAAGCTCTATTCCTTGAGCAGTCTGGATCTGTATTTTACTGTTCCGCAGGGCACGCCGCTCATTGCGCTTCGGAAAAAGAAGGTCGGCATCAACACGCCGGAGCCGCAGGCCACGCTGGATGTTGCTGGGGATATGCGTGTGGATGGCTCTCCCCTCGCAGATTTTGTCATTCAGCAAGGGACAAGCGGCATCTGGAATTACCGCAAATGGAAAAGCGGTACAGCGGAATGTTGGGGTCAGTATTCCTTTACGACCGCCATTTCGACGGCATGGGGCGTGCTCTATGAGAGCGGCGCAATTGCGCTCCCTAATTTTCCATTTACCTTCGCGGAAATTCCTCATGTCCATATCTCCACGGAGAACAGCAATTACGCTATGTTTGTGGAGCGAGGCAGTTCGAGTAGCTGGTCTACAACGACCAACCCCGGAAAGATATTTGCCGTAAGACCAAATACGGTACCATCGGCAACCTACAAAGTATCAATCTATGCTATCGGAAAAGTGTGACGCTCCGGCGTCACTTTTTTCATACCCATTTTTAATTTCAAAGGAGGACAAACAACATGAAAGAATTCTGGACGACCATTCAGGTGGTGTTCGCCGGAATCGGCGGCTGGCTGGGATGGTTCTTGGGAGGATGTGACGGCTTGCTTTATGCGCTTCTGGCTTTCATAGTCATCGACTACATCACCGGCATCATGTGCGCCGTGGTGGATAAGAAGCTGTCCAGCGAAGTCGGTTTCAAAGGCATTTTCAAAAAGGTGCTCATCTTCGCCCTGGTCGGCATCGGGCATATTCTCGACACCCGTGTCATCGGCAGCGGCTCGGTGATGCGTACCGCCGTCATTTTCTTCTATTTGTCGAATGAGGGCGTGTCCCTGTTGGAAAACGCCGCATACCTGGGACTACCCATTCCGCAGAAGCTGAAATCCGTGCTGGAGCAGCTTCATGACCGCAGTGAAAAGGAGGATGAATAACATGGCTTACACGAACAGCCCCCTGGTGTCCTACACCAAACTCAGCCCGAACCACTCCGGGCAGCGCACCCACAGCATTGACCGCATCACGCCTCACTGCGTGGTGGGTCAGTGCAGTGTGGAAACGCTGGGCAACATCTTCTTGCCGACCACACGGCAGGCAAGCAGCAACTACGGCATCGGCGTGGACGGTCGGGTCGGGATGTATGTGGAAGAGAAAAACCGCTCCTGGTGTTCCTCTTCCGCAGCCAACGACCAGAGAGCCGTCACCATTGAGTGTGCCAGCGACAACACCGAGCCTTACGCTTTCAAGGATGTGGTGTACAAGAGACTCATCGAACTTTGCACCGATATCTGCAGGCGCAACGGCAAAACCAAGCTGCTCTGGCTCGGCGATAAGACCAAGACGCTGAACTACACCCCGAAATCTGACGAGATGGTGCTGACCGTCCACAGATGGTTTGCGAACAAGAGCTGCCCCGGCAACTGGATGTATGCCCGCATGGGCGATTTGGCATCCAAGGTCACGGCAGCTCTCGGCGGTGATGTAAAGCCTGCCGAACCCGCCAAGCCCACCGGGCCTATCAAGGTCGGCGACCTCGTGACCATTACGGGCAGTACCTACTATGGCGGCAAATCCATTCCCGGCTGGGTGAAAAAGCTCCGCTGGTATGTGGTCGAGGTCAGCGGCGACCGTGCGGTCATCAACAAGGATGAATCCGGCAGGTACGCCATCATGTCGCCAGTCAAAACCTCGGCACTTACCGTGGCTGGCACGAAACCCGCCGAGAACTATCGCATTCATACCGTAACGCACGGAGATACCCTCTGGGCGATTGCCAAGAAGTATCTCGGCAACGGTAGCCGCTATAAGGAAATCGTCAGCCTGAACGGGCTGAAAAGCAATGTCATCTACAGCGGCATGAAGCTGAAGATTCCGAACAAGTAAACCGATCCTATCTCACGCCCTCTGCGGATTTTTCCGTGGAGGGCGTTATTTTTTTGCCCATTTTACCCTGACAAAAGTGCCTTTTCTCTGGGTATAGCGAGAAACGCTATTTCTCAGGAATGAGGTATCAATCACTATGACAGACACGGAACGCTCACGAATTGTGGAACTCCAACACCAGGGCTACGGGTATAAGAAAATATCCGCTATAACAGGGCTACCGCTTAACACTGTAAAGTCCTTTTGCGCCAGACATCCTGTGCAGATCAAAGAGATGCCGGACTCAAATGCCCTGTGCCGAAACTGCCTGACTCCGCTTGAGCAGACACCGCATAAACGGAAAAGGGTGTTCTGCTCCGATGCCTGCCGAATGGCGTGGTGGAACGCACATCCCGAAAGAGTGCAGCGAAAAGCGTACTACACACTCACTTGCCGACATTGCGGGAAGCAGTTTGAAAGCTATGGCAACAGCCATCGGGTGTTCTGCTCCCGTGACTGCTATTTGAAATTCCGCAGGAAGGAGGCCGACCATGAGTGATTACGATAAGCGTCTGTTTGCCTACCAGATGGCGATGGCACTCGCCCGGAGTATGCGTTCCAAGGGGCTGATATCAGCCAAAGAGTACGCTAAGATCGATACAATTATAGCCGAGAAATACGGCATATCTTCGTGTAGTATATTCCGCTGAAATTGCTGGATATATCGTGTTTTTAGAGGTAATATGTCACACACCAAAGGGAGGTGAACCACATGAAGAGAGTCGTAGAAAGGGTCGATGCCTTAATACCCGCACAGCCGAAAGCTTTGCGGGTTTGCGCTTATGCCCGTGTTTCCACAGGAAAGGATGCCATGCTGCATTCGCTGTCCGCTCAAGTCAGTTATTACAGTAAAATGATTCAGAGCCACGACGGGTGGATGTACTGCGGCGTTTACAGCGATGAGGCTGTGACCGGCACAAAAAGAGAACGAGCCGGGTTTCAGCACATGATTGAGGAGTGCCGCCAAGGGAACATCGATCTTGTTATTACGAAGAGCATATCCCGTTTCGCCAGAAATACGGTGACGCTTCTTCAGACTGTCCGAGAGCTGAAAAGCCTGGGCGTAGATGTGTTCTTTGAAGAGCAGCACATCCACACCATGAGTACGGACGGTGAGCTGATGATGACCATCCTGGCGTCCTACGCACAGGAAGAGAGTTTGTCAGCCAGTGAAAATCAGAAATGGCGTGTCCGAAAAGCCTTTGAAAACGGAGAAATCATCAACCTCCGCTTTTTGTTCGGCTATGACATCACGCCGGACGGCATTCAGGTGAATGAGAAGGACGCTGCCATCGTCCGAGAGATATTTGCACGGTTCAACGGCGGCGAGAGCATGAGTTCCATCTGCCGTGACCTTGATGCCAGAGGACATAAAGGCGTTCTCGGCGGCACATGGTGTGCGGAGCGGATGCGGAATACCTTATCCAATGAAAAGTACCTCGGAAATGCGCTCCTGCAAAAGCGATACCGCAACAATCATATTGAAAAGAAGCTGTTGCCGAACCGAGGAGAGCTTCCTATGTACTATGCCGAGGGAACGCATGAGCCAATCATCGACCAGGCAACATTTGATAAGGCACAGGATCGGCTCAGAATGCTGGCGCAACAGACTGCCAACCGCAAAAAACCGACTCATTCAGCTTTTTCGGGACTGATTCGCTGCGGACTGTGCGGCAACACATATAAGCGCGTCACTTACCGCAAAAAGCATTACTGGAATTGCACTACATTCCAAACCAAAGGTAAAGCTGAATGTGCCGCTAAGCGGATTCCAGAAGAAACGCTCGAAGTCCTCACCTGCGAGGTGCTGGGAGAGGGTAGCATCGACAGCAATATGGTCAGAAGCAAAATAACGGCAATCAGAGCAGAGAAAAACAATGTGGTCGTGTACTGCATGGACGACGGTTCTGAAATCGTTAAACGATGGAAAGACCGCTCCAGAGCAGAAAGTTGGACGCCTGAAATGAAAGAAAAGGCACGACAGCGGGCATTACAGGCAAGGAGGAAATAGGAATGAACAGAACAGCAGCACGGTCGGTCACAGTCATTCCGCCGACCATCAATCCGCTGACGCACCTTTCCAAGGTGGCTGTACAAAAACGGCGGGTCGCAGGATACGCAAGAGTGTCCACAGACAGCGATGAGCAGTTCACCAGCTACGAGGCACAGGTGGATTATTACACGCAATACATCAAACGCAATCCCGAATGGGAGTTTGTAAAAGTATACACGGACGAGGGCATTTCCGGCACGAACACCAAGCATCGCATCGGCTTCAATGAAATGATCGCCGATGCCATGTCCGGCAAAATCGACCTCATCGTCACAAAATCGGTCAGCCGCTTCGCTCGAAACACGGTCGACAGCCTGGTTACCATCCGCAAACTGAAAGAAAAAGGCGTAGAAGTCTACTTCGAAAAAGAGAACATCTACACCTTTGACGGCAAGGGCGAACTGCTGCTCACCATCATGTCGAGCTTGGCACAGGAAGAAAGCCGCTCCATATCCGAGAATGTTACCTGGGGACAGAGAAAACGGTTTGCCGATGGAAAGGTCAACCTCCCATACAAGCAGTTCCTCGGCTATCGCAAAGGAGCGGACGGTTTTCCAGAAGTCGTTCCGGAGGAGGCAAGCGTTGTCCACCGGATTTATACTCGATTCATGGAGGGGTTGACGCCGGGGGCCATTGCAAAGGAACTGACAGCAGATGGGATTCCGACTCCATCGAGAAAACAACGCTGGCAGACCAGTACAGTGGAAAGCATCCTTCAAAACGAGAAATACAAGGGCGCTGCACTCCTTCAGAAATGCTTCACGGTCGATTTCCTCACAAAAAAGAGGAAGGTCAATGAGGGCGAGGTGCCGCAGTATTATGTGGAACACAGCCATGAGCCGATAATTACGCCGGAAGAGTTCGACAAAGTTCAGACGGAGCTTGCGCGGCGCAAGCAGATCAGCCGCCAGTACAGCGGAAAGAGCATTTTTTCTTCCCGCATCGTCTGCGGGGACTGCGGCTCCTACTTTGGCTCGAAAGTCTGGAACTCGACCTCAAAATACCGCAGGGTCATCTGGCAATGCAACGGCAAATTCAAGGGTGAGCACAAATGCGAAACGCCGCATCTGGACGAGGAAACCATTAAAGCGCAGTTCGTGACCGCCCTTAACGCTATCATCGAAAGCAAAGACAACATCCTTGAGGATTGCCGATTGATGCAAGCCACCCTGACAGACTGTACAGGCATTGATACAGAAATCGAGAGTCTGCTTGAGGAGATCGATGTAGTGACCGAACTGACAAAGCGTTGCATTGCGGAAAATTCACAGATGGCACAGAACCAGGAAGAATACGCCGCCCGGTACAATGGTTTTGTAGAGCGATACGAAAAAGCCAAGGCACAGCTTGAGCAACTCCGCACCACAAAGGCTGAACGGGAAGCCCAGGCAGAAGCCATCGGAGCGTTTATGTTTGAGGTGCAGGAATTAGATACCATTACCGAGTTTGACGAAAAGCTCTGGCTCACCATTATCGACACGATAACCGTCCACGCCGACGGACGGATGACCTTCAAATTCCAGGGCGGTACAGAAATTGAGGCGTGAGTCCCAACAAAAATGAAAAGACCGCAGGTTTCAACGCCTGCGGTTTATTGCTGTCCCCACGGGTAGAGTAATGCACCCCCTCAAATCGAGAACTGCACCCCCCTCCAAACCGTAATTGCACCCCCTTTACACGGTTTCTATCAAAATTAGAGTTATTTGCCAAAGGATAGTTTGAGGTTTTATACTTCAGACTATCCTTTTTATTAACTAATAAAAGTTTTTTGGCGTTCAGGAAAAACTTTCCTCGACAATGAACAGGTGTAGGTATTTAACGCTTTCATACTCTACAGTCTATGTCACACTATCTCCCAACAGGGTGATTGTTCTATTGGCGGTTTATGCGAACTTTCACAAGTTGGCTCGAATAGAGTTTTTATCTCTATTCCTTCACACTTTTGTCAGGCTCGCATTATTTTGTATTGTATCACACTTTTAGACTTTATGCAGAAAAGTCGGGTTTTAATTATTATCATAGTATTAAAGGCTGCTACAAATTTTGTAACAGCCTTTTCTTAGTTGAATTTTTGATTTTAAGTTGTAATTTTTGCTAATTAATTGGAATTTGCTTTAAACTATATTTCTTATACCAACTATTATCCGCTGATATTAATCCACTGTTCTATGACT
>ERZ772876.3031-NODE-3031-length-12866-cov-2.706971_pt1 | contig 12866 bp, 29 predicted proteins | sample MGYA00580584_ERZ772876 | MGnify/ENA primary metagenome ERZ772876 (study PRJEB29015, sample SAMEA2737728) | human gut metagenome | biome: human gut; feature: human-associated habitat; material: faeces | place: China | collected 2012 ...
CGCGTCCTCCGGCGTAGCGCACCACCAAAGTCCTGTCGGCAGGGATGGGTCAATCATTTCTGCCCGGAATGTCAGCAGCAGTGAAATATCGCTCTGGCTGGTCATGGTTCCCCCCCTTCCTGCGCTTCTCCCACGTCCGCACAGCAGCTTTCCAGTCTTTCATTTTGGCCTTCCCCAGCATCCACCCTCTGGCCGCGTAGTAGTCCACAAACTCCTGCGGGTCTATGCCGTTTTTGCGTGCAAGGCAGTATTCTCTCACCTCGTCCACCGTGGGAGGAACAAACACTTTTCTTTTTGACTCCGTAGGAGTCTTTTCTTTTGTCTTAGTCTTAGTCTTATTATGGGGTACCATTTGCGACCCGTTTTCGACCCCACATTCGACCCCACATTCGACCCCAAAAACGGACCAGAAACACTGATCTAATTGTATGAGTTTGAACTGTGACGGGGTGCCTTTTTTCCCTTTGCGGTACTCGATGAAGCCGCCGGACACAAGCGCGTCCCTTGCCCGCCATAATGTATCTTTCTTTGCGACCTGTACCATGCCCATAAGCCGGAAGTTATCTACTGAGACCCACTCAGGCCACCCGCACACGTTGAATACATCAAGGAGTTTGAAGTACAGCAACTGTGCGGTGGGGGATAAGTGACCATGTTCGACACGCCGGTTGAACGCGTTCAGGTAGTCAATATAAGTCAATTTCGCTCACTCACTTCCCGTTTTTAGAACGGAAGTTCTCCGTCTCCTGAATCATCCATAGGGATGATTCCGCTGCCTGTTTCACTGCCAGATACACTGTCGGAAACACTGCTGTTATGCAATCCGTTTTGGCCGGATTCTTCTCCGCGGTCGCCAAAATAAACGCTGCTCGCAATGACCTCTGCGGACACTCGTTTGTTTCCTTCCTTGTCCGTCCACTCGCGCATCTGCAGGCGGCCGTCCACAACTGCCATACGGCCCTTTGCAAAATAACGGCTGACGAACTCTGCCGTCGCACGCCAGGCCACTACATCGACCCAGTCAACGCTCCTCTGGCCTGTCTGCGTGTCCTTGAAATCCCGCTCCACTGCCAGCCGGAACGACGCCACCGGAACGCCGGCCTGTGTTCTGCGCAGCTCCGGGTCTTTCGCCAATCGGCCCATGATCGTAATATGATTCAGCATTCAAAGATAACTCCTTCCAAAAATCCGGATAAATTCATCGATATCCCATTTATATTTCTTCATAGCAGCCATCTGCGCCTCCCGTTGGAGCGGGACACGAAGGCTTGCCCCTTTATGTACTCCGTTCAGGTGACAGCGGTCATGGCATAGCAGAACCCATAACCCATAGCGCTTGCTTTTCGCCCTGTCAGGGCCGCCGAATACCTCGTGGCGGTCTAACTTATCCATCGATCCGTTGCGACCGCACAGGTGACAGCAGGAGCCTTCCTGAAGGATAGACTTGGCATAGCCATTGCCGTCCAGCTTCATGTTGTATTCATTGCGCATTTCACTTCCCCCATTCTTCTTTCAGCAGCGCGATCTTATCCGGCGGCATGGTTTCCACACCAACAGCCCTGCAGTCCTGGATGCAATTGTCGATCAGATGCGACATCTGCTGCTTGTCAAAATCGCTGCTGCCATAATAGGCCAACACTGTAACACAACCGGGGAGTTTGGATGCCCTCGTCTCCACCATGCGCCCAAGATGCCTGCTGCACCAGCGTTCCTTGAAGGATTCAAGCGCTCCTTTCTGCATACACAGCGTTTCGTAGTTTCCGATATCTTTGATATGGCTTCGGTAAATCGCTTCTGGTTTCTCATGAACAGCCTTTGACAGCTCCCCTACCAGACTCCAGTAAAGGCCGTTAGCATCCAGACTCCGTTTGTCTTTATGCGCCTTGATCTCCACATCGTAGACGATGCCGGGCTTGTCCTGCGCCATACAGAACCGCCGGGCTGCAGCGGGGTCTGTCACTTTCAGGCACAGCCATACCGCGCCGTCCTCGCTGCTGATTTTTTCGTCGGTGACGGTTAGAATCATCATTGCACGCTCTCCGCTGCAAAAGCTTTCCGCTGGCAATCTGGGCAAAGAGCACGCCCGAAACGCCGCGCAGAGTATGCAGCAATGTCTTTTGCTGCCCACAGACTTCCGTCTTTCTTTGCCGCGTTCCGGATCTCCACACCACAATCTTTACAGAGTGTGGGGGATGTCCTTTGCGGTTTCTGTGTAGCAGCGCCGGTGTTCGTTGCATCGCTGTCCTTCGTGTCATCAATGGCAAACAAGCCGTTGAGGGCATATTTCCGGGCGTAAGAGCTGGCTGCTCCGGACACCTGCGCAGCGTCCATTCCCTTTTTGCTGTCCTCTTCCCGTGCCTGAGAAGTCACGCTGATCTTCTCCCCGGTTTCCGCATCCATCAGCGTAGCGGTAGCAATGATGTAGTACCGCTCACCAACCAGCTCCACTCGGTCTGTAATCGTCAGAACAGCCTTAACCTTTCCTGCCAGCGGCTTCACCGCCTCTACGATGTCCTCGCAGCTGCGGTAGCTGTACTTGCCAAACGCATTGTACTGCCCTTTCGGCGCTTTTAGTTCCTGCTGAATGGACATCAGTTTTTCATAGACCGCCATTGTTTTCTTCCTCTCCGATAAAATTCAGCGGGCAATGCTGGCCCACATAGTGTTCCGGGTACGCCACCAGCGCGCCATTGAGCGCACAGACACGGCTTTGCCTGCGTAGATACGGGCATTGGGTGCAGCATATAGCTGCGTTCCCCTTATAATCTACCGGGAAAGATACGATGACCGTTGCCGAAGCTTTAATATAGCTGCGCACACCGCTTTCAAATTCCATTGTTACACCTCATCAAAATACAGGATTTCCTCAAAGTCCGTATCCCCGCAGCGCGGGCATACCGCCCAGCGCTCACCCGGAGCCGATGCATCGCCGTGGTATTCTATGTAATATTCCGGGGCGTCAAATTCTTCCCCACACTCATTGCAGCGGAACATTCTGCTCTTCCCGTTCCCTGGACTCGCTGTACTCTGCCAGGTGCCGATCACTTAACAGAACCTCCAGAATTTCCAGTTTGTCATACGCCGTCAGATGGCCTGCATTGATCACAGAAACTGCCGCTTCCCGATAGATTTTACTTTTTCGCATGGTTCTCTTCCCCTTTCTTTGAAATGACTGGAATTACTTCTTTGTGAGTTCTTTCCATACGGCTTCATTAAATTCAGGGAGTGCTTTGATATAGTCAAGCATATTTGGAGGAATTTTACTCCAAGCTATATCATTATCAACATATTGCAGTTGAGGGAAGCAAAACGCCCACCATTCTTTATTCCCTTTGATCCCATACCAGTTTGAAAATTCTGGTATCCAATTAAATTCTCTGATTTTACACAAAACTTCTTCTACGCGATATTTATTTGACTTCTTATTAAAAATATAGTGAGAAATTCCATCTTTATTTGAACAAAACAAAGAACGAAAAACCCCTCTGCAATTTCGAATTCCATAGCTGCCGCTGACTGCGGTGCTGCCGTTGACTGCGTTGCTGCCGCTGACTGCGGTGCTGTAGCTGACTGCGGTGCTGGAACGATCAAACTGTTTTATCAGATTTATAAATTGCATGAGGTCGTATTCTTCAACAAACTCGATGCATTGTGCAACCGTTTTTAATCCATCCGGCGTATCGACAATATTTTCATATGCTGCAACCTTAAAATAGCGATTATAGCCTAACGGTTCATAAAAGTTAAAAACGTTAGCAGGATCTTTCGAAAAATGAAGGCCCCAACTGCAAGCATTTATATCTCCATCTACACGGAATATTTTACCTTCAAGTTTTTCCCCTGTTTCTCCATATCGAAACCTCTGCTTCGTTCCGCTGTCCCATTTGACTGCTTTATATCCGTAACACAGCGGTTTTGCGCCGTTCAGTTCCTTGCGCTGAATCTCAATTGTTTCCATCTTCCCACTCCTTATAAAGATCTGCCAAAGCCGCGCGCTGCGCGTTTTCCGCTCCGATCTCCTGCAAATATTCCTCTGCCGTAGGCTGGGAGCTTTCCGCTGCAGCCTGAACCATCGTAGAGGCTGCCGCCACTGTTACGATCAGGCAGGCCGCCAGCATGATCCAGAAACGTAGCCTTCCCGCGCGCCGGCGTTTTCGTTCTTCCCGTGTCATGTGGAAGCCGCCTCCTTTTCTGCAATCCATCGATCCAGCTGATTCCGATAGATGTAACACCACTTGACTTTCCCGCCAGACATAACACAATCCCCGAAAGGGAATACTCCCTGCTGGATCCCGTCCCGGACAGTTTCCGGGGAAATTCGTAGCCCAACATTTCGGAGAATTTCTGTCGCCTCAACTGCATTCAGTGTTTCGATCATTGTTCCCGCCATCCTTTCCAAGAGTTTTCACAAGCTCATCCCATGTCATTCCGTAGTATGCCATGTTAAGCCTGTCCATAAGGCGGCGTGTATTTCCCGCCTGTCGTTCTAAGTCTTTAATTCTGTCGTCTTCGTTCATAAATAAAATCCTCCTTTTCTTGCCAGAGGCCGGAGGATGTGTTATACTTTCTCCGATACCTCGTGGTCCTTTCACGTGGTGTCATGGGCCGTTCTCTGCTGCTATCAGAGGCGGCCCAATTTTTGTGCCTTTTTTATCAGCCAGCCGGAAAAGCCGCCGAGCAAACGCTGTTGGCGATCAGCATTTGTATAGAGGCTTTTGAAATGAAGGTGATGAAGAGTGGAGATATATTGTGTGTTCTCGGCGGCTCTTCTGGCTGGCTGATTTTTTCTATGGATTTTTATTCTACTTCTCCGATTGTGCCACTAATCAATAACTACCAGAACTACCGCAGGGCCGTTTACCGAGACCGTCACATCTTGGTACGGCTCTGCGATGTGTGTTTCTACACCCTCCCTTTGCCTCAATTCAGAAACCAAATCACAGGTTTTTACGTCAGACAGGTTCATAGAAACCGTCTCCTTTCAGTTATATAATCGGTCGTTTAAGTAATCATCATGAACACCTAAAGTCCGAACTTTTCCGGATATTTAACTGTACTTCCCTCTATTCCTCATTCATTTGGATAAATGCTGCCGCTTGAATTTCTGACCTCGGATAACAGCTCATCCACAGTCACGTTGAAGTAGTTCCATTTTTTTGAACAAGTCGGCCAAAAGCATCATTCAGCTTCTGTTCTGCCCCTTTTGGCTCCTTGTGCCCATTAAGCACGACGCTGAGGTACTTCGGATTCCAACCGACCTCTGCGGCAAGTTGCTTGGCCGTTACACCGGCTAAGTGCATCTCACCCAGGAGGTCAGCAGTCCACTTTGCAGGCATATAATTCCTCCTTTTATTGATTACTATGGTTAATTCTGATACAATCACCGCTGAGGTGATATTTATGCTGGATAACCGTTCTTATAAGCTGTTAAAAAAGTTTTATCGAAAGAAAAAACTAACATTTGAACAGATACAAAAAATTACGGATCATAACGAAAGTGAAACGCCCAGCAAGCACATATCCGCTTTGGCAACAAGCCACTTTATTACATGTTGGAACACAGATGAAATCATAAATGGCGTTGGAGATCCAAAGCAGGAAGGGTATTGCATTACACTGGATGGAGAATCTTATGTTGAACAGCGCAGGAGAGACCGCAGACTGTTTTGGGTACCATATCTGATTACTACGGCTATCGCACTCTTAAGTCTTATAACCTCTCTTTCCGAACATTGGACAACGATTTCCAGTCTTTTCTGCGGCTAAAATTTTCGCAGTTCGTACTTATATCGCACCCAATTATCTGTTCTTGTTTAAACGGCCCTTCTATGGAGACTGAATGATTACACGCTTTACATATGACTCCCCTGCACTTGGCAAGACCGCTCTCCTCTGCAATCTGGTTCTTGTGTCGCTCATTTTCCAGTTCTTGTTCAAGTTGAAAAATCCGTTCTTTCAACCGCTTTTTTGTCTGAAACAATCTCTAACCTCCATTCTTTTCCGCCTTTTTTTCGGCACAAACTCGCTATATTCAGACCACCTCCAAAACTCGTCCGTGCTTTTTGGGCAAGGATACGAAAGTTATCTTTTTGCAGAATTTAGTTGACTTTGGTATACCTCTAATGTATCATATAGGTGTCAACGATAATCAACTAAGAGGTATACTTTTTTCAACCCATGTCAGTATCATAGCACAACTATAGTTAACTTTCAAGGAGAAAAGTTGAAAAAAGTGCACTTCTACTTATTGCACAATTTTTGAGGTGAGCAGTTGTGTTTTATGACAAATTCGTTTCTCTTTGTAAAGAAAAAGGCGTGGCACCAACGAGGGCGGCCCTTGATATTGGGTTAAGTAAATCTGCACCTATTAAGTGGCGAACAACTGGGGCAACGCCAAACGGAGAAACACTAAACAAAATTGCAGAATACTTTTCCGTTTCTGTAAGCGTTCTTTTTGGAGAAGAAACAAAAAAAGCGCCCACCCCGAAAGGTGAGCGTGAAATGGACGATTTAACAAATGAAATTTTAAATGAACTTGAAGGGATGAGCCACGCAGAAATACTTCTTGTAAAAGAAAGAATTCAAAAAATCAAGGAGTCCAGAGAATGAGAACTGAACGAGTAGTCACGAAAGATCGAGATGAGAGGTCAACATACAATATTATTAAAAGACTTGTTGACGACAGGGAAGAGATCCCGAAAGTAAAAGTTACTCCGACTCTGTTTGGCGGGAATAATTGAGTTCGGTCTTAGTCCCAATTTCCAAACATCTATCACAGTATTTTAGAATCTGCTTTGCCTGGGCGATATTGGTGTTTCCAATTTCGAGAATCTGCAAGATTGCGCCAAGTTTGTTGGAGCCGTCTTTCCCAAGTTCTGCTTTCATCATAGTGTATTCATATTGGTAGTCCATAGTTATCCTCCGTTTCTGTGTTTATTGTACGGTTTGCGGTAAAAGGCTCGCCGGGATTCCTTCTGGAAGGTCATCAGGGTTAAATGGTTCGTTATTGAACGCTTTTCTTCCAGACCGCTCAATACCTGAAAGCCACGCTTCAGCTTCTTCTCGTGTTCTATTTTTTGGCTTATCTGGAGCGGAAAGCCCATAGCACCCAGACTCATAGCCGAACATTTGCGGGCAGAGTATACAGTCCCATTCTCCGATTTGAATGCGATCAATCACTTCCTCTCGGTTATCTGTGAAAATCATATCCGGTTCAATGTATTGGTAGCTGATATTCATTGAGCTGCCTCCTTACTTGATTTCATTTCTTTAATCCAGTACAAAAGAGTTTCTTTTTCTTCCTTTGTAAGATCTATTATAGAAGATTTGATAATGATTTTCAATTCTTCTTCAGTCTCATTGAGCAATTCACCGCACGTTACATCTTGTTTATCCATCTTCCAGTTGCTCCTTCTATCAAAATATAGAACATAAGTTCTCTTTTGAAATTATTATAGCAAGGTAATCTGAAAATTTCTATTCGCATTTTATCAAGTTTTTAATGTCTCGTTTTGGTGCAAACCTATATGTTGTGTCGCAAACAGACAGAATAGCCAAATACTGGAAAATTTATTTCAGCGCTTTGTCCAATAAGAATATGAAGAAAATAAAAAACCGCCCGGTGCTTGTGCACCGAACGGAGTAAAGGGGCAGTAAAATTTGGCGACTCACTATGGAGGGTAAGTGTCAATGGAATGTACAAAATGTAAAGCAACTTTACCAAATGGTGCATTGTACTGTCCTATGTGCGGAAAAAAGCAGATCTCAGAAAAGAGAAAAGCTTTGAAGCGCGCCAACAGGACTGGCACCGTCTATAAACTGCAGGGGAGAAGAAAACGCCCCTGGGTTGCTGCGAAAAATAAAGTGATCATTGGATACTACGAGCGAAAAACGGACGCTTTGGAGGCTCTTGAGCACCTATCTGGGAAAGATTTGAGCGAACGTTATAATATGACATTTTCAGAAGTTTTTCAGGGATGGCGTGAGGAACATTATAAAACCATTACAAAGAGCGGTATAGCATCCTATAACATCGCCTTCAAGGTATTTGCACCGCTACACAATAGAAAATTTAGAGACTTACGCACCGCAGATTTCCAAGCAGAAATAGACAAACACATTGGAAAGTCTTACTCTACTTTGTCAAAACACAAACAACTCATTACTCAAATGTACCAATGGGCCATCCGGGAAGAAATATGCACAACAAATTTTGCAAAGTTTGTCCAACTCCCAGAGAATAAGAAGAAAGAAAAAGAAATTTTTTCAGACGAAGAAATCAAAAAGCTTGAAGAAGACGGAAGTGAAGCGGCAAGAATCGTTCTCATGCTCTTGGCAACTGGTATGCGCATTGGGGAGCTATTTTCGCTTCCGCTAAAGGACTACCACGGGACATACGTCGTTGGAGGCTCTAAAACCGAAGCCGGCAGAAATCGGATCATACCAATTCGTCCAGAAGGTAGAGCACATTTCGAGTATTTTTCCAGGCAAGCAGATGGGCCACTGCTACTTTCTGGATACACAGGCCAAAAGGTATATACCAATTATCGAAAGCGGGATTATTACCCCCTGTTAGATAAGCTTGGAATTAAGCGCAAAACACCTCATGCAACCAGGCACACATACACATCCAGAGCAGTTAAAGAAGGTATGCCCCCAGAGATCCTTCAAAAAATTCTTGGTCATGCAGACTACTCCACTACGGCAAATGTTTATACCCACATCGATATTGAAACATTGGTGAAGTCTGTTGAATAAATCACGGTTACTAACGCGTTACTAACAAATCATTTTCAGGAGAAAAGAAGAAAACCCAGAAACCATTGCGGTTTCTGGGTTTTTCTGGTGGAGAATACAGGACTCGAACCTGTGACCCCCTGCACGTCAAATATATTCAGCTTATATACAAGGTTGTTCGAAAATGATTTTCCTTGATTTATCAATGGTTTTTGGCAATTCAAATCATTATAAATCATCTAAAAACACTTTAGGTTACTAACAAATTACTAACAAATTGAACTCAGAGATGAGCTTTTTACTCTACAATATTTTCGTAGTATTCTGCCAGTTTGTCCGGTACAGCATCTTTATCTTTCAGCCAAAAAGCAATTGCAGAGTCTACATAGAAATCGATCGTATTGACTCCGTGCTTTTTATTAACAGCGCATCGATCACTGTACTCCGCATTCATCGCAACCCAGAGTTTCAAGGGATCGCAGTCCAGCCCCTTTTGAGAGATCAGCTGCTTTACCTGGTCAAGAGACCAATGACCTCCGGTGCTTCCATCTTCGTTCTGCATCTCTGATACCCACTCTTCTGCCATTTTCTTATTAAACGATACAGGCGCACCGGACGCATAACCAGAAGTCATTTTCCCGTAACGGCCATAATCCATTTCGGAGAAATCTTTGTGGTTGGCATCACTTCGATAGTTCTTTTCAATTTCAGGCCGACTGTAGTTCTCTCCTGCAGAAAAGCCGATCTTATTCATTGGGCGATACCTCCCGTCATTCTCGTGATGCTCTCTATAAACGGGCGGCATATATTCATTTCTCATAGGCGCATAACGCCCATTGTCGTAATGCTCACGTCCTCTGTCATCCCGAAACCGGCCTTCGATCCAGGCGCCCCAATCGTCACGAGGGTAATACTCATGGGAAAATGAATCATAGTCATATCCACGTTCGTTTCTTTTCTCACGGTTCATCATGAGCATTTTCGTTAAACCTTTCATTTAGAAACCTCCCTTACAGCAGCTGTAGGAACAACTGTACTTCCACCATCGATGGAAGTCAGGTTGTTATTGGGAGCGCAGCAAGGACTTCCAAGCATGCGGAAAGATCCTCCTGTTGGCGTTGTCACAACACATACGGAATACCGCGTGCGGGTACGAATGCCACAGGCGGTAACCTGTGCACAATTTCGCTTTGTCAGTGGGTAAAGAGTGGTTCCTGTACCGATAGTAATATACACCGGGGCATTAATAGTTGCAGCATCAGGGATACTCTGTGCAACAACGATACAGTATTTCTCCCCATTGTTGTAGGAACCGGCGGGCAGATTAATCTCCAAGTTTCCACCGGTAAAAGCGACAGCCTGGGACAACACCAGGTGATTGCAAAGTTTGCATACAGGTTTGCAAGACATATATTTTACCTCCAAAAATCAGGGGCGGCGAACATCAGCTCACCGCCCCGAAATCGTCACGGCAAAGCCGGAATTACCATATTGGTAAAGTCAACAAAATTGTTCAGCAGCCACAGCCGCAACCGTTGTTATAGGCACCGCAATAGGGGTAGGGTGCAGGAACCTGATAGGCAGGTACAGGCATGGGGTTGATCCGGCGAATCAGCTCAGAGGTCTGCGCGTCCAAAGTCGCCGTCAAATAGCTGTTCTGGTTAGCCTGAGAAGCAGCCAACTTGAGAGACTGATTCTCTGCCTGCAGGCTGGAGATCTTATCCTGAGTCAGGAAATCCAGAATCGCACGGGTGTTGGCATTCTGTCCGTCGATGATATCCCGTGTAGTGGACTGGATCAGATTGCGGGTATCGCAGGCCTGCGTAGCCATATCATACCGAACGCCCTGAATAGCAGTCTGCGTATCGCAGCAGCACTGTGCCATCTGTGCACCGAGCGAATTGAAGCCCATCTGCGTCTGATACCCCAGATTGCACACTGCAGTGTCCACACCGTGGAAACCATTGTTAATGCTGTTGTTCAGTGCAAAGGTGCTGTCACAAATGCCCTGCTGAATACCACGGACGCCATTCTGCAGGTCATTGAAATTGAACTCACTGCACAGATCCGCACGTGTCAATGCACCCTGACCAGCCGGACTGTTGATGCCGCCGTTACCGCCGAATCCGCCCCAGCCGCCGTTGCCCCAGCCGAAGATCATAGCAAAGAGGATAATGGCCCACCAGCCATCTCCGCCCCACATACCATTTCCGTTCCCATTGTTGCTGTCTTGACCAAGCGCATAGCCCAAAGCCATAGAATCATCAGCCATAATTTTATCTCCTTTTCCGTTATATCACATCGGCCTGCGCACTGCCGAATGTGTCAAAATCACACTCGGTTTTTATCAAGGCCGAAAACTGAAAAGTGAGAATGCTTAAGTCTGTTATCTCTTCCCGCCTCTTGGGAATGTGTTCTGCATCTGCTTTATAAACTGGTCAAGATCAATCCCGCGTTCTTTGGCAATGTTTTCTGCCATACTGCGAAGTTGATTTGAATTTTTTCCACGGATCATCTGATTAAATTGCTGCACTTGCGGATTGTTTCTTCCCATTTGATCAAAAAATGACATTGGGTTTCCACCGCCCTGCATCATCTGCATAAGCATTTGCATGGGATTATTCGGCATCGGCATCATTTCCCTTTACCACCTTTCCACGCTTTTTCAATTTTTCAATTTCCGATTGGAGTCCAGAAATCTTTTCCTGCAATTCCTGGATATCCTTAGACGAAGCGTAATCAGGGGCAGCCTGTTCCTGTTCAGCGCGGAACGTAAAAATATCTGAAGCACCAGTTTGATTGTTAAAACGCTTCAAATAAATTTCACCTTTGGCCAGATTCGGCATTAACGTACCCTGATTAAAAAAATCGATTTGGCTTGCAATCGCTTCCTCACGGCTTGTAACAGGCCTTACATTGAAGGTAGGTAAATTCACCTGCGGTTGAGTAGATGGCTGCTGCTGAGCCTGCTGCGTCATCTGCGGTGCATATTGAGGCTGAATCGAGGGAGGAATTTGAGCGTAATTTGGATATCCTCCATAATTATAAAAATTCATAACTCCACTCCTGCGTCATGATAAGTTTCTGCAGATTGAATAAATGATTCCAGCGCAGCCCAATCTTCAACTGAGGCATATTTCTGACAAATATCCGTCGCATTTGATTCTGTAAAACCACATCGCACTAAACGGCTAATTAATTCTCTTCCATTTTCCATTTGAACACGTCCTTATGTAAAAAATAAGGAGGATCGTGAGGAGGGTGGCGACGTGTACCAACCCTAAATCCCCACGTCCTCCATGCCTATATTGTCGCAGAAAAATACCCCGGCTGGGGTTGATCCCAGTCGGGGTTATGTATGATTTATGTTTGATTTGTGTAGAGACTTTTGGCTACGTCAGCAACTCTTTGGAATACATATTTTTCGTGGTTACTCACAGCGCCACGATACCAGCCCAGCTCCGCTGCTACATCAATCTGATCCCATTTATCAATAATTCTTCGCTTGGCAATCAGTTCGTCATCCTTGTGCAAAGCCGATTCGTAGATTGCCTTTTCGAGCTGAGAGCGCAAAAGCTTTCCCAGCGGTTCCGGTAATTTTACTCTTGCGCTCATAATCCACGTCCTTTCTTATCTCATCGCCTTTGCCAACTTTACCATCAGATCTTCCCCGTACTTGTAAGCACCGAGGAACTGAATCGTATACGCATCCAGCCCCGCCTTGTCCATGATAATTTTCTTTGCCTCGTCCGTAGTCATGGTTTGCACCTCCCTGTAAACCGGTCTCCATGCGCCGACAACCGCAGATACGTTGCGTGTGCGGCGCTGTACCTGGCCGCCGTCTGCGTTGTTTGTAGAACCTGTGTTGCCCTCGATGGCGGTAATCAGCTTGTCGTTGACCGCCTCCACGATCCCACAGTGGTCTGTGCTGCCGTTGCCGCCAAAGTCATAGATCACCACATCGCCGGGCCGGTATCCGCCTTTAACAGCCTGTCCTTTGCTTTTGGCTGCATTGAGCAGTGTGCCGCAGGACGCTGTTTTGATCGGCACGGCAATTCCGGCGCGGTCAAAGACCCATTGCACAAACACCATGCACCACGGATAGGCCTTCCCGGACACTGCCCGTTCGT
>ERZ772876.3033-NODE-3033-length-12861-cov-14.424957_pt1 | contig 12861 bp, 8 predicted proteins | sample MGYA00580584_ERZ772876 | MGnify/ENA primary metagenome ERZ772876 (study PRJEB29015, sample SAMEA2737728) | human gut metagenome | biome: human gut; feature: human-associated habitat; material: faeces | place: China | collected 2012 ...
GATTCAGCACCCGGGCACACTTGGCAAGGCACATACTCGCCAGCCCGTAGTCCTGTGTTACGACCACATCCCCCGGTTTTACCCGGTTCACCAGCGCAAAGTCCACGCTGTCAGAACCTTTATCGAATACCAACGTCTGCGCACCTTCTCGCTCGATTTGGTGAGAGGTGTCGCACAGGATGATGACCGAGATGCCGAACCGCTTTGCAATCTGCAACGTCAGATCGACGACCGGGCAGCCGTCTGCATCGATCAAAATATTCATCGACTTTCCTCCATCACCCACCGAAATGCTCTTGCGGTACGCAAATCGGCGTCTTTGAAATGCCCGCCGCTGTTCCATTCAAAGGTGCAGTCTGCACCGCGCTATAAGCTGACTGTGCAGAGTGCGGATATTATCCCCCACCACAGCCATGACAGCGTTTTTCGTGTGTTCTTCCTTGTCGCCAAGGCTCAGATAAATGTGCTGCGTCTGTATCGGGCGCTGCTGTTCAAACTCCATCCAGTCCGGAAACCACACCGAGGGCGAGGCGGCGGCGACACCGTAGAACAGATTTGTCTGGGTGGAGGCCCACAAAGCAAACAGCCCTGCCAGCGAGTAGCCGCCCAGAATGATTTTGACGTTTTCCGGGAGATTGAACTGTTGTTTCAGCGTTGGCACGACCTGTTCTGTCAGAAAGCGCAGGGTGTCCCCAGCATTTACACCGAAACCTTGCTTTCCCCAGACAGCAGGGGCTTCCCACGGGGAAAGTGCATCGTTCCAGCTTTCCACGGGCACGGCCACAAACAAAAAATTCCAGCTGCTCTGCGCAATCACTGTCACTTCATGGTCTATGCCCTGCAACTCATGTTCGCCTGTCATTTGGAACAGCAGGTATTCTGCATGGGGTTCGCCGTAAATGCGGCAAGATCGGTTCCCGATTAGCATTGTCTGTGCGGTCACTGCGGCATCCTCCCGAAAAAACTTTGATAAGCCCAGTATAGCAACTGAAAAATCATTTTGCAATTCAAAAGGCGTTCATAGCCGTAGCAAGCAGTGTCTTCGTATATACAAAGACCATTTTTGCGTTGCAAAATGCTTGTTGGGAAATCCCAAACCCATGAACTACATCCGATGGATGCAGGCTACGCGTTTTTTGCAAAACGCTCTTTCAGCACACCACAGGAATGCGCAGCCATCACGGAATTGTGATGATTACAGGGATTGGGATTGCATCCCAACAAGCGAATGAACACAGCAGAATTTTAATTCTGCGTGCGAATTTAGCCTTTGTGCGCACAAAGGCTCTGCTCGCCATGGTTATGGCTCTGCGAATGCGATTGAGAAACTTTTCATTCGCATTGCAAACCGGGTGGCACTTTTGTATAATTGGTTCAATGAACACACGCATAAAATCGGAGGGGCTGTCCGATTAAAAAATCTAAAAATGCGCTATTGCAGGCCACTGGGAGGAATAGCATGAACAAGCAGCAACTCGCATCGAAAATCTGGGAATCTGCCAACAAGATGCGCTCTAAAATCGAAGCCAACGAGTACAAGGATTACATTCTGGGCTTCATGTTTTATAAATTTCTGTCGGACAAAGAAGTCAAATGGCTGAAAGAGAATGACTGGACAGACGAATATCTGCCGGATTTGACCGAAGACGATGCCGAAACGCTGGATACCGTTCGGAAGAATGTCGGCTATTTTATCGCCTATGAAAATCTGTTTTCCACATGGATCAGCAAAGGCAACGACTTCAAGGCTGACGACGTAACGGTGGCATTGCAGGCATTCAGTCGACTGATCGACCCGCACCACAAAAAGGTGTTTGACGGTGTCTTTGCTACGCTGCAAACCGGCCTGTCCAAACTGGGTGAAAGCTCCGGTGCGCGGACAAAGGCCATTCGCGACCTGATCTATCTCATCAAAGATATTCCCATGGACGGCAAGCAGGATTATGATGTTCTCGGCTTTATCTACGAATATCTGATCAGCAACTTTGCAGCAAACGCAGGCAAGAAGGCCGGCGAGTTCTACACGCCGCACGAAGTTTCGCTGCTCATGTCTGAAATCGTGGCGTACCACCTGAAAGACCGGGAAGAGATCAAAATTTACGACCCCACCAGCGGTTCCGGCTCACTGCTGATCAACATTGGTCAGTGTGCCGCACGGTATATGGGCAATGGCAACAACATCAAATACTACGCACAGGAGTTGAAGGAAAACACCTACAACCTGACCCGCATGAACCTTGTCATGCGCGGCATTCTGCCCGACAACATTGTAACGCGCAACGGCGATACGCTGGAGGAAGATTGGCCGTACTTTGAAGAAAACGACCCGGTCAACACCTACGACCCGCTGTTTGTGGATGCGGTGGTATCAAATCCCCCATATTCGCAGGCGTGGAATCCGAACGACAAAGAGAACAACCCGCGCTTTTCGGATTACGGCCTTGCCCCCAAAGGCAAGGCAGACTACGCCTTTTTGCTGCACGACCTGTATCACATCCGCAATGACGGCATTGTGACCATCGTTCTGCCCCACGGTGTTCTATTCCGTGGCGGTGAAGAAGGTACAATTCGCAAAAATCTGATTGACCACAACAACATTGATGCAATCATCGGTCTGCCCGCCAATATTTTCTTCGGCACAGGCATTCCCACCATCATCATGGTGCTGCGGAAGAATAAAAAGGATTCGGACGTTCTGATTATTGATGCGTCTAAGGGCTTTGAGAAGGACGGCAAAAACAATAAGCTGCGTGCCTGTGACATCAAACGCATTGTGGATGCTTACAAGGAACGCCCGGAGAAAATCAAAAAGTTCGCACGCAGAGTATCCCGCGCAGAGATTATCCAGAATGATTACAACCTGAACATCCCCCGGTATGTGGATTCCTCGGAAAAGGCTGAGAGCTGGGATATCTACGCTTCCATGTTTGGCGGCATTCCCGAAGCTGAACTGCAAGACCTATCTGCATACTGGACTGCATTCCCGCACCTGAAAGCGGCTCTGTTCAGCCCGGACAACGAAGCGTATTGCCATCTGAATGTGCAAAACCTGAAAAACGCAGTTCTGAACCACCCGGATGTAGTGGCATTCAAGACCGCCTTCCAGAATGCTTTCGGTGACTTTGATGCCTACTTGAAGTCCGCACTCATCGACGGCATGACGCAGCTGAATGCTGCCGGCGAGGAAGAACGCCTGAGCCGGGAGATCTTTGCACGGCTGGCAGGAATTCCACTGGTTGACCGCTATGCAGCATACCAGCTTTTGGACGACGACTGGAAGAAAATTGCCATCGACCTTGAAATCATCCAGACCGAGGGTTTTGCTGCAACTAAGCAGGTAGACCCCAACATGGTGCTGAAAAAGGATGCCGAGGTACAGGACGGCTGGGTGGGTCATGTGCTGCCCTTTGAGCTGGTGCAGAACGTTAAAATGCACGAGGAAGTAGCAGCGCTGCGGGCAAAGGAAACCAGACTCTCCGAAATCGCCGGAGAATATGAAAGCCATCTGGACGAACTGAGCGAGGAGGACAAGGAGCAGAACTTTGTGAATGACGCAAAGGACGCCTTTGTTGCCGCTGAAGTCAAAAAGGCCATCAAGGTGCGGGAGGTAGAACCTGCCACCATGAGCATTCTGAAGGATGTGGACGCGCTGTTTGCCGAGGAAAAGACCCTGAAAAAGCAGGTCAAGGACGACAGTGCCGCCCTCCACCAGCGCACCAAAGGCGTGATTGAACGCCTGACCGATGAAGAAGTGCGTGACCTGCTGCACCGCAAGTGGATCTTGCCCCTGATGGAAAATCTGAACAGCCTGCCGGATGCCGTTCTGGACGATTTTGTGAAGCGTCTGGATGCTGTCTGCCGGAAATATGAAACCACCTTTGAGGACGTAGAGAGCCAGATCGCCGATACCGAGCACGAATTGCTGGGGCTTCTGGACGATTTGCAGGGAAATGAATTTGACATGAAGGGCATTGCAGAACTCAAAAAATTGCTGGGAGGTGAATGATTATGCAGGATAACGAGAAAAAACCTGCCCTCCGGTTCAAGGGTTTTACTGACCCTTGGGAACAGCGTAAGTTGACAGAATTTGCGAATTTCTTTTCTGGTTTAACGTATACACCTAATGATATCAGGGAAATCGGAGTGCTTGTTCTTCGCTCATCGAATGTGATCAACGGTGAAATCGTTGATGCTGATAATGTTTATGTTAACCCTGAAGTTGTAAACTCTGAGAATGTCAAAGAAGGAGATATTGTTGTTGTCGTTCGCAATGGTTCTCGTTCACTTATCGGAAAACACGCGCAGATAAAACGTTTTATGCCCGACACGGTAATTGGTGCATTTATGACTGGCATTCGCTCGGAGTGTCCTGCATTTACAAATGCGTTATTGAATACGCCTCACTTCGATGAGGAAGTTTCTATGAATATGGGCGCTACCATCAATCAGATAACTGGTTATATGTTTTCAAAGATGGAATTTAGAGTGCCAACAGTAGATGAGCAAAGACAACTTGGCGCTTTCTTTGAAAATTTAGATGCCCTTATCACCCTTCATCAGCGTAAGTATGAGAAGCTGGTGAATATCAAAAAGTCCATGTTAGACAAGATGTTTCCGAAAAATGGGGCATCTGTGCCGGAAATTCGCTTCAAGGGCTTTACTGACCCTTGGGAACAGCGTAAGCTGGAAGAATATCTCGAAGTTTCAGGTCAAAAGAACTTTGAAGGAATATATACCAAAGAAGATGTCTTGTCCGTTTCGGGCGATTTTGGAATTGTGAATCAGATTGAATTTCAGGGACGTTCATTTGCAGGAGCATCCGTTGCCAATTATGGTGTGGTTGAAACCGGCGATATTGTTTACACTAAATCACCCCTGAAATCTAATCCTTATGGCATCATTAAAGCTAATAAAGGAAAAAATGGCATCGTGTCAACGTTATATGCCGTTTACAAGCCAAAACAAAGTGCCAATCCAGAATTTGTCCAGATTTATTTTGAGCAGGATGCCAGAATGAATAATTATATGCACCCACTCGTCAACAAAGGTGCAAAAAACGACATGAAGGTATCCGCAGAAAATGCGCTCAAGGGACAAATCGTTTTTCCTGACATCAAGGAGCAAAGAACAATCTCTGAGTTTTTCCGCAATCTGGACACCCTTATCACCCTTCATCAACGTAAGTTGGAAAAGCTGCAAAACATCAAGAAATCTTGTCTTGAAAAGATGTTTGTATAAAAACAAGAGGTGCAATTTGCCCGAAACCAGAAGATGAACGTACCATCGTTTGTTGTTCGGCTAAGAGGCAACGCAATTTGTTCTGTTCGTTCAGAATATGCAAAACTGGATGATGAATGAAAATTAAGGCAATGTCAGACGCTTGGAACAGCTGTGTTTTAAGACTATCGGGAGTTAAAAATCAAAATTTGAACCGAATACGCAAAACCGAGAGTGAAATTTTCAGCGAACATTCGGTAGGCGGTGGAAAATAGCTGCTGAAAGTGTGCATTTGCTCCTACTTGGGAACAGCGTAAGCTGGGAGAGCTTGTGGAAATCGGAGATATAGATCATCGAATGCCAGAAACGGTTGATGTTGGAATTCCATATCTTATGACAGGTGATTTTTGTGGCACCAACGAATTGAATTTTAATGGTGTGAAACTGATTTCTGAAATTGAGTATAACCAGCTTTCCCAAAAAATAAAACCAGAGCAGGGCGATATCCTGTTTGCTCGGTACGCATCTGTTGGAACCGTAAGATATGTTGATTTTACGCGAAAGTTTCTTATTTCATACTCTTGCGCGATTATCAAGAAAGGGAAAAAAATCAACTCGCAATACTTATACCACTTTATAACAAGTGATGAGGCACAAAAGCAAATTAAACTTCAAATTAATACTGGTTCCCAGTCTAATATAGGCATTGATTCAATGAAAAATAACATTCTTGTACAGATGCCCTTAATAGATGAGCAAGTTCAGATTGCCAATATGTTGACTAACCTCGACCACCTTATCACCCTTCATCAGCGTAAGCTGGAAAAGCTTGTACAAATTAGAAAAGCCTTCGCAGAGAGGTGCTTTTTTCAAAGTCGAAAGGAGTTCGTTATGGCGTTTACAAAAGAAGCCGATTTTGAAGAGGCGGTGGTAAAGCTCCTGATAGAACGCGGCTGGAAAGATGGTGTGCTGAAGAACTACACCGAACAGCAACTGATCCAGAACTGGGCGAACATCCTTTTTGAAAACAACCGTGGCATTGACCGACTGAACGATTATCCACTGACGGATGGCGAGATGCAGCAGATCATGGAACAGGTCATGAACGCGAAAACGCCGATGAAGCTGAATAAATTTATCAACGGCAAAAGTGTGCTTATCAAGCGTGACAATCTTGACGATAAGCTGAATTTCGGCAAAGAAGTGTCCCTGAAAATCTATGACCGTCTGGAAATTGCAGCCGGACTCAGCCGCTACCAGATTGCAGAGCAGCCAAAGTTCCCCACCAAGTCCAAGATTTTGAATGACCGCCGCGGCGATTTGATGCTGCTCATCAATGGTATGCCGGTCATTCACATGGAACTGAAAAAGAGCGGTGTTTCCATCAAACAGGCTTGCAACCAGATTGAAAAATATGCCGCAGAGGGCATTTTTACGGGACTGTTCTCGCTGGTGCAGATTTTTGTGGCCATGAACCCGGAAGAAACGGTCTACTTTGCCAATCCCGGCCCGGAAGGACAATTCAACCCCAGCTACTATTTCCATTGGGCGGATTTCTACAATGAGCCGATGAACGACTGGAAAGACGTTACAACGGCACTTTTGTCTATCCCGATGGCGCATATGTTGGTGGGCTTTTATACCGTTGCCGATGGTTCCGATGGCATTTTGAAGGTGATGCGCAGTTATCAGTACTACGCTGCCAGCAAAATTTCGGATGCCGTTTCCAAGGCGAAATGGGAGAATGACCAGCAGCGCGGCGGCTACATTTGGCACACTACAGGTTCCGGCAAGACCATGACTTCTTTCAAGTCCGCTCAACTGATTGCATCTTCCAAGGATGCGGACAAAGTGATTTTTCTGATGGACCGAATCGAGTTGGGCACTCAGAGCCTGAAAGAATACCGCAACTTTGCAGAGGAAAACGAGGAGGTGCAGGCTACCGAGAACACGGATGTTCTTGTGGACAAGCTGAAAAGTATTTCGCCGTCCGATACGCTCATCGTGACTTCCATCCAGAAGATGAGCAACATCAAGGATGATGCACAAAACAAGCTGAACCCCAATGACATTGCGCTGATCAACGCAAAGCGGTTGGTTTTTATCGTGGACGAGTGCCACCGTTCCACCTTTGGCGATATGATGCAGACCATCAAGCATACATTCCCGAAAGCACTGTTCTTTGGTTTTACCGGTACGCCGATCCAAGGCGAAAACCAGAAGAAAATGAGCACCACCGCCACCGTTTTCGGCAACGAACTGCATCGGTACAGCATTGCAGACGGCATTCGGGATCACAACGTGCTGGGCTTTGACCCTTACAAGGTGCTGACCTTCAAGGACAGCGACTTGCGGAAAGCGGTCGCACTGGAAAAAGCAAAGGCATATTCTGTGGACGAAGCTCTGGCCGACCCACAGAAAAGCAAGGTGTTTTATAAGTATCTGAATCTGCCGATGGCAGGCGGAAAAGATGCGCTCGGTGAGGAGATAAAGGGCATCGAGGATTATATTCCCAACACCCAGTATGAGGGCGAAGAACACCAGAAAGCCGTGGTGGAGGACATTTGCGAGAACTGGCAGACCCAGAGCCGCAACAGCAAATTTCATGCCATTTTTGCAACCTCCAGCATCCCGGAAGCTATCCAATATTACAAGAGGTTCAGAGAAGCCGCACCATGGCTGAAAGTCACTGCACTATTTGACCCCAACATTGACAACAACGGCAAAGGCATCACCAAAGAAGAAGGGCTAAAAGAGATCGTAGAAGACTATAACGCCCGCTATGGACAGGACTTCAGCATTCCGACCTTTGCCAAGATGAAAAAGGACATTGCGGCACGTCTGGCGCACAAATCACCCTACCAGCGCATCGAGCATACCCCGGAAAAACAGCTTGATCTGCTGATCGTGGTGGATCAGATGCTGACAGGCTTTGACTCCAAGTGGATCAACACCCTGTATCTGGATAAAATGCTGCAATACGAAAATCTGATTCAGGCGTTCTCCCGCACCAACCGACTGTTTGGCGATGACAAACAGTTTGGCACCATCAAATATTACCGCCGTCCGCACACGATGGAGAAAAATATCGAAGATGCGGTAAAAGAGTATTCCGGCGATAAACCGTTTGGCCTGTTTGTAGATAAACTGGACAAGAACGTGGAAAAACTGAATGCCCTCTATGCGGAGATCAAAGATCTGTTTGTGTCGGCAGGCATTGAAGAGTTTTCGCAGATCCCTGCGGATATGGCAGAGCGCAAAAAGTTTGCCGACCTATTCCAGTCCTTCAACGAAAATCTGGAAGCAGCCAAGGTGCAGGGCTTCGAGTGGGATAAGCCCATTGTGATCATCAACGAGGATACAGATGAGAAAACGGAACTTCATGCGGACTTTGACGAGAGAACGTTCAAAGTGCTGGCACTCCGCTATAAAGAGCTGTTCACGCCGAATCCGGATGGCAGTGAAAATGACCCGGACGATGACGTTCCCTATGCAGTGAACAGCTATCTGACCACCATTGATACTGCTGACATCGACACGGACTATATGAACTCCCGCTTTGAAAAGTACCTGAAAATTTTCTATCAGGAGGGTGCAGAAGCGGAAGCCATCCATCAGGCCGAAACGGAGCTGCACAAGACCTTTGCCACCCTCTCGCAGGAAGAGCAGAAGTACGCTAATATTTTCCTGCACGACATTCAAAGCGGCGCAGTGGTTCCGCAGCCGGGAAAGACCTTGCGGGAGTACATTGCCGAGTACATCGCCCAAAAGCAGAACGACCAGATCCACAAAGTAGCTGAAGTTTTCGGCTTGGACGAAAAGAAGCTGCGGGCATTCATGCGTGCAAACATCACCGAAGCCAACATTAACGAATTTGGCCGTTTTGATGACCTGAAAGCCACCGTAGATAAGGCAAAAGCAAAGGCATATTTTGAAGCAATCGAGGGTACAAAGCTTATTCCGCCCAAGGTGCCTGTCAAGTATGATAAACTCTTGCGCGAGTTCATCGTAAGTGGCGGATTTGATTTGAAAATGCCAAAAGAATCATAAAATGGGTGCAAAATCACCCTGCTGACCAAGAGCCGAGGCGCGTCCTCGGCTCTTTTTTCGCGTCAAAATCCCAAAACACACCTACTTGGGAACAGCGTAAGTTCTCTGATATTACTTTTCCAGCAGGAGAAAAGAATCGAGACAATCTTCCGCTAGAAAGCTATTCTATAACAAACGAGCATGGATTTATCCCGCAAGATGAAAAATTTGAAAACGGCGGAACGATGAGAGAAGCCGACAAAAGGATGTATTATATCGTTTCTCCAAATTCTTTTGCGTACAATCCTGCAAGAATAAATGTTGGCTCTATTGGCTATCAGAATACCGGAAAAGATGTGATAGTAAGTTCACTTTATGAGGTTTTCAAAACATCGGATGATGTTGATGACCGTCTTTTGTGGCATTGGTTCAAATCGCCAGATTTTCAAAAGCTGATTTTCCAGTTGCAAGAAGGTGGCGTTCGCCTTTATTTCTATTATGACAAACTTTGCATGGGAACGGTTTCCCTTCCATCGCTTGAAGAGCAACGCAAGATAGGACAGTTCTTTGATAGCCTCGACACCCTTATCACCCTTCATCAGCGTGAGCATATAAAACCGATTTTGGAGGTAAAACGTGTTAAACGAAATGAATGAAAACAACCTGTTCTGCGATTATTATGAGCAGTGGGTTGCTGTATACAAAGAGGGTGCAGTTCGCCCGGTTACATTGGATAAGTACAAAATGACCCTTTCTTGGGTAAAAAAACTCGCTCCTACTTTGAAACTCTGTGAGGTTTCCAGAGTGACCTATCAGCAGCTTTTGAACGATTATGCCGTAGGCCACGAGCGTCAGACCACGATGGACTTCCACCATCAACTGAAAGGGGCTATCATGGATGCCGTGGATGATGGACTGATTGTGAAAGACCCGACCCGGAAAGCGATCATCAAAGGCAAGCCCCCGGTTCCTAAAAAGGTGAAGTATCTGAACCAGTTTGAACTGCATCTTTTACTGAGCGACTTGGATCTACAGGGAAAACTTAACTGGGACTGGATGATTTTGCTGATTGCCAAAACCGGCATCCGCTTTTCCGAAGCTTTGGCGATCACTCCTGCGGATTTTGACTTTTCGCACCAGATGCTTTCCATCAATAAAACATGGGATTATAAGGGGAACGGTGGATTTCTGCCGACAAAAAATAAATCGTCTGTCCGCAAAATTCAGATCGACTGGCAGACGGTGATCCAGTTCGCAGCACTGGTAAAGGACGTTCCTGAAGATAAGCCGATTTTCGTGTTCAAGGAACACGCCTACAATTCCACTGTCAACGATGTTCTGGAACGGCACTGCAACCGGGCCAAGATCCCGGTTATCTCGGTACATGGTCTGCGGCATACCCACGCTTCGGTGCTTCTGTTTGCAGGTGTATCTATTGCAAGCGTGGCAAGGCGGCTGGGGCATTCCAGCATGACAACAACGCAGAAAACCTACCTGCACATCATTCAGGAACTGGAAAATCAGGACATCGACCTTGTAATGCGGTCACTCTCTGGATTAAGCTGATAAAATAATCGACCATCGCTCGCGCTGGTGAAGGATGATAAGAGAAAAGCCAAACCTCGACCTGTACAGGAATGTACGGCGAGGTTTGGCTTTTTGGTATCAGCTGCTCTTTTGATTTTCGTTCATAATGCTTCTGGCTCGTCCGCGCGTGGTGTCCTCAAAGGTTTCATCCTCGCTGAATCGCAGCCAATAGGGGTCTTCCATCAGGCAGGCGTTGGTGCGTTTGACGATTTCCCATGCATTGTAGTTCGGCAGACCCATCATTTTCAGAATTTCCTTGCAGTCCATCCGATTTTTCGGAAAGATTCGTTTCTTTGCCCAAACCACCACATCAACCAATGGAACTTCACGTTTGTCACCGATGAAAAGGTTCAGTGGGAGGCTGTACTGCGGCACGCCCTCATTTGCGCAAAGAGACTGTCCATCTTCGCTTAGGTGTGCAATTTCTTTTTCATCCATCATCAATTTCAGATAGGCCATTTTATCACCCCATGGCGGCTTTCAGGTAGTGCAGACGGTATTTCAGGTATTGACGGATCGCAGATGCTCTTTTTTCGCTCAACAATGCAAGAATAGGCGAGATGGACTGAATGAATTCACTATACAACTCGTCTAAGTCACGCGTTGGCAGCACAGGCTCATCGATCATCTTGATTTGCTGGGCATGGTGACTGCGGAACGGTTTGGCTTTGTCGAACTGATAACGGAGCTTCGTGTCAGTCAATTCTTCATCCGTTGCCCACGCAAGCAGACTACCGCCATTGTCGTAAATAGGCGGAGCATAATTTTTTCCATCCCGGACGATCACATCAAAATTGTTTTCGTGGCGGTCTTCGTTGCCGATAAAGGCGTCAAATGCCAGCATTTGATAAAGCCACTTCTTACCATATAGTTCTATCGCATACTGGAACAATGCTTCCGGTGAAGCGGCTCGACCGCTGGCAAGGAAATGGGCATCAGCCAAGTCTGCAAAATGATACAGCTGTTCATCGTCCGTTGTGAACTTGGGGCAGACGCTGACCACATCGCAGGAATAGGTCTGAATGTCGGGAAAGAGTTTGGCAGGCATCAGGGCGTATTCCACATGAGGCAGACCCAGAACCTGCGCAATCAGCGATGCCATCACCTCAGAATATGGCTCATATCCAGCCGTTCCGGCCTCTGTGATGGAGTTGCCTTTGACCATAACAAGCTGATCATCTACATGATACCAGCCCTTTGAGAGCATTCCACGGCTCGTCCGTGTTTCACGCTTTTCAACCAACTGGATTTTTGCAGGGACTTCAATTGGGCTCATGGTATCACGCTCCTTTGCTCCATTATACCATGTTTGGATGGATAGACAAGGTAAACTATGGTCAATAGCAAAAATCAAAACATCAAATTGTTTTTTGAAATTTGAAGTAGAAAAGTCAAATCAAATATGAAATTTCGATAGAAACATTAAATTTTTAGCTCAATAAGTGAAATGAACGCTCAAAAAAATGAAATCCAAACCCCAAAAGTGAAATTTGATGGTTGAATACTGAAAAAGTGTTAAAAAGATTTTGATATTCTAAATTCGACTTGAACTGTTTTTTGCATATCGTCCTTGCAGATAGCCCTTGGAGATATTCTCACCTTTCCGGGGAGAAAACTCGGTCAGGGCGTAAATATCGGTCTGCATGGTCTTTTCGTTCTTCTCTGCAAACCAAATCTGATCGCGCCGCAGCAATGTCAGGTCGAGAAGTCCGGTATCGTGTGTTGTGAAGATGAGTTGTGCATGGTTTGTATTGATAGCGGCATCCTGCACCATCTCGATCAGATGCCTTGTCAGCAGCGGGTGCATACTGGATTCGATCTCGTCTACTACCAAAACAGAGCCTGCTTCTAGTGCCGCAAGCCACATACCGATGAGAGAGAAGAAACGCTGTGTTCCAACGGATTCTTGCCCCAACGGGAGCCAGAAACCCTTAGAAGTGCCATCTTCGGCATCGAGAGTGTGCAGTGCGGAAATGATAGGCTCTTCCTTGGAGCCTGTAATGCGGATGTCCTTGATACCGAGGTCTG
>ERZ772876.3036-NODE-3036-length-12852-cov-30.744784_pt1 | contig 12852 bp, 9 predicted proteins | sample MGYA00580584_ERZ772876 | MGnify/ENA primary metagenome ERZ772876 (study PRJEB29015, sample SAMEA2737728) | human gut metagenome | biome: human gut; feature: human-associated habitat; material: faeces | place: China | collected 2012 ...
ATGATCTTGCCGAGCTGCTTCTTGCCGACGACGAAGTCGATCTCCAGCGGGAACAGGTCGTCGACCGTCTCACGCTTCTTGAAGCCGAGGTTCTGCGGGATCGCGTCGTTGATGATCAGACGGCCCACAGTCGCGTCAATGATGCGGTGCTCCTTTTTGCCGTCGATCTCAAGCTCTTTCCAGACCTTGATGGGATCGTGCATGGCGATCATGCCGTCGGCGTAGGCCATCATGGCCTCGTCCTCGTCATGATAATACTTGAAGTATTCCTTCGGACGGATATCGCCCGCCTCGTGCGCCTGCTGGGCATATGCGCCGACGGTGCGGATATAGATATGGTTCTCTTCCTTGATATCGGCCTCGGAATCCCAGATATTCCAGACGTAGATGACCTCGTCCGGCTGAATTTCGCCCGCGCTCAAAGCTGCAGCAGCCTGCGCAAGCGTCTGGTAGGAGCCGGGAATCGTCTCCGGGCGGTCTGTCTCGTTTTCGAGCAGCGCGCCGCGGGTGCGCAGATAATACTGGTAATCCTCGGATTCGGGATCGTCCCAGATGTTCCTGACCCAGATGGGCTTCTCATACGGCAGCTTGCCGCATTCGAGCAGCGGGAAGATCTCGTGAATGGTGTCATACGCGTCGACGTCATAGCGCTGGTACGTCAGATAATACGTGCCGAGGATCATGTCCTGCGTCGGGACCGTGACCGGCTTGCCGTCCTGCGGACGCAGCAGGTTGTTGGCCGAGAGCATCAGGATGCGGGCCTCCGCCTGCGCCTCGGCGGACAGGGGCACGTGAATGGCCATCTGGTCGCCGTCAAAGTCCGCGTTGAACGCGGTGCAGCACAGCGGATGGAGCTTGAGCGCGCGGCCCTCGACCAGAACAGGCTCGAACGCCTGAATGCCGAGGCGGTGCAGCGTCGGGGCGCGGTTGAGCATGACCGGACGGTCCTTGATAATGTCTTCCAGAGCATCCCAGACCTCATCCTTGCCCTTGTCGATCATCTTCTTGGCGGACTTGATGTTGTTGGCAAGACCATCCTCGACGAGCTTCTTCATGACGAACGGGCGGAACAGCTCGATGGCCATTTCCTTCGGCACGCCGCACTGATAAAGCTTGAGCTCCGGGCCGACGACGATAACGGAACGGCCGGAATAGTCGACGCGCTTGCCGAGCAGGTTCTGACGGAAGCGACCCTGCTTGCCCTTGAGCATATCGCTGAGAGACTTGAGCGCACGGTTATTGGCGCCCGTGACGGCTCTTCCGCGGCGGCCGTTGTCGATCAGAGCGTCGACGGCCTCCTGCAGCATACGCTTTTCGTTGCGGACGATGATGTCCGGCGCCTGCAGCTGGATGAGCCGCTTCAGGCGGTTATTGCGGTTGATGACGCGGCGGTAGAGGTCGTTGAGGTCGGAGGTCGCGAAGCGGCCGCCGTCCAGCTGGACCATCGGGCGCAGCTCCGGCGGAATGACCGGCAGCACGTCCATGACCATCCACGTCGGATCGTTGCCGGACATCCGGAACGACTCGACGACCTCAAGGCGCTTGATGATGCGCAGCTTCTTCTGGCCGGAGGCGTCCTTCAGCTCGTTTTTCAGCTGCTCGGAGAGCTCCTCCAAATCGATCTGCTGCAGAAGCTCCTTCACGGCCTCGGCGCCCATGCCGGCCTTGAAATCGTCCTCATATTTCTCGCGCATATCGCGGTACTCTTTTTCGGACAGGATCTGGTTCTTGGCCAGCGGGCAGTCGCCGGGATCGGTGACGATATAGTTTGCAAAGTACAGGACCTTTTCGAGAATGCGGGGGCTGATATCCAGAAGCAGACCCATGCGGGACGGGATGCCCTTGAAATACCAGATGTGGCTGCACGGAGCGGCCAACTCGATATGGCCCATGCGCTCACGGCGGACCTTGGCGCGCGTGACCTCGACGCCGCAGCGGTCGCAGATCTTGCCCTTGTAGCGGATCTTCTTATACTTGCCGCAGTGGCACTCCCAGTCCTTCGTCGGGCCAAAGATGCGTTCGCAGTACAGACCGTCGCGCTCGGGCTTCAGGGTGCGGTAGTTGATGGTTTCCGGCTTCTTGACCTCTCCGTAGGACCATTCGCGGATCTTTTCCGGGGAAGCAATACCGATCTGGATTGCGCTGAATGTTGCATGACTCATTGTATTGCCGCCTCCTTCTTATACGTTCTCCGAATCATCGGAGTCCATGGTGTAGCTGTCGTTCAGCAGGCCGAAGACGTTGTCCTCGTCCTGGATCTCAAAGCCTGCGTCGGCCGCCTCGTCGGCGTCGACGTCCTTGCCATTCGGCAGATCGTCGTCCATCGTGATCTCGTCGTCGGGCAGCGCCTTGCCGCCTGCGCCGTAGATGGAATCATCGTCATCGTCGTCCTTGAGGTCGACCTCTTCGCCGTCCTCGCCGAGGATCTTGACGTCCAGGCACAGGGACTGCAGCTCCTTGACGAGAACCTTGAACGATTCGGGCACGCCCGGGGTCGGGACGTTGTGGCCCTTGACGATGGCTTCATACGTCTTGACGCGGCCCGTCACGTCGTCGGACTTGACCGTGAGGATCTCCTGCAGCGTATACGCCGCGCCGTAGGCCTCGAGGGCCCAGACTTCCATTTCGCCGAAGCGCTGGCCGCCGAACTGCGCCTTGCCGCCGAGCGGCTGCTGCGTGACGAGGGAGTACGGGCCGGTGGAGCGGGCGTGGATCTTATCGTCGACCAGATGGTGGAGCTTGAGGTAGTACGGGTAGCCGACCGTGACGCGCTGGTCAAACGGTTCGCCCGTGCGGCCGTCATAGAGAACGGTCTTGCCGTCCTCGGCGACGCCGCCCTGCTTGAGCAGTTCGCGGATCTCCTTTTCGTTTGCGCCGTTGAAGATCGGGGTCGCGACCTTCCAGCCCAGCGCGTGGGCCGCGTAGCCCAGATGGACCTCCAGAACCTGACCGATGTTCATACGGGACGGAACGCCCAGCGGGTTCAGAACGATATCGAGCGGAGTGCCGTCGGGCAGGAAGGGCATATCCTCCTGCGGAAGAATGCGGGACACGACGCCCTTGTTGCCGTGGCGGCCGGCCATCTTATCGCCGACGGAGATCTTTCTCTTCTGGGCGATATAGACGCGGACGACCTTGTTGACGCCGGGGGCCAGCTCGTCGCCGTTTTCACGGGTGAAGACCTTGACGTCGACGATGATGCCGGCTTCGCCGTGCGGAACCTTCAGAGAGGAATCGCGGACCTCGCGCGCCTTTTCGCCGAAGATGGCGCGCAGCAGACGCTCTTCCGCGGTCAGCTCCGTCTCGCCCTTCGGGGTGACCTTGCCGACGAGGTAATCGCCGGAGGTGACCTCCGCGCCGATGCGGATGATGCCGTTCTCGTCGAGATCCTTAAGGGTATCCTCGCCGACGTTCGGGATATCACGGGTGATCTCCTCCATGCCAAGCTTGGTGTCGCGGGATTCCGTCTCATACTCCTCGATATGGATGGAGGTGAACACGTCCTCGCGGACGAGGCGTTCGTTGAGCAGAATGGCGTCCTCGTAGTTGTAGCCTTCCCACGTCATGAAGCCGATAAGCACGTTCTTGCCGAGCGCGATCTCACCCTGCGAGCAGGCGGGGCCGTCGGCGATGACCTGACCGGCCTCCACACGCTCGCCGACCGTGACGATCGGGCGCTGGTTGATGCAGGTGCCCTGGTTGGAACGAGCAAACTTTGTAAGGGTATAATCGGCGGTATTGCCATCGTCGTAGCTGACGGAAACGTTCGTTGCGGAAACGCGGGTCACGACGCCGGGGCCCTTGGCCGTGATGCAGACCTCGGAATCGACAGCGCACTTATGCTCGATGCCGGTTGCCACGATCGGGGCCTCCGTGACCATCAGCGGCACAGCCTGACGCTGCATGTTTGCGCCCATCAGCGCGCGGTTCGCGTCGTCGTTCTCGAGGAACGGGATGAACGCCGTTGCGATGGAGGTCATCATGTTCGGGGAGACATCGACATAGTCGATCAGTTCACGTTCGACAGAGATGATCTCGTCACGGTGGCGGCAGATGACGCGCGCGTTCGCAAAGCGGCCTTCCTCGTCCAGAGGCTCGGCGGCCTGCGCGACGTAATAGTCGTCTTCGACGTCGGCGGTCATGTATTCGACAATATCCGTGACCTTGCCGGTTGCCTTGTCGACCTTGCGGAACGGCGCTTCGATGAAGCCGTATTCGTTGATCTTGGCATAGGACGCCAGATAGTTGATCAGGCCGATGTTCGGGCCTTCAGGCGTCTCGATCGGGCACATACGGCCATAGTGGGTGTAGTGAATGTCTCGGACGTCGAAGGATGCGCGCTCACGCGACAGACCGCCGGGGCCGAGTGCGGACAGACGGCGCTTGTGCGTCAGCTCCGCCAGCGGGTTGTTCTGATCCATGAACTGCGACAGCGGGGAGGAGCCGAAGAACTCCTTGATGACCGCCGTGACAGGCCGGATGTTGATGAGGCTCTGCGGCGTGACGACGTCAAGATCCTGCACGGTCATGCGCTCACGGATCACGCGCTCGAGGCGGGTGAAGCCGACGCGGAACTGGTTCTGCAGCAGCTCGCCCACGCAGCGCAGACGGCGGTTGCCCAGATGGTCAATGTCGTCCTTCGTGCCTGCGCCCTGCACCATGCAGCACAGGTAGTTGATGGAGGCGAGAATGTCGTCTCTCGTGATGTGCATCGGAATGAGGTCGCTGCGGCGGGCCTCGATAGCCTCCTCCCAGCCGTCGGCGGGGACAGTCTCGAGCATTTCACGAAGAACGCTGAAGCTGACCTTTTCCTTGATGCCATACTGCGCCGGGTCAAAGTCGACGAACTTCGCCATATCGACCATGCCGTTGGAGAACACGACGACCTCGCGGCCGTTCACGTCGATCACGGCGCGGCTGACGCCGCGGCTGGAGATCTCGTGCGCCTTGGCGCGGTTGATCGTCTCGCCGTTCATGGCGATGATCTCGCCGGTCATGGGATCGGTCACGGGCTGGGCCAGCGTCTGGCCGTTCAGACGGCTCCAGATGTCGAGCTTCTTGTTGAACTTGTAACGGCCGACCTTGCTTACGTCATAGCGGCGGGCGTCGAAGAACAGCGCCTCGAGATAGCTCTCGGAGCTTTCGACTGTGGGCGGCTCGCCCGGACGCAGGCGGCGGTAGATTTCAAGCAGGGATTCCTCACGCGTCTTGCACGGATCCTTGTCCATGGTCGCCTTGATGAGCGGGTCCTCGCCGAACATCTCGGTGATCTGGCCGTCGGTCGCCACGCCGAGGGCGCGGATGAGGCAGGTGATGGGCAGCTTGCGGTTCTTGTCGATGCGGACCCAGAAAACGTTATTGAAATCCGTCTCATATTCCAGCCATGCGCCGCGGTACGGAATGACCGTTGCGGAATAGATATGCTGGTCAGTCTTGTCTACCTCGTCGCCAAAGTAAACGCCGGGGCTTCTGACGATCTGGGAGACAATGACACGCTCTGCGCCGTTGATGACGAAGGTGCCGCCGTTGGTCATGAGCGGGAAATCGCCCATGAAGATCTCCTGCTCCTTGATCTCGTCCGTCTCCTTGTTGTGCAGGCGGACGCGAACCTTGATGGGCTTGGCGTACGTCGCGTCGCGCTCCTTGCATTCCTCCACGGAATACTTGGGCGGCTCGTTCATGGAGTAGTCGAGGAAGCTCAGCTCGAGATTGCCGGTGTAGTCGGTAATGGTATCGACGTCGCGGAACACCTCGCGCAGCCCCTCGCGCAGGAACCACTCATAGGAATCCTTCTGGATCTTGAGCATATTCGGCAGCTCCAGGATCTGATCCTGCTTCGCGAAGCTCTTGCGGGGCGTCTTGCCCATCATGACATCCTTTGTGATCGCCATGTAAAGTCATCACAGCCTTTCTGTAGTTGTCTTATGACACGCCTGGTTGCGTTGTTTGTTTCTTTCCTTTTCTGCTTGCGTATGCGGTCTTGCGATGCTATAATCACAACAGATAGTGGTGAAAATTGCGAATGGCCCTACGCAGGCATTATGGACTTACATTCTATCAGCTTTTGTCTGGAATGTCAATTCATCCAGCCCATTTTTGTGAATTATTTTCTGTTGACAACCGGCGCATCCAAGCGGATGCGCCGGTTTTTTGCGGTTCATATAAATATAAAAATGCAGCAGACGCGCTGCGTTCACGCCTCAAGCAGGTAACTCAGCCCGAGCAATATGTACAGCGGGCCGAAGCAGTAGGCCATGAACAGCTCCTTCCGCGGAACCTTCCGCCGGAAGCCATCCGTCAGGACGAGAATTTCGGCAAAATACGCGCCCGCGCCGAGAAAATATGCCGCTGCGCGCAGCAGCTTGTGGATATCCACCAGCGCAAATGAGGCAAGGAACAAAACAGCCGCCGCGCCTGCCGCGAAGTTGCGCGCGATGAGCAGGATATGCTCCCGCCGGGCCTCCTCCGGCGACTGCTCCTCCATGATGGTGTAAACCGCGTTCTTTTTCTCCATGCAGCGTCTCCAATGCTTTAATTTTATATATTGTATCAGAACCACATGGCGTTTGCCTAGTCCTTTGGGAAGAAAACTTCCTGCTTCGACAAAATTTCCATCCGCTCCCCTGTCATGGGATGCGGGAAAACGAGCCTTGCGGCACACAGCTGCTGCGTGAACAGTCCGTGGGCGGCGGAATACGCCGTCGCTTCCGGGCTTGTATACTGCGGGTCGCCTAAGATGGGGAAGCCGGAGGCCATGCAGTGCAGCCGCAGCTGATGCGTGCGGCCCGTCAGGGGGTGCAGTTCCAGAAGCGCCGTTTTTTCCGCCCGCTCCAGCACGCGGTACTGCGTCAGCGCCCGCTGCCCCCGCTCGTCCACGACGCGGATGAGGCTGCCGCCGCCGACCTTATAGACTGGCAGGTCGATCCGCCCGTTCTCCTGCGGCGGCTGGCCGAAAACAGCGGCAAGATACGTCTTTTCCAGCTGCCGCTCGCGCAGCATCCGGCAGAAGCGGTCGTGGATATTCGCGTTTTTCGCTAAAATCACCACGCCGAACGTGTCCCGGTCGAGCCGCGTCACGGGATGGACGCCGGACGCCTCGCCGCGCTCCAGCAGGTGATACAGCACGCCGTTTGCCAGCGTCCCGCTGTTTTTCTGCGGCGACGGATGCACCAGCATTCCAGAAGACTTGTCCACAGCGAGAAAGCATTCATCTTCATAAAGGATGGAAAGCGGCAGCGGCTCCGGCTCAAAGCCCTCCGTCCGCTCCTCCAGCACGACGCGCACCCGGTCGCCGGGCGTGACCGGCGCATCGGTATGGGCGGGCGCTCCGTTTACAAACAGCGCGTTCTGCCATTTGAGCCGCTTGACCAGCCCGGCGGACAACCCGAATTCCCGCCGCAGGAGCGACAGCAGCTTCGTCTGCCGCGCGGCCGTCTGTTCCAGAATCATGCGCACCGCCTCCTTCGGCGCTATTATACCGTGCGGAGGCAGATCGCGCAAGCCCCGCTATCCGTCCGGCTGCAGGCCGGAATGGTCCCAGAGCTGCTTGAAGAGCATGGCCGCGATGGGGAACACGATCATCCCGCCCACGCCCAGCAGCCGGTAGCCCGTGTAAAGCGCCAGCAGCGTCAGAACCGGGTTCAGCCCCACCTGCTTTCCGACCAGACGCGGCTCAAGCGCCTGTCGGCTGAGGGCCGCGGCTCCGTATAGAATGACGAGGCCGACGCCGGTTTTCGTCTCCCCCTGCAAAAACAGCGCCAGCGCCCACGGGATCAGGATCGTCCCCGTGCCGAACACCGGCAGCGCGTCGACCACTGTAATGATCAGCGCCGCCAGAACCGGGTACCGCACCCGAAGAAGCAGCAGCCCCGCGTTTAAAATCAGAAATGTAATGCCCATCAGCTTCAGCTGCGCCCGCAGCCAGCCGCCGAGCGTCGTGCGCACGTGCCCGCCGAGCGTCTGCAGCTTTTCCAGCCACGCCGGGCGCACCGTGCGGCGCAGCCAGCTGCGGATGGCAGGCAGCTCGCCGGAGAGCATGAAGCTGGACAAGATCGCCGTCACCGCGAACAGCACCGCGTCCGGCAGCCGCCCGATGATGCCGGACGCCCAGGAAAAGAGCGTTTCATAGAGCTTCGTGCCGAAGCCCGCGCCGGTCTTGAAGAATTCCTCAACGCCCGCGCGCAGCCCCGTTCCAAGCCCGTCCGGCAGTCTTTCGGCAAGCGCAAGCAGACGCGATTTCAGCTTTTCAAAGAGCGGAGCCAGATTTTCCGCCAGCTGGGGCAGCTGCCGGGCCAGATCCGCCGCCTCCGCGCACAGCAGGCGGCACAGGAAAAACAGCCCGCCGAACAGGAGCCCAAACAGCAGCAGCACGCACAGACCGGACGCCAGCGAACGCGGAACGTGCGCCCGCGTCTGCAAAAGCCGCACCGGCTTTTCCGCCAGCAGGCTCACCGCGAGCCCGATAAAAAACGGCAGCAGCACCGGCAGCAGCAGCGCGCCGAACGCCCACGCGCCGAGCGCACAGCCCAGCGCGATCAGAACGGTCTTCCAGATTTTGCGGCTTTTCATGCTTCGAAATTCCTCCTGTGCTTTTCTGCTTGCAATTTGCGGGTATGTGGTGTATATTGAAGTCTGAGTATAGACACTTGCTTTTCCAACACGGACAATTGTGAGGTGAACGCTATGGAACATAGCCCGAAGTATTATATCGTGGAGGCCGCCGCCCTGCCGGAGATCTTCCAGAAGGTCGCCGAGGCCAAGCGGATGCTCGAAACCGGCGAGACGGACAAGGTCAACGTGGCCGCGCAGGCTGTCGGCATCAGCCGCAGCGCGTTTTATAAGTACCGCGACGCCATCGCGCCGTTTCAGAACCTGATGGCCGGCCGCATCATCACGTTTCAGATCATGCTCAAGGACAAGGCCGGTATCCTGTCCGAGATATTAACTATTTTTGCCAATTGCGGCGCGAATATACTGACCATCAACCAGTCCATCCCCACCGGGGGCCGCGCCATGGTGACCATTTCGGCGGAGACGAGCAATCTCAACTGCAACATCGAAGCGCTGACCCAGCAAATCGCAGAAAGGACGGGCGTAGTCAAGGCAGACTGCGTCGCAGGATAAGCATATGCACGGATTTGAATATTTCGTACCGACTGAGATCGTGTTCGGCGCAGGCAGCACGGAGAAGCTGCCGGAGCTGCTGAAAAAACGCGGACTTTCGCGCGTGCTGGTCGTCTACGGCGGCTCGAGCGCGAAGAAAAGCGGATTGCTTGACCGCGTGTTCCGGCTTCTGGACGAGGCGGGCGTTCAATATCGCGCGCTCGGCGGCGTGCAGCCGAACCCGCGCGCGGCGCTGGCCCGCGAGGGCGTGCAGCTGGCGCTGGAATCGGGTGCGGAGCTGATTCTGGCGGTCGGCGGCGGCAGCGTCATCGACACCTGCAAGGCCATCGCCCACGGCGCGGCCAACCCCGGCACAGATATCTGGGAGTTCTGGAAGCGCCGCGCGCCGCTGACAAAATCCATGCCCGTCGGCGTTGTGCTGACCATCCCGGCAGCCGGCAGCGAGACGAGCGACTCCGCCGTTCTGACCAACGCGGAGGCAGGCGAAAAGCGCGGCCTCAACACCCCGTTCAACCGCCCGGCCTTCGCCATTCTCGACCCCCTGCTCGCCGCGACGCTCCCGGTGCATCAGGTCGCGTGCGGCGTGAGCGACATTCTCATGCACACGCTCGACCGGTATTTTAACCCCGTCACCGATAACGCTCTGACGGATGAGCTGGCCGAGGCGCTGCTGCGCGTCGTGCTGGAATACGGCCCCGCCGCTGTGCGTGACGCGCATGACGAAACGGCCATGAGCGAGATCATGTGGGCAGGCTCCCTGTCGCACAACGGCCTGACCGGCCTCGGCGGCAGGAAGGACTTCGCCACGCACCAGCTCGGCCACGCGCTGAGCGAAAAATTTGACGTGTACCACGGCGACAGTCTGACCGCCGTATGGTCAAGCTGGGCGCGGTCCGTCACGGATGCAGATCCGGCGCGCTTCGCCCGCTTCGCACGGAACGTCTGGCACGTGGAGGAGGCGGACGACACCGCCGCCGCGCTTGCCGGCATCGCAAAGCAGGAGGCATTCTTCCAGTCCATCGGCATGCCCGTGCGTCTGAGTGAGCTTTCCTGCGGCAAGCAGGACGAGGCGGGTCTTGCCGACCTTGCCAGCCGGTGCAGCTACGGAAAAACACGCACGATCGGCACGTTCCGCGTGCTGGACTATGAAAGCATTCTTGCGATCTACCGCAGGGCCAACGAAGCGTGAGGGGGGCTGGCATGAAAAAGCTTGCCATTCTCGGCCCCGGCGTCGTCGGCGGGAGCTGCGCGGAGATCTTGCTGCGGGACGCAGATCTGCTCGAACGGAACGCGGGCGAACAGCTGGAGCTTTCGTATGTGCTGGCGCGCCGCGCGCTGCCGGACAGGCCGTATAAAGACAAGGTCGTCACGGATTTTTCTGTGATCGAGCGCGACGCGAACGTGTTTCTCGTCATAGAAACCATCGGCGGCTGCGGCGCAGCGCTTGAGTATGTCCGCCGCGCGCTTGCCGCAGGCAAGCACGTCGTAACGGCCAACAAGCAGCTCATCGCCGAGCACGGCGCGGAGCTGCTGGCGCTTGCGAAGGCGAATGGCGTGAGCCTTCTGTTTGAGGCCTCCGTCGGCGGCGGCATTCCGGTGCTGCATCCGCTGAGCCAGTGCCTCGGCGCGAATGAAATTTATGAAGTGCGCGGCATTCTGAACGGCACAACGAATTTCATCCTCACGCAGATGCTCGAATACGGGCAGAGCTACGAAGCGGCGCTCCGCGACGCGCAGACGCGCGGCTACGCCGAGCAGGACCCGACCGCCGACGTTGAGGGCATCGACGCCGGCCGCAAGGTCTGCATTCTGGCCGATATGATGTTCGGTAAAAACGTCGACCCGTCCCGCGTCCGCATGACAGGCATTTCCGCCATCACGGCGGAGGACGCCGCGTTTGCAGAGGCAGCCGGGATGAAGCTTCGCCTGCTTGGCCGGGCCGTCCGGCAGGGGCAGGCGCTCACCGTCTTCGTCTCGCCGCATTTCATCGCGGGCACGCAGCCGCTGGCCCCCGTCTCCGGCGTTCTGAACGCCGTCGAGGTGCTGGGCAGCAGCGTCGGCGCAGTTCTGTTCTCCGGCCCCGGCGCAGGCGGCCCGGCGACGGCCAGCGCCGTTCTGGCAGACGTCATTGACATCGTCCGCAATCCCGGCCGCAGCCAGCCCGTCAGCTGGCCGGCAGAGCCCGCCGCGCTCTGTGACCCGGAGGAATTCGAATCCCCGTTCTTCTTCCGCACAAGACTTTCCAAAGAAGCCTGCGAGCAGGCGCTCGGCCCCGTCCGCTGGCTGCCCGACGCAGGCGCGTTCCACGGTGGCTTTACGCAGAAAACCACCCGAAGGGCGCTGCGTGCCTCCGGCCTCGTGCTGGACGCAGTCTGGCCCTTGTTGGCATAAAAACGTTCTGAATCCGCTCTCCCCTGTCATACATCTATGGCAGGGGGGATTTTTTATGAAACGCAAATGGTGGACCGTCTGTTTTCTGAGCATTCTCGCCGGTTCTGCGCTCCATTTTCTTTATGACCTGTGGCCGAACCCGCTGACGGCGGTGTTCGCGCCGGTCAACGAAAGCGTCTGGGAGCATCTGAAGCTGCTATACTGGCCGTTTCTTGCCGCCGCGTTCGTGCTGACGAAGGACGAAGCGGACGGCCGAAAAAGCTGGTGCGGTCTGCTGGCGGGACTTCTGGGCGCGCCGCTGCTTCTTCTGGGCGCGTATTACACACTCTTGTCCGGCTTCACGCTGCACGGACTGCCGCTCGACCTTATTTTGTACGCGCTTGCAATGGCCGGCGGCTTTGCGCTGGCATGGCATTTGCAGAGGGCCCGCCTTCCCGCATGGCTGTGCGGCGTGCTGGTGATCACGGCGGGTATTTACGGCGCTGCGCTGGCGCTGTTTTCCTTTGCGCCGCCGGAGCTGCCCATTTTTCTGCCGCCGGTCTGAAATTTTCTGCATTTTTGTGTTGACAACCGCGTTTTTCTCCTGTATAATAGCCCGGAGAAAACAAAGAAGGAGCGGCGAGCACCGCAACTCACCTCCAGCTGTCTGCGAAGAGGTTCATAATTTCCTCCGCCTTGTGCGGAAGTCTGGATTTTATGTGCGGGTGCTTTGCAGCATCCGCACTTTGCATTTGGAGGTGCTTTACAATCGGTAAATTAGAACATCAGATCAACGAGGAGATCCGCGACAAGGAGCTTCGCGTGATCGGAGCTGACGGCAGCCAGCTTGGTATTATGACCTCGTCCGACGCTCTGGCGCTTGCCGAGGAAAAGGACCTTGACCTTGTCAAGATCGCGCCGAACGCTGTTCCGCCGGTCTGCAAGATCATGGATTACGGCAAATTCCGCTTCGAACAGCTGAAAAAGGAAAAGGAAGCCAAGAAGAACCAGAAGGTCGTGGAGATCAAGGAGATCCGTATGTCTCCCAGCATCGACACCAACGACTTCAATACCAAGGTCAAAAGCGCAGTCAAGTTCCTGAACGATGGCAACCGAGTCAAAGTCACCGTACGTTTCCGCGGCCGTGAAATGGCGCATACGTCGCTCGGGCAGGAGCTTCTTGCGAAGTTCGGCGCCGATTGCAGCGAGATCGCCACGATCGCCAAGGACGCCAAACTCGAAGGACGCAATATGTCCATGTTCCTGAGTCCCAAGAATTCCAAATAAACTACAATCGCAATCACACGGAAGGAGAACCACTATGCCTAAGCTGAAGTCCCATAGCGGCGCCAAGAAAAG
>ERZ772876.3039-NODE-3039-length-12832-cov-11.429365_pt1 | contig 12832 bp, 10 predicted proteins | sample MGYA00580584_ERZ772876 | MGnify/ENA primary metagenome ERZ772876 (study PRJEB29015, sample SAMEA2737728) | human gut metagenome | biome: human gut; feature: human-associated habitat; material: faeces | place: China | collected 2012 ...
TTGAACACATCGTCCACGCTGGCCAGCTGGTTTGCCTTGGGCACCAGACACGGCTCTACGCCGGCGGCCACGCTGCCGTCCTTGCCAAGCTTCATCCATGCGATCAGCTTGATAACGCAGCCCAGCTTTTCGGCGCTGGCCACATCGGCGGCGGTAATGGCGCGGATGCCCCGAGTGGGGACGTTCTGGGGGTAGATCTGATGGCCGCACACCATGGAGGACAGGATGGCGATCTTGCGGCAGGCGTCGCGGCCGTCCACGTCATCGCTGGGGTCCTTGGTCTCTGCGTAACCCAGCTCCTGCGCAATTTGCAGCGCATCCTCAAAGCCAAGGCCCTCCCGCACCATCTTGGTGAGCATGAAGTTGGTGGTACCGTTCACGATGCCCTCCACCTCGGTGATGACGTTGGCCGCCAGACACTGGTGCATGGGGGTGATGATGGGCGTACCGCCGCCCACAGAGGCCTCGAACAGGAAGGCGCAGCCGTGCTCCTTGGCCAGTGCCAGCAACTCTGCGCCGTAGGTGGCCACCATCTCCTTGTTGGAGGTGCACACGCTGCGGCCGCTCTCCAGACACGCCTTGACGTAGGGGTAAGCAAAGCGGGTACCGCCGATGGTCTCCACCACCACCTGGATCTCCGGGTCCTGCAGGATCACGTCGATATTCTTGACCACCAAAGGCTCCACCGGGTTGCCGGTAAAATCCTTCGGGTCCAGAATGTATTTTACCTCCACCGGTTCGCCAGCCCGGCGGGAGACGCTTGCAGCATTGTGGCACAGCACCTCGTATACGCCGCTGCCCACCGTGCCAAAGCCCAGAATTGCAATTTTAGCCATACTCTCTTTCCCTCGTTTCCTGTTTTGTTACAGGTTATACCCACAGCGCACACCCACGACCATGCGCTGGCGCGAAAGCTTTTCGGTCAGCTCCTCCGGGGACATCTGCATGGTATCGGTGCGGATGGTGACCGCCACCAGCGCAGCCCCATTCTCCGGGGTGGACTGGTTGATGGTCACAATACTGGCGCCTGCGGCGCTGATACCGGCCAGAAGGCTTTGCAGCGCACCGGTCTCGTCCCGCAGAGTGGCCATGACCGTGATGACCTCACGGCCGTTCTCTGAATCAAAAATACAATCCTTATACTTATAAAATGCACTGCGCGAAAGCTCTACGGCGCGGGTCGCAGCCGAAATGCTGCGGGCTTCGCCGCTGGCCAGCAGCTCCTTGGCGCGTACCACCTTGAGAAAAACCTCCGGCAGCACCTGCGCATCCACCAGATAAAAACGGCGTTCCAACTTGTTCACCTCTCAAACACAAGTGTTCTTGCAGAAAATATAATAGCATCCGAACCCCTGCAATGCAAGTGCCCGGATGCTATTTTGTCACTTTGTCCAGTTTTGTCTTGTGAAGTGCGCCCTGTCCTTGCCGGATTTTTCAGCAAAGGGGTGAAAAAGTACGATTTTTGTCCTTATTCCGTGTCCAGTGCGCTGGTATCGGTGGGAATGACCGGCTGGGTGGGCGCAGCATCGTCTGTGTTCTCGGCAGGGGCAGCAGCCTGCGGTGCGGCATGGGAATAGGTGCAGGTATCGGGCAGGTCATCGGCACGGTAGTAGCCCACGGCAGTGCTCGGGCAGCCTGCACCGGCCAGCAATCCGCTCTGGGTGCAATAGCGGCGCTCCACCACGCCTGCGGAGGCGGGGAATGCCTTATAGGGCAGGTCTGCCTGTGCCTGCTCCATCAGTGCCTTCCACGCCATAACACAGGTGCGGGTCTTGGCTTGCTGCTTGGACAGGGTCTTGGTCATATCGTAAGGTGCATCATATCCCCACCACACAGCGGTGACATAGTAGGGCGTGCCGCCCACGAACCACAGATCCTTTTCGTCGCTGGCAGTACCGGTCTTACCAAAGGCCTCCATGCCGTTGGAGTTGGGGTAGCGGCCGCTGGCAGTACCTACGCTGGAGAACAGAACGTTCTTCAGCAGACGGTTCATGACATAAGCGGTATCGGGGGTCAGTGCCTGATAGCTGGTGGCGTTGTTTTCCAGATAGATGTTGCCTTCCCGGTCCAGCACACGGGTGTACAGGTGCGGGGTGGTGTACTCGCCGTCATAGAAGATCTGGAAGGCTGCGGCCAGCGCCATGGGGGTAACGCCCTTGGTCTGGCTGCCCATAACCATCTGCGCCAGACCCACGTCGTTGGTGGGGTCCAGCGTATTCAGCTGCAGGGTGTTGTAGACGAAGTTGAAGATATTGCTTGCGCCCACAAGGTCGCCCACGCGGACTGCGATGGTATTCAGCGAGCGGGCAAGGCCGTTCCACAGCGGGAGATCGCTGCCGTCGCCATAGTTGCCGCCGTAGTTGCGCGGCCAGCTGCGCCATGCGTTGGGGTAAGCGCGGAGCTGCTTGTCGGAGAGCCCCATCAGGCCATTCTTGCGGCAGTAGTCCTCGTCCCGGATGATCATATCCTGCTTCTGATACAGGGGGGAGTTGTTGAGCATGGTGGACCAGTTGACCAGACCGTACTCAATGCCCAGCGCATAGGCACCGATGGGCTTGATGGTAGAACCGGTCTGCCGCTCCACATTATAGGCGCGGTTCAGGGAAAGGCTCTTGGTCTTTTCGCCCAGGCCGCCCGCAATGGCCAGCACGTTGCCGTCATAGTCCAGCGTGACCATAGCAGCCTGCGTGCGCACGTTGCGGTAATAGTAGACGGTGCCATCTTCGCCGGTGCGGGTCTTGGGGGTACCGTCCTCGTTGAACACCTGCACATCATCGTCCGAAATGGAGGTGACCTCTTCCTCATGCCAGCCCGCCGGGAAGTAGGCATCGTCGGTGTTCAGCATCAGGTTTTCCATCTGGGACTGCAGCTTGGTGTTGACAGTGGCTTCGATGGTAAAGCCGCCGGTGTAGAGCAGCTTCTGTGCCTCGGACTCGCTGATGCCCTCCTTGGTCATGATGTCCTGCACGACCTCATTGAACAGTGCATCGGTGAAGTAGGAGGTGACGGTGCTGGGCTTTTTGCCGCTGTCTTCTTCGGCCAGCACAAGGGGCTGTGCAGCGCCGTTGCGGTAGTCCTCCTCGCTGATCACACCCTGCTGCCACATATTGTACATGATGAAGTTGCGGCGGTGGATCAGATTTTCGGGGTTCGTATAGGGGTTATAGTTGGTGGGGTTTTTGGTAATAGAGGCAATGGTAGCGCACTCCCACAGGCTCAGCTGGCTGACGTCCTTGTTGAAGTACTCGTTGGCCGCCGTCTGCACGCCCTGAATGGTGCCGGTAAAGCTGATGGTGTTCAGGTAAGCCTCCAGAATGGTCTCCTTGGAGTAGCTGCGACTCAGGCAGAGGGCGCGGTAGATCTCGCGCACCTTGCGCAATGCGCCATCAATACCGCTGGCGCTGTTGTCATCGGTCAGATTCTTGATGAGCTGCTGTTCCAGTGTGGATGCGCCCTGCTTGGAGCTGTAAATGGGCAGCAGATACTCATTGATCATTGCGCCGATGGTGCGCTTGAAGTTGACGCCAGGCTCTGAGTAGAAGTCCTTATCCTCGGTGCAGATGAAGGCATACTGCAAATTGGAGGGAATCTGCTCAAGGTCTGCCCATACGCGGTGGCTGTTGGAGGAGCGCAGGGTGGCATACTCCACCTGTGCGCCGGTATCCGGGTCGGTAGCTACCACCATACTGGACTGGCTCAGCTGAATGTTGTCCAGGTCCAGCAGGTCACCGTCGTTGGCAGTAGCCTGCACCACATAGAACACCATGCCCACGGCCACCACGCTGCCCAGCATGATGCCAAGGCAGAGCACCGTAGCGACAGTGCGGCCAATGAACCGCAGAATGGGATGCTTGCTCTTTTCCTTCGGCGGCTTGGGGCTTTTGGGTGCCTTGGGTGTGCGGGTACGGTTTTCCGCTGCGGAGTGTACCTCGCGGCGGCTCTGGGAAACATTGACCTTACGTCCCACCGGGCGGGCAGGCTGCTCCTCGCCGCCCCGGTGGATCTTTCTCATCTCATTGTTGGAGATAGGGATCGCCTCCTGACATTTCAAGACTGTTGCCGGGCATAGCTGCACCGGGCTTTATCCACATCGTTTGTGACACGAAATTTCAAACTGCAATACCATATTATAGCACGCAAGCCCCAGCCGGGCAAGAACCAATCTTTGCGCGCTGAGCAGATATAAATAGTATAACACACTCTCTTGTGGAAAGTACAGTATCTGCGTGTGAAAATTGTCTACTATCCGCCAAAACGGGGCATACTTACCGGGGAAGGGAGTGTTTTTTATGCGCAAGCTGTCTGTCTGCCTGTTCTACGGGCTTTGCGTATTCACCATTGTATTCAGTCTGTTCTGGATGGCGCTGCCAAAGCTGCCGCTGTCTCAAAGCCCCGCCGGGTCTGAGACCGACCCCGCCTCTCCCCTGAGCCTTGCCGCGCAGGCAGTGCCCCAGACGGACACCGCCCGCTACTGCCTGCAAGACAGCGGCGGGCGGGTGGCGGTGTACACCTGCCGCGCCGACGGCACCCCGGGCACCCTGATCCGCGTGACCGGCATCTACACCAATCTTCTGCCCGAAAACGACGCCTTACGCATCAAGCGCGGGCTTGTGGTCAACAGCCCCCGGGAACTCGACCTGCTGCTGGAGGATCTGGGGGAATAAGTATAAGAGGCCGCTGCAAACGATGTGCAGCGGCCTCTGTTATAAATATGACTTACGCTTCCATTTCTTCCAGCGGCACAAGGTATTCCTTGCGGCACTGCTCGTACTCCAGCATATAGTCCTTGCTGGGGCTGTGGTGCATGATGTTTTTCAGGGTGTGAGAGTCGTAATCATCGCCGGCCTCCATGCCCACCATGCGCACCGCAATGTTGGAGCAGTGGTCGGAGATACGCTCGGCGTTGTTCAGCACATCCAGGAACACCACGCCGGTGTCGATGGAGCAGATGCCGTCCTTCAGGCGGCGGATGTGCTGGTCGCGCAGGCGCTCCACCATCACATCAATGATCTCCTCCAGCGGCTCCACCTGTGCAGCCTTCTGGGTATCATCGTTTTCAAAGGCCTCGTCCGTCAGAGCCAGAATGCGCTCCAATGCGGCGTCCAGCAATTGCAGTTCCTTTTTGGCGCTCTCGCTGAAGCTGGCCTCCTTGTCGTGCAGCTCCTCGGCCTTTTCCATGATGTTCACGGCATAGTCGCCAATGCGCTCGAACTCGGTGACAAAGTTCAGCAACTCGGTCACCGCGTGGCTCTCGTCGTCGCCCAGCTCCTGATCGGTCAGCTTGATCAGATAGTTGGTGATCTCCACCTCCATGCGGTCGATCAGGTTCTCGCGCACCTTAATGGCGCTCACGGTCTCCTCGTCCATCTTCAAAAGCAGCGGCGCGGCCAGACCCACGTTGCGGGCGGCGCGGCGGGACATCTTGATCACCGCATTCTTCGCCTGCTGCAAGGCCACTGCCGGGCTCTTGTACAGACGCTCGTCCAGCACCGGCATGCTCAGCTCCTGTGCTTCCTCCACGCTACTGGGCACCGTGAGCATCGCCAAGCGGCTCAGCACTCCGCTGCAAGGCAGGAACAGCAGCATGGCGCATACGCTGGACAAAGTATGGATGTTTGCAATGGAGCTCTTGTTCATCACATCGCCCCACATGGGGATGCCGATGGTGAACTGCACCGCATAGATCAGCGCCAGCAGGATCACGCTGCCGATGACGTTGAAGTACAGGTGGATGAGCGCTGCCCGCTTACCATCCTTGGAGGAACCGCCGATGGTGAGCAGCGGGGTGAACGCCGTACCGATATGTGCACCCAGAATGATGGGAATGGCAGAGCTGAAGGTGACAAGCCCTGTGCTGGACAGTGCCTGCAGAATACCCACCGAAGCGGAGGAGGACTGGATGATCACGGTGACCACCACGCCCACCAGAACGCCCAGAATGGGGTTGGTCATGGTGACGAACAGATTCTGAAAGACGGCGCTCTCCCGCAGGGGAGCAACGCCGGTATCCATCAGGCTCATGCCGGTAAACAGAATGCCGAAGCCCAGCATGATCTGGCCGATATTCTTCTTTTTGGCATTGCGCAGGAACACATAAAAAATGCAGCCAATAAACGCCACCACGGGGGCAAAGGTCTTGGGCTGGATCAAGGTCAGCCACAGGCTGTCGCCTGAGATATCCGCCATGCGGATCAACTGACCTGTTACCGTAGTACCAATATTTGCACCCATGATCACGCCTACCGACTGCGTCAGTGTCATGATACCGGAGTTGACCAGACCGACACAAATAACCACCGTACCAGCCGACGACTGGATGACGCCGGTGATCAGTGTGCCGAAGATCACGCCTTTGATGGTAGAGGAGGTAAGCTTTTGCAATACGCCCTGCATCTTGCCGCCTGCCAGCTTTTCCAGACCGGCGCCCATGATGGACATGCCGTACAGGAACAGCGCAACGCCGCCCAGCAGAGAGGTAATGTGTGTGATATCCATAACGATACTCCTAATATGAAACTTCCCTTTTTATCCTTTACAGCACACAGCCGCCGGAACCTTGCACGCGCAACGCCTGCCCTGTTCCGGAAGCCGCTTACTTTTATTATACCATCAAAGGGGGCGTCTCAACAAGGTTTATTTTACAGGAAAGTTACTTTTTTTACACATTCCGCAACATATTTCCGGGCGGCAAACAAAAAGATTTCCGTTATTTTACATACATTTTACATTCAGCTTTCCCAGATGCGATATGCCGCCGCTTACCCGGCCAGCTCTTCCATGGCCTCGCGCACTGTATCGGCCGAAAACAGGAACACACCACTGCCGGTGTATACCTCCACATGATTGCCCACATAACGCAACTCAAAATCCTTCATGGTGTTTCCCTCCTGTGTTTCTGTTTTGTTCCGGGGCTTTCCCGGTGAACACAGTATCGCATAATTCAGATACCATAAAAAGGACTTTCAAAGGTTTTTGCGGATTTTTTGCGTAAAAAACAGCGTATGCTCCCCAGTCTGCTCACGCTGTACACGGCCATTTTCCTCGGAGATCAGGTCTTTGGCAGTCCCCGCAGCGCCGCATTTCCGCAGGAAACAGGCGCTGGAGCTGCCGTTTTCCGTCACGACCCCCTCCTGTGAAAATGGGATAGCGGAGCGTCCGCAGACGCTCCGCTATCCCGAAATTAAAAATAAATTTTCCGCTGATAATGGCTAGAGCAAAGCGGAAGCCCTTCCAAATCATCCTGCTGTGCAAAGCATTATTCTGCCGCGTCCGTCACACGGACAGGGTAGCCTGTCCGCACACAGCGCACCGCGTAGCGGGAACCGCCGCCGGAGGTGCAGGTGAACAGGGTCAGATCCCAGTTGTCCGTCTCGGTATCGGTGGTCATCTCCTCGATCTGGGTGGGGCGCAAAGTCTCCACGCTCTCCACCTCATAGCTCCAGCGCAGACCGTCCGCATCCGTAAAATAGACCGAGCTGCCGATCGCCAGCCACTTGATGGGGCTGAAGTGCATTGCGTAGTTGTGGCCGCAGATCACAAGATCATCGCCATAGGTGGTGCCGCTGTACCGCCCGGGGGCGATCTTCAGCCCGGCGTAGCTCCACTGCGCCATCACCGGCAGCTCCCGTTCTACCGCCGGGATGGAAAGCACCCCGATGTAGTCCCGCCCTTCCACCTCCACGGTGGTCATCTCCTGCGTCGGGTCCAACACCGGCTGCGGGGCTGCAGTCTCGTTTTCCTGCTGGTGCTCCGTAATGGTCTTTTGCATGGTCTGCTCCAGCTCGCCCAATACTTCCTGCGAAGCCTTTTCTGCCCGGGCGGCATCCCACCGGTTGTAGCCCAGCAACCCGGCGGCGCATAAGATCAGAACCGCGCCCAGCACCATGCACAGCCTGCCGATTTTCCGTTTCATTGCATTCCATCCTTTATATATAATAGTATCGTCTGCTTCAGTATACCATTCCCCGCTCCGGTTTACAACCGTTCTTCCGGGCGATTTTTATCCGGCAGCAGCGCGCAGACCAGCCGCACCATCTGCCCGGTCAGGGGCAGCCACACCAGCGCGCACAGTACGTTGAATAAGGTGTGTGCGTTGGCGATCTGCCGGGCGATCACGGCGCACTCCACCCCTACGGGCGAGCACAGCCGCACCAACGCCGCAAAGGGCTGCAGCAGTGCGCAGCACACCGCCGCGCCGCTCAGGTTAAAAATGGCGTGGGCTGCCGCCACCCGCTTGGCGTCTCTTCCCTGCCCGATGGCGGCAAGCACCGCCGTGATGGTGGTGCCGATGTTATCCCCCAGCAGAATGGGAATGGCCGCCGTCAGCCCCAGCAGGCTGTGCACGCCGTCTGCCCCGGGCTGCGCCGCCATGCTTTGCAGCAGCGCCACTGTGGCAGAGCTGCTTTGCACCGTTAAGGTCATGCAGACACCCGCCAGCAGCCCGTGCATGGGACTTTGCCGCACCCGGGCAAGCTCCAGCCGGAGCAGAGGGCTTTGCAGCAGCGGTTCCATGGCGCTGCGCATCACCGTAACGCCCTCAAACAGCAGTCCGAAGCCGAACACTGCCTCGCCCACGCAGCGGCCCCGCCAGCCTTTACAGGCCAGACAGAGCAGCACCCCGCCAAACAGCAGCAGATACCGCCAGCCTTCCACCTGAAACGCCAGCAGCTGTGCCGTGACTGTTGTGCCGATGTTCGCCCCGAACACCACCGGAACCGCCTGCCGCAGCTGCAACAGCCCCGCCGCCAGAAAGGCAATGACCATAACCGTGACCGCTGAGCTGCTTTGCAGCACCGCCGTTACCGCAGCACCAGTCAGCAACCCTGCCACCGGGTTTGCGGTGCACCGCGCCAGCAGGCTGCGCAGACGCCTGCCCGCTCCCTGCTGTACTGCCCTGCACAGGCTGTCCGTCCCATATAAAAACAGCGCCAATCCGCCGAATACCTGTAACAACACTTGGAATCCCTGCTCCATCCGCGCCCTCCGTTTCTGCCTGTCCTTTATTTCTATGCAGCGAGAGCCGGTTTGCGCATTGACAAAACCTACAAGTTTTTTGTGAATTTTTGTTTAATATTTCCCCATTCCCTTGCAATCCGGCAGCAAAAGGAATATGCTTATCAGGCGTTAATACTTAACAACTGTTAAGTATCCAAAAAATGCAAACGAGGAGGGACTGTCGTGTCCGAGCCAAGCACCCCCAGCTTTCAGGGGATGTGCCACTATATCGGGCAGCTGAGCAAGGCATCCAAGGCCGGGATGCGGGCGGCGCTGGCCGATTGCCCCAAATGCCACTTCAATATGCTGGAAGGCCTGCTGCACGCCATCAACTGTCACGGAAAGGACGGTGCCATTTATGTCTCCGACCTTGCCCGGGAGATTCGTCAGCCGCTGCCGGCAGTCTCGCGCGGGCTGCGGCTCATGGAGCAGGACGGCACCGTGGTGCGGGAACCGGACCCCGCCGACCGCCGCAAAACGCTGGTGCGCATCACCCCCAAGGGGTACGAGCTGTGCCACCAGTGTGAGCAGGCTCTGCGCAACTACTTTGCCAGCGTGCTGGCACGGTTAGAGCCGGAGCAGGTAGCCCAGATGGACGCGCTGCGCGGCGCGCTGATGGATGCCATTCTTGCGGAAAATGCCGCGCGCAACATTGACCCGAAGGGAGAAACGAACCATGACAAAGATCTTTAAGCAGCTGGCCCGGCACTGGGCAGTCTGCCTTGTGGTGTTCGCACTGCTGTTCGTGCAGGCGTACTGCGACCTTGCACTGCCGGACTACACCAGCAAGATCGTGGACACCGGCATCCAGCAGGGCGGCATTGAAAGTCCCCTGCCCCAGACGGTGCGCCAGAGCACGCTGGACACGCTGAGCCTGCTGATGAGCGAAGAGGATGCACAAAAGCTGCAAAACGCCTACCATTACTACCTGCAGGACGATGGCGTGCTGCAGCTGCGCTCTGACCTGACCGAGGACGAGCGCACCACGCTGGAGGACGCCGTGACCACCCCGGACATCGTGCTGTATATGGCTGCCGCACAGGCCGCCAACACCCCCGCCGGGCAGAGCAGCATGGGCATGACCGGCCTTGCCAAGATGCCCTCTACCGCTGCGGACACCGACACTGAGACCGTTGCCCCCACGGCAGCAGATCTGGACACCGTTTGCAGCCAGTTTGCCGCCATGAGCCAGATGCCCGGTTTTGACCGCAGTATGCTGCAAAAGCAGCTGGACAGTGCCATGAGCCAGCTGGACAGCACCCTGCTGGAAAACCTGAAGAGCCAGTCTCTGCTGCTGGTGCAGCTGGAATACGAGGCACAGGGCGTTGCACGGAATGTGCAGATGCAGTACCTCTTCCGGGTGGGCGGTCAGATGCTGGCACTCACCCTGCTGATGGTGGCCGTGGCTGTGGCTGTGGGCTTCCTTGCCTCCCGGGTGTCCGCTGCCATCGGTCGTGACCTGCGCCGGGAAACCTTCTCCAGTGTCATCGGCTTCTCCAATGCAGAGATCGAGAATTTTTCCACCGCCTCCCTCATCACCCGCACCACCAACGATATCCAGCAGGTGCAGTTCGTCTGCGTCATTCTGCTGCGCATGGTGGCCTACGCGCCCATTCTGGGCATTGGCGGTGTGCTGCACGTTGTGGGCAGCAGCTCCGGCCTTTCCTGGATCGTGGTGCTGGACGTGGCCATCCTGCTGTTGCTCATCATTTTCCTGATGAGCGTTGCCATGCCCAAATTCAAGGTGATGCAGCAGCTGGTGGACCGGTTGAATCTGGTCAGCCGCGAGATCTTGACCGGCATCATGCCGGTGCGCGCCTTCAGCCGCGAAAAGTTTGAGGAGCAGCGCTTTGACAAGGCCAACCGGGAGCTGATGGGCACCCAGCTGTTCACCAACCGTGCCATGGTGGCCATGATGCCCTTTATGACCCTGATCATGAACGGTACCAGCCTGCTCATCGTCTGGTTCGGCGGCAAAGCCATGGATGCCGGCACCATGCAGGTGGGCGAGATGATCGCCTTTATCACCTACACCATGCAGATCGTCATGTCCTTCCTGATGCTGGCGATGGTGGCCGTCATGCTGCCCCGCGCCGGTGTGGCTGCGGATCGTATCGACGAGGTCATCCGCACCAAAGCCACCATCCACGACCCGGACGAAGCCGCCGCAAAAGCTGCACAGGCGCACACCGACTGGCAGGGCGTGGTGCAGTTCGAGGATGTGAGCTTCCGTTACCCCGGTGCAGACAGCGATGCACTGGAGCACATCAGTTTTACCGCAAAGCCCGGCGAGACCACCGCCATCATCGGCTCCACCGGCTGCGGCAAGTCCACCCTGCTCAACCTCATCCCCCGCTTTTACGATGTGACCGGCGGCAAGGTGACTGTGGACGGCATTGACGTGCGCAAGATACCGCAGGCACAGCTGCACGACCTGCTGGGCTATGTGCCCCAGAAGGGTGTGCTGTTCAGCGGCACCATCGACAGCAACCTGAAATTCGGCGGCGAAGATATCACCGATGCGCAGGTACAAAAAGCTGCTGCCATTGCGCAGGCCACTGATTTTATTGAAGCAAAGCCGGAGGGCTACCAAAGCCCCATCGCACAGGGCGGCTCCAACGTATCGGGCGGCCAGAAGCAGCGGCTTTCCATTGCCCGGGCAATTGCCAAGGACCCCAAGGTCTATCTGTTTGACGACAGCTTCTCGGCACTGGACTACAAGACCGATGTAACCCTGCGCCGCGCCCTGAAGGCACAGACCGACAACGCCACTGTGATCATTGTGGCACAGCGCATCTCCACCGTGCTGCACGCGAACCAGATCCTTGTGCTGGACGAGGGCAGGCTGGTGGGCAAGGGCACCCACGCCCAGCTGATGGTCAGCTGCCCGGAATATCAGGAGATCGCCCGCAGCCAGCTGAGCCAGAAAGAGCTGGCGCTGGATACCCTGAATACAGAAAAGGAGGGTGAGTGATATGCCCAGACCCGGACGTCCCACCACCGAGCGCGCCAAGGACTTTAAAGGCACGCTGCGGCAGCTCATCCGCACCATGAGCCACTACAAGCTGCCCCTTGCGGCAGCCATGCTGTTTGCTGTTCTGTCCACCATCTTCAACATTGCAGGCCCCAAGGTGCTGGCAAAGGCCACCACCGCCCTTGCCACCGGCTGGATCGCCCGGCTGCGCGGCACCGGCAGCATCGATTTTGTGTATATCGGCCGCATCCTGCTGTTTTTGCTGGGGATGTACCTGCTGAGCAGCGCTTTCAGCTTTATTCAGGGCTGGCTGATGACCGGCCTTTCCCAGAAGGTCTGCTACGACTTCCGCCGCCAGATCAGCGAAAAGATCAACCGCCTGCCGCTGGCGTACTTTGAAAAGCGCACCGTGGGCGAGGTGCTCTCCCGCATCACCAACGATGTGGACACGCTGGGACAGAGCCTGAACCAGAGCATCACCCAGCTGATCACCAGCGTGACCACCATGATCGGTGTGCTGGTGATGATGCTTTCCATCAGCCCCCGCATGACCCTGATCGCCCTGCTGATCCTGCCGGTGTCGCTGGCGCTGGTGCTGGTGGTGGTCAAGTTCAGCCAGAAGTACTTCAAGGCACAGCAGGCCACCCTGGGCGTGGTCAACGGTCAGGTCGAGGAGATCTACGCCGGCCACAATGTGGTCAAGGCGTTTAACCGCGAGGCCGTGGTACTGGCAGACTTCAACGCCGCCAACGATAAGCTGTACGAATCCGCATGGAAAAGCCAGTTCCTCTCGGGCCTGATGATGCCCATCATGAACTTTGTGGGCAACCTGGGCTATGTGGCGGTGGCCATCGTGGGCAGCAT
>ERZ772876.3043-NODE-3043-length-12818-cov-4.110241_pt1 | contig 12818 bp, 9 predicted proteins | sample MGYA00580584_ERZ772876 | MGnify/ENA primary metagenome ERZ772876 (study PRJEB29015, sample SAMEA2737728) | human gut metagenome | biome: human gut; feature: human-associated habitat; material: faeces | place: China | collected 2012 ...
CTTGCCGGCCTCAAACTGCGGCTTGATAAGGTTGGCAACATGGCCGTCCTCGGTCAGCAGGCTGGAAACGACCGGCAGTACCAGCTTAAGGGAAATAAACGACACGTCGATGACGCAGAACGACGGCGTTTCCTCCAGCATATCCGGCGTTACATAGCGGATATTGGTGCGCTCCATGCACTTGACGCGCGGATCCTGACGCAGGCTCCATGCAAGCTGGCCGTAGCCGACGTCGATGGAGTAGACCTTGCGTGCGCCGCGGCGCAGCAGGCAGTCGGTGAAACCGCCGGTCGAAGCGCCGACGTCCATGACAACGAGATCCGTCGGGTTGATTGCAAAATAATTGAGCGCTTTTTCGATTTTCTTGCCGCCGCGCGACACAAAGGCGTTTTCGTTGCCGCGCACTTCAAGCTCGGCGTTTTCGTCTACCATGTCGCCCGCCTTGCCGGCTTTCTGCCCGGCAATGTACACAATGCCCTCCATGATGGCGGTTTTCGCGCGTTCACGCGAGGGGCAAAGTCCCTTTTCAAACAGCAGTACGTCCAGTCGTTTCTTAGCCAAGACCGGTCTCCTTTCGATTATCCATCACAAACTCCGCGATACTCTCCGCGTCCAGACCGCAGTGGCGGTACAGCTCATTTACGCTGCCGTGCGGCAGGAAACGGTTGCCCGTGCTGATGCACAGGGTCTTGTCCGTGCGGCGCGACGCGAGCCATTCTCCGACGCCGCCGTTATCCACTGTGTCCTCCACCACGACGCACAGGCCGGAGAGCGCGTTTTTCTTCTCTTCGAGCGCCGCGTCCAGTGCAGGACTGATTTCGTTCACCTTGCACACCTGCGTGCGGACGCCCCTTTCTTCGAGTTTTTCCGCCGCCGCAAGCGTTTCGTTTATCATGATGCCGTGCGTCACGAGCGTGACCTCGGCCGCGCCGTTTTCCTTGATAAAGGCAAGCGGCTGCGCCGCTGTGTCGCCGCGCCAGCTTCCCTCGCCGCCACGCGGATAGCGAATGGCGACCGGGCCGTTTTCGTGGTAGACCGCCCGCGTCATCATCGCTTTCAGCTCCGCGAAGCTCGACGGGCAGAGAATGGTCATGCCCGGAATCGAGCGCAGGAACGCAATATCGAGCACGCCGTTGTGGGTCGCGCCGTCCGCGCCGACGATGCCCGCGCGGTCGATGCAGAACACCACGTGCAGCTTTTCTATCGCAACATCGTGCACGATCTGGTCGTAGGCGCGCTGCAAAAACGTCGAGTAGAGCGCGACAACAGGCACAAGGCCCTGCGCCGCCATGCCGGCCGCCATTGCGACTGCGTGCTCCTCCGCGATGCCGACATCAAAGAAGCGGTCGCGGTGCAGCGAGGCAAAGCGGGTAAGACCCGTGCCCGAGGGCATCGCCGCCGTGATAGCGCAGATGCGCGCGTCCTTTTCCGCCAGACCGCACAGCTCCGCGCCGAACCGCGCGGAAAAGTCCTCTTTCTTCTTTGCGAGGAACTCGCCCGTCACGGGGTCGAACTGCGACACGCCGTGGTATTTCTCCGGGTTGTTCTCGCTCGGCGCGTAGCCGCGTCCCTTCTGCGTCATAACGTGCAGAAGTACCGGTTTTTTCATTTTTTTCGCCTGCGCGAGCAGCTCGCACACGCTTTTGAGGTCGTGGCCGTCCACCGGGCCGAGGTAGATAAATCCCATCTGCTCAAAAATCGAGTTCGGGATGAGGAAGCCCTTGATACGTGCTTTGGTGCGCGAAATCGACTGTGCGAGCGTCCGTCCGCCCGGAATACGCGAGAGTTTTTCCTTGATGCGCACCTTTGCCTTGAGGTAGCGCGGCGAAACGCGCAGACGGGACAGATGGCGGCTCAGGCCGCCGACGTTCTTCGCGATCGACATATTGTTGTCGTTCAGCACAACGAGCAGCGGATTGGATCCCGTCGAACCGGAAACGCTCTCCAGCCCGTCGACGGCGATGTGGAATACGCCCATGTTATAGAAGATGATGCCGCAGACGCAGGCGAGCAGGAGCGCAAAAAAAGAACAGATCAGGAAACCCTTGATACACTTGAAGGAAATTCTGCCAAGTGTACTGGTATCAGAGATCTGTCCTATTGCCAAGGTAATGGAAGTAAACACCATCGGCACGATGACGAGCTGGAGGGAACGAATGAACATCTGGCCGGCCAAATAGAAAAGGCCAAGCGCGCTGCTCGCTCCGGCAGCGGTGATATCCTGGAATAAAAGATTATTGATGGTCGCCCACACCGCTTCCTGTCCGGAGGCATTCAAATGCTCGCGGAGGAACAAAAACAGGAGTCCGGCCGTCAGTCCCGCGACGAGGGAGATGGCCATTTTCGTTGCCAGTGTTTTCTCTTTCCTTACTTTCATGTGTCGTATCCTTTCTTTTCCCGCGCCCGCCTGCCCCATTTTGAGGCCCGCGTTTGCGATTTTTACGAGCATACTACGCGGCGCCGCAATTGGCAAGTGGCGTTTCCGCTAAATATGAACGAATTTTGAACGCGTTCCGCGTTGGTATTGACAAAATTCCAATTTTTTCGAAAAAATAAAGAAACCGCTAAATTATCTGTTGACAAATGTCGAACGGAGGCATATGATGCACACGTAAAAAAAGAGTAGGTGCAGCCGCTTCGACCGCATCTCAAACGATAATAGCAAACCCGGTGAAAACCGGCGACGCAAAGCTATAGGGCCTTACCCCTGGGTACAGGGCTGGCAGCCAGTTACCGAAAGGAGATCGCCGTATGAAACGGCTGTTTCGTCATGCCTGCGCTATGCTCGCAGTGCTTCTTGTCATGTCCATGTTCACGGTTGTGAACGCCAGCGCTGCCAATGGCACCACCATTGACACCACGAATGCCAAGTATGGTTTCGTCACCGTCAACTACACCTCCAGTGCCAAATTGAAGGTCGGCATCCAGTACGGTAACGAAAAGACGTCTTACAAAAACTGCCCGAGCGGCAAGGACGCCGTCTTCTCCCTCGAGCAGGGCGACGGCACCTACACCATCTCCCTCTGCGAGAACATCTCCGGCACGACCTACCGCGTTGTGACCAGCAAGAAGGTCAACGCCAAGATTGAAAACGCCTACGCCCCTTACCTCATCGCTACGACCGATGTGCAGTTCACCTCCGGCGACGATGTGTGCAAGAAGGCCGCTGAGCTCTGCAAGGACGCCAAGACCGACATGGACAAGGTCACCGCGATCTACAACTACATCGCCGGTCACTACACCTACGACACCAAGCTCGCGAGCGACATCACCTCCGGCAAGGTCAGCAAGTACATCCCCGACACCGCTGCCACCCTGAACAGCAACAAGGGCATCTGCTACGACCTCGCGTCCCTCTTCGCCGCCATGTGCCGCAGCCAGAACATCCCCTGCACCCTCACCAAGGGCTACGCCGGCAGCAGCTACCACGCCTGGAACAAGGTCAACATCAGCGGCAACTGGTACCAGATCGACATGACCTATGCCGTCACCAAGCGCGTCATCAACGAGACCACCTTCGCCGGTTGCGTCTCCCCCCTGACCTACTCCCAGCAGAGCGACACGCTCGCCGTGTCCGCGGTGGCGTAAAATATCACAATTCGTCGAAAGACGGCGGCAGATATTCTCTGCCGCCGTCTTTTCTGCGCGGTATTAGTTCTGTTAATATCTTATATATTTTTGAAAATCGCCTTGCGTTTTGGGCAAATCTGGTATACTGTGAACATAAAATATTGGCAAACGCAAATATCTGTGCGGCTCGCAGAAGAGCAACTGTACAGAAAAAGGCACAGCAGGCGAAAGCCTGTGTCGCAAAGCCACGGATCTAAACGGCGCTCGCGCCGCACGGCAGCCGGTTGCCAAATGCAGATCGTCTCCCCCTTCTTCGCGCCGTACAGGCAGAAGAAGGAGGATTTTTTTATGTATGGGAAGAAAACAGGAAAGCGGCTGCTTTCGTGGGTCCTGGTGCTCATCATGGCCCTGTCGATGCTGCCGCTGAACGTGCTGGCCGACGAGGTCGGCGGCACCGGCCGCTATGTTGCGCTGGTCGATTTCAATACAAACGCAACAGTAGCAGACGCGGGCTGGCAGGATGTTTCCACCGAGGCGGGTCATACCGCTATTCTGACCGCCATCAACGACCTGAAACCCGACGGCGGCACCAATCTGGATGACGGTCTGCAAAACGCAAACCTGTTATTTGCAAAATCTAATGTTCAGGAGATTGACTCCAAGAACATTATCGCTCTGACCGACGGTGAGCCGACGTACTATATGACGAAGGATATTTTTGGCACCCCCACCGTTGGAGGTTTCGGTAACTCATGTACTAAGGAGGTCTTCGAGGCAGCCGCGAATACAGCTGCATCTATTTGCAATAGTGGAACTACGCTCTACTCCATCTGCTTTGGTGCTGCCAACGAGGAAGTGAAGAATCCTAACACAGGTGCATATATCAGTCTCTTCGAATATCTGAACACCTATATCGCCCTCAACAAGACCTACTCTGCTAATGACTTCTCCGGGTTGAAGGACGCTTTCGACGCGATCTCCTCAAGCATCACCTCCGGTCTTTCCAGCGGCACGGTCCACGACTCGCCGCCTGACGGCGTGACCTGCATCAGCGGTGATTTCGAAGGAAACTGGAATTTGACCGGCGAGCCGGGCGAGGGCGGCGTTACCACTTACACCTACACCAAGACCTACACCGTCAAGATCGCCCCCACGGCAGTCGATGCCGAGCAGTACGATGGCTACTACCCCCCCTCAACGGTCCCACGACCCTGACGGTCAAGGGTAGCAATGACGAGGATGTCACCATCGTCTTCCCCACCCCCGCCGGTAAAGCCACATTGCAGAAGTACAATCTGACCATCAACTACAAATACGCCGATGGTACTGAGGCTAAGCCGACTCATACCGAGTCCCTCACGTATGGCAGCTCCTACGGCGTTGCCAGCCCCCTGATCACCGGCTACACCGCTGACAAGCTTACTGTCTCCGGCAGCATGCCCGATAGCGATGTCACGGTCGATGTTACCTTCACTGCCAAAGATTACACCGTCACCTACGAGTCCAACGGCGGCAGCACGGTTCCTTCTCAGACCGTTAAGTACAACGAAACGGCTAACAAGCCCGCCGATCCCACCAAGAGCGGCTGCACCTTCGCTGGCTGGTACACCGAGGAGAAGCTCACCAACAAGTACGACTTTGCTGCTCCCGTGACCGGGAACATCACCCTCTACGCCAAGTGGACGCGCAACTACACCCCGCGCCCCTACACGCCGCCCACCGTCGTGATCCCCGACGATGACGCGCTCGGCCTGAACACGACGAATCACTTCGCCTATATCGTCGGTTACGGCAACGGTAAGGTCCGCCCGCAGAACAACATCACCCGCGCCGAGACCATGACGCTCGTCAACCGCGTCCTCAACCGCCAGCCCGAGACCGAGGACGATCTCCTCCCGAACATGACGGTCTGGACGGGCAACGCGAACCCGAAGGCCTGGTATTACCTCGCCGTTCAGGAAGCGACGAACAGCCACTACTACAAGTTCAAGACGAACTCCCAGTATGAGAAGTGGAGCGAGCTGCGCGAGACCCGCGACTGGACGCTGCTCGAAAAGTAAGCCAAAATTCCTCCACCCCCTATTGTAAAAGGAAGAAGAGTTGAGCAAAACGCGAGTTTTGCAAAATTGAGTAACAATATATAGTGTTCAAACGAGCTGAATGGTACTGTTTGTTGTATAGCCTTATGAGCAAATCGGAGTTTTGCTCATCTCTTAAAAGGAAGAACCGCTCGCAAGAGCGGTTCTTCCTTTTTTGCACTCCCCTCGCGATCTCAAAATCCATTGACAAAGCGGGCGTTCCTGTGTATCATATCAACATACTTATAAGATAGGATTTATCTCAATGACCACTATTTACGCGGACAACGCCGCGACGACCCAGATGAGCCGTGCCGCGATCGACGCCATGCTCCCCTATCTGGAGACGATCTATGGCAACCCCTCAAGCCTGCATTCCGTCGGCCAGCAGGCGGCCGGGGCGCTGCTCAGCGCGCGCGACCGCATCGCCAAGTGCCTGAACGCTTCCCCGCGCGAAATTTACTTCACCTCCGGCGGCAGCGAGGCCGACAATCAGGCCATCCTCTCCGCCGCGCGCCTCGGCGAACGCAAAGGCAAAAAGCACATCATTTCGACCGCGTTCGAGCACCACGCCGTGCTGCACACGCTGAAAAAGCTTGAAAAAGAGGGCTTCACCGTCGAGCTTCTCCCCGTCGGCCCCATTGGTACCGTGACGGCGCAGCAGGTCAAGCGCGCCATCCGCGAGGATACGTGCCTGGTTTCCGTCATGTACGCCAACAACGAGATCGGCTCCATCCTGCCGATCAGCGCGATCGGCGCCGTCTGCCGCGAGGCGGGCGTGCTGTTCCACACCGACGCCGTGCAGGCCGCGGGGCATCTGCCCATTGACGTCAAGGCGCAGAACATCGACCTGCTGTCACTCTCCGCGCACAAGTTCCACGGGCCGAAGGGCACCGGCGTGCTGTACGCCCGTCAGGGCGTCTTCCTGACGAACCTCATCGAGGGCGGCGCGCAGGAGCGCGGCAAGCGCGCGGGTACGGAGAACATCCCCGCCATCATGGGCATGGCTGCGGCGCTCGAAGACGCCTGCGCGCACCTCGACGAGAACGCGAAAAGGGTCAGCGCTCTGCGCGACCGCCTGATCGACGGCCTGTCCAAGATCCCGCACAGCGCGCTCAACGGCGATCCCGTGAATCGCCTGCCCGGCAACGTAAGCTTCTGCGTCGAGGGCGTCGAAGGCGAAAGCCTGCTGCTTCTTCTCGACGCAAAGGGCATCTGCGCGTCGTCCGGCAGCGCGTGCACATCCGGCTCGCTCGACCCAAGCCATGTGCTGCTGGCCATCGGCCGCCCGCATGACGTGGCGCACGGCTCGCTGCGCCTGAGTCTGTGCGAGTGGAACACCGACGAGGAAATCGACCGTATCCTCGATGCCGTGCCCGAGGTCGTGGAATACTTACGCGGCATGTCCCCGCTGTGGAAGGACCTCGTCAGCGGCAAAAAGCCGTTCACTTTATAAGCACGCGGCAAAATAAGGCAAAACGATAAACGCGGCATCGCTTCTCACAGGGACATTCCCTGCGCCAAAGCGTGCCGCATGATGTGAGGAAATATGGATAAGGTACTCATTGCGATGAGCGGCGGTGTGGACTCGAGCGTCGCCGCATTTTTGATGAAGGAGCAGGGCTGCGAGTGCATCGGCGCGACGATGAAGCTCTTCCACAACGAGGACATCGGCGTCAGCCGCACCAAAACCTGCTGCTCGCTCGAGGACGTCGAGGACGCGCGTCTCGTCGCGCTGCGCCTCGGCATCCCCTATTATGTCTTCAACTTTTCAGACGACTTCAAGGGGCAGGTCATCGACCGCTTCATCTCGTCCTACGAGCGCGGCGCGACACCGAACCCCTGCATCGACTGCAACCGCTACTTGAAGTTCGAGCGGCTCTACGAGCGCGCCCGCATTTTAGGCTGCGATGCCATTGTGACCGGCCACTATGCGCGCATCGAGCAGGAAAACGGGCGGTGGCTGCTCAAAAAATCGCTCGATGAGAGCAAGGACCAGAGCTACGTGCTCTACTCGCTCACGCAGGATCAGCTGGCGCACACGCGCCTGCCGCTCGGCGCGATGCACAAGAGCGAGACGCGCCGCATCGCGGAGGAACAGGGCTTCTACAACGCCGACAAGCCGGACAGTCAGGACATCTGCTTCGTGCCGGACGGCGACTACGCTGGCTTTATCGCGCGCTACACGGGCCGCGACTGCCCCGCGGGCGACTTTGTCGATGAAAGCGGCCGTGTGCTCGGCCGGCACAAGGGCATCGTGCACTACACCGTCGGCCAGCGCAAGGGCCTCGGCATCGCCGCGGACGCGCCGCTCTACGTCAAGCGCATCGATGCGCAGGAAAACCGCGTGGTGCTAAGCGGCAACGACGCGCTTTTTTCTCGTGAGCTGACGGCAAATAACTTCAACTGGATCGCCTACGACGTCCCACCGCGCGAGCTGCGCGCGACCGCGCGCGTGCGCTACCACCAGCGCGAGCAGGCGGCGACAGTCACGGTGCTCGAGGACGGGCACGTGCACCTCGTCTTCGACGAGCCGCAGCGCGCTATCACACCGGGTCAGGCCGTCGTGCTGTACGACGGCGACACCGTGCTCGGTGGCGGCACGATTCTCTGATGATATTCTTCTCTTTCTCTCTTCCGCTCATCCCCTGAGCGGGCGCGGGGCGCAGGCATCTGCGCCCCGCGTTTTTATTCCCGTTCACCGAGGGCTTCCTCCAGCTTTTGCAGCGCGCGCTTTTCGATGCGCGATACATAGCTCCTCGAGATGCCGAGCTTTTTGGCGACCTCGCGCTGTGTGCGGGGCATCCGGCCGCCGAGGCCGTAACGCGAGATGATGACCTCTTCCTCCCGCTCGGTCAGGCACTCGTGCACGAGCCTTCGCACGCGCAGGCAGTCGTCGCGGTCCTGAATGTCCAAATACATCGTGTCCTCGACGCCGACGACATCCATGAGGTAGAGCGACTCGCCGTCGGCGTCGGAATCGAGCGAATCGTTGAGCGACACCTCGCCCTGTAATTTCTTCCGACTGCGAAAGTACATCAAAATTTCATTCTCCACGCATTTGGCAGCGTAGGTCGCGAGCCTCGTACCCTTTTCCGGGCGGTAGCTCGAAACGCCCTTGATGAGACCGATGGTGCCGATGGAGATGAGATCGTCCTGCTCGTCAGACTGGGTGTAGTATTTTTTGGCGATGTGCGCGACAAGGCGCAGATTGTGCTCAACGAGCACATTGCGCGCCTCAATGTCGCCCGCAAGCATGCGCTCGACGTATTTCTTTTCCTCCTGTGCCGAGAGCGGGCGCGGGAACGAGCCGCCCGACAGGTGGAGTGAGAGCAGCATGGCGTGCGTAAGCAGATAAAGTGCAATCGACAGCATAAAAACGCCTCCTCTTTTTCTCCATCCTATGGCCGCACGGGAAGTCCCTATGCAGTGCTTCTTTCCATGACATGAAGGAACCATTAGGATTCATTATGTCTTTTTAACAATGTCGAAAAGTGGGTATTTCCGTTTTTTGTGTACTCGTCCAATCTTGCATAATCAGTCGCTTTTCCCCCTTGCGAGGTAAAAAAATGTGTGTTAAGATGCGTTCATCTTCAGGAAAGGAGAAACGTCTGATGACTCAGTTCTTTGCCAATGCAGCTGCATCTCACTTCGCACAGGCCGCCTGTGCCGCTTTCTCCTGTTCTGATATGAACAGCATGATTATTCTGGACGCCAGCCTTATTTTGCTGGCGTCCTTTATTATTCTGCCTCTGGCAGTACTGGTAAGAAACAAAACTGAACAGCCCGTCCGAATCACGACGCAACTTCGACTTCTCTCCCGATTCTCCGCACGAGATAGAGACTGATATCACGAAAGAGGCTCCGTCGATTCGACGGAGCCTCTTCCTCTTAGCTTTTTCACTTTTTCTCGTTCGGCCGGCGAAAAAAGCGGAAATAGATCCCCCCATTCCACATTTTTCAGAAAGAGAGATCCCTCCAATGGACTTTTTAAACTTTCTCATGGCGCTCAGCCCAATTGTCGTCGTGCTTGTCGGCATCCTGGGCTTCAAAAAATCCGCAAAAACCGTCTCGCCCATCGCCCTTGCCTGGACGCTTATCCTTGCCTTTACCTATTTTAACCTCGACGGCCTCACGTTTGCTGAAAACGTCAAGGTGCTCGACCCTCTGGTCTGGAAAGGCATCAAGGAAGGCCTCAAGATCGTGCTGATGGTCTTCGGCGCGTTCACCATTTTGAACCTGCTGCGCGAGACCGGCGCCATCGAGGATGTGAAAGCCACCATTGCGCAGATCAGTGATGACCGCCGCGTGCAGGTCGTCATCATCGGCATGATGCTGCCGATCTTCCTTGAGGGTGCAGCGGGCGCGGGCGCTCCCGCCGCCATCGCCGCCCCGTTCCTCGTGGCCCTCGGCTTTAACCCCACCACCTCCATCGCCATCGCGCTGCTCGGCGACGCGACGCCCGCCTCGTTCGGCGGTGCGGGCCTGACGACCATCAACGGCGGTGCGGCCCTCGTTGACGCGGGCCTTGCCACCGTCGCGCAGAACGCCGCGATGGTCGGCCGCTTCCACATGTTCGGCGTGCTCGTCATCCCGTTCGTCATGGTCGGCATGGCGTTCGGCAAAAAGGGCTACAAGGGTATTCTCCCCTACCTCACTTTCGCGGGTGTGAGCACGTGCCTGACGATGTTCCTCCTCTCCAACTTCGTCGGCGCAGAGGTCACCTCCATGGGCACGGGCCTCATCTCCATCCTTCTCTCCGTTGCGTATGTCAAGCTCGTCGGCGTGAAGACTCCGGACGAATTCCGCAATGAAAGCGCCAACCATCAGCGCAAGTACAGCTCGTTCAAGGCCATGTCGCCTTACGTCTACATGCTCGTGCTGCTCCCGCTCATCCGCTACGGCTTCCCCGCCGTCGTTGAAAACGGCTTTGCCGTCATGTGCACGTTCGGCTACATCTTCTGGGTCGACCTTGTCATTCTTGTGTGCGGCATCCTCGGCGCGCTCACGCTGGGCGTGGACTTCAAGACCTATAAAGCCGTCTGCAAGCGCACCGCGAGCGGCGTGCTGCCGGTCCTCATCACGATGGGTAGCCTCCTTATCGTCGCCTACATCATGCAGTCCTCCTCCACGGGCATGATGAACCTCCTCGCCTCTGACATCGCCGCCGTCGTCGGCCGCTTCTATCCCGCGGCAGCCGTCCTCATCGGTTCGAGCGGCGCGTTCATCACCGGCACGGGCCTTGGCTCCAACATCATGTTTGCTCAGATGCACATCGACGCCGCGGCGTCGCTCGGCATGAACCCCATCACGATCTTCGCCGGTCAGAACGCGGGCGCTTCGCTCGGCAACCTGATCTGCCCGAACAACACGGTCGCCGCCTGCGCGACGGTCGACCAGGTGGGCAACGAAAGCGACGTCATGAAGAAAACCTTCAAGGCCTTCGCCATCATCCTTGTTTTGTACATGGTTCTCGCCATGCTTTATACCTGCGTGCTCTTCCCCAACTTCGGCATGTAAGGGCCGCACAAACGATCAGTTAACTACACGGGCACACCGTTTTTGAGAAAGGAAGTATTCTTATGGCAAAGAAAAGAGTTCTCGGCGTGGTCGGCATGGGTCATGTCGGCGCACATGTGGCTTACGCTCTGGCGATCCAGGGCATCGCGGACGAGCTGGTGCTCGTCGACCAGAACGAGCAGAAGCTCGCAAGCGAAGTGCAGGATCTGCGCGACGCAGTCGCGTACATGCCCCACCGCGTGACGGTGCGCGGCGGCGACTTCTCCGACCTTGGCGTGTGCGACGTCATCGTCAACAGCGTTGGCAAGATCGACCTGCTGCGCGGCACGCATGACCGCGTGACCGAGATGGACTTCACCATCCCCGCTGTGCGCGGCTACGCGGAAAAGATCAAGGCCAGCGGCTTTGACGGCGTGCTCATCAACATCACCAACCCCTGCGACATCGTCACGCGCGAGCTGGCACTGCATCTGGGCCTGCCCCGCGGCCGCGTGTTCGGCACCGGCACGGGCCTTGACACCTCCCGTCTTCTGAGCGCGCTGGCGCGCCAGACCGGCCTTGACCACAAGTCCATCACCTGCTACATGATGGGCGAGCACGGCAACCAGCAGTTCGCGCCCTGGTCCTGCGTCAGCTTCCGCGGCGTGCCGCTGGATGAGTGGGCCAAGACCGACGAGCGCTTCCGCTTCGACCGCGACGCGCTGCAGAAGGAGTCCATCGGCGGCGGCTGGGTCACGTTCTCCGGCAAGTTCTGCACCGAGTATGGCATCGCCACCACCGCCGCGCGCATGGCCTACGCCGTGCTGCACGACGAGAAGGTCATCCTGCCCGCCAGCACGGAACTGTGCGGCGAGTACGGCGAAGAGGGCCTGTTCGCGGGTGTTCCCTGCGTCATCGGTGAAAACGGCGTCGAGCAGGTCGTCGAGCTGCCGCTGACCGCCGACGAGAAGGCCACCTTCCACGCCTGCTGCGAGGGCATCCGCCACAACATGGAGCATCTCAAGGAAATCTAAAGAGCAAACAAATTTCGACAGGAGGTCATCCTTATGAATATCACGATCACTAAGACTACCCATCCCGGCACGCTGCCCCCGTCCGACCAGCTCGGCTTCGGCACCGTGTTCACCGATCATATGTTCCTGATGGACTACAGCGCCGACAAGGGTTGGCATGACGCGCGCGTCGTGCCCTACGGCCCCATCACGATGTCTCCGGCCGCGAGCGTCCTGCACTACGGCACCGAGGTCTTCGAGGGCATGAAGGCTTACCGCCGTCCCGACGGCGGCGTGCAGCTCTTCCGCCCCTGGGAGAACGTCGCCCGTCTGAACCGCTCCTGCGAGCGTCTGGGCCTGCCCCAGCTTGATCCCGACGATGCGCTGCAGGCCATCAAGACCGTCGTCAAGGTCGACGAGAACTGGGTCCCGAGCGATCCCGGCACGTCCCTCTACATCCGTCCGTTCCTGTACGGCACTGACCCGACGCTTGCCCTGCACGGCGTGCATGAGGCCACGTTTGCCGTCATTCTCTCCCCCTCCGGCAGCTACTTCAAAAACGGCTTACAGCCCGTTCCCATCATGGTCGAGACCGAGGACGTCCGCGCGGTGCGCGGCGGCACGGGCGAGGCCAAGTGCGGCGGCAACTACGGCGCGG
>ERZ772876.3051-NODE-3051-length-12781-cov-3.113233_pt1 | contig 12781 bp, 9 predicted proteins | sample MGYA00580584_ERZ772876 | MGnify/ENA primary metagenome ERZ772876 (study PRJEB29015, sample SAMEA2737728) | human gut metagenome | biome: human gut; feature: human-associated habitat; material: faeces | place: China | collected 2012 ...
GGGATTAAAATCAAAAAAGGAAAACTCAGAGGTGTAGAATCCTTCGGTATGATGTGCTCCATCGAAGAACTTGGAAGCACAAGAGAAATGTACCCGGAAGCACCAGAATACGGTATCTATATTTTTCCGGAAGATGCGGTTGTAGGAGAGAGTGCGATCAAAGCACTCGGTCTTGATGATGTTGTGATCGAATATGAGATCACATCCAACCGTGTAGACTGCTATGGTGTGCTGGGAATCGCGAGAGAAGCAGCAGCTACTTTTGACAAGAAATTCGTTCCTCCTGTAATCAAAGAGACAGGAAATGATGAAAAAGCATCCGATTATGTCAAAGTAACCGTAGAAGATCCGGAACTTTGTCCGAGATACACAGCAAGAGTTGTCAAAAACGTCAAGATCGGACCATCCCCGAAATGGATGCAGAGATGTCTGGCTTCCAACGGAATCCGCCCGATCAACAACCTTGTTGATATCACAAACTATGTAATGGAAGAATACGGACAGCCAATGCATGCTTATGATCTGGATACCATCGCAGGTCATCAGATCATCGTCCGCAATGCCCATAAAGGAGAAAAATTCGTAACACTGGATGGTCAGGAAAGAGAAATGGATGATTCTGTTCTGATGATCTGTGATGGCGAAAAAGCGGTAGGTATTGCCGGAATCATGGGTGGCGAAAATTCCATGATCACTGACAATGTACAGACCATGTTATTTGAAGCTGCATGCTTCGATGGAACCAACATCCGTAAATCCAGCAAGAAAGTCGGACTTCGTACCGATGCATCCGGTAAATTTGAAAAGGGACTGGATCCGAATAATGCAGAGGATGCAATCAACCGTGCCTGCCAGCTGATTGAAGAAATGGGAGCCGGTGAAGTTGTCGGAGGAATGGTTGATGTATACAGCAAGAAGAAAGAGCCTGTAAGAGTACCATTTGATGCGGAAAAGATCAACAAGCTGCTTGGAACAGACATTTCTAAAGAAGAAATGATCGGATACTTCAAGAAGATCGATCTGGAATTCGATGAAGAGACAAGCGAAGTCATCGCACCTACTTTCCGTCATGACTTATTCCGCATCGCCGACCTTGCGGAAGAGGTTGCAAGATTCTACGGATATGATAACATTCCGACCACACTTCCAAGTGGAGAAGCTACAACAGGAAAATTATCATTCAAGTTAAGAGTAGAGCAGGTTGCACGTGATATCGCTGAGTTCTGCGGATTCAGCCAGGGAATGACATATTCATTCGAAAGCCCGAAGGTATTTGACAAGCTTCTAATTCCGGAAGATTCTGATCTTCGTAAGGCTATTCCGATCATGAACCCACTGGGAGAAGATTATAGTATCATGCGTACATCTTCTTTGAATGGTATGCTGACATCACTTGCAACAAACTATAACAGAAGAAATAAAGATGTACGTCTCTATGAACTTGGTAATGTATATCGTCCGAAAGCACTTCCTCTTACAGAACTTCCGGATGAGCGTATGCACTTTACACTTGGTATGTATGGAAACGGCGATTTCTTTGACATGAAAGGTGTATGTGAAGAGTTCTTTGAGAAAGTAGGAATGAGAGATAAAGTAGATTATGATCCAAACAGCGGAAAGACTTACCTTCATCCCGGAAGACAGGCAAATATGGTTTATGATGGTAAGGTTGTAGGCTATCTGGGAGAGGTTCATCCTCTGGTTGCAGATACTTATGGAATTGGTGATAAGGCATATGTGGCAGTGATTGATATCCTTACGGTTCTTGAATTTGCAAGCTTCAACCATAAATACACAGGAATTGCAAAATATCCTGCAGTAACCCGCGATTTAAGTATGGTCGTTCCGAAAACCGTTCTTGCAGGACAGATTGAACATATTCTGACTCAGAGAGGCGGAAAGATTCTGGAGAGTTATCAGTTATTTGACATTTATGAAGGAAACCAGATTAAAGGAGGATATAAATCCATGGCTTATTCTCTGGTATTCCGTCACCATGACAAGACTCTGGAAGAGAGCGAGATTACAGCTGCAATGAAGAAAATCCTGAATGGTCTGACAGACCTTGGAATCGAGTTGAGAAGTTAATGCTGATTTATGTATTAAGACATGGGATAACTCAGTGGAATAAACTGAAAAAAGTGCAGGGGGCAATGGATATTCCCCTTGCACCGGAAGGAATTGAACTGGCGAAAAGAACAGGAGAAGCATTAAAAGATGTTCCGTTTGATATCTGTTTTACCAGTCCTCTGACAAGAGCGAGACAGACAGCACATTATGTGCTGGGAAACAGGCAGATTCCCGTTATTGAGGATAAAAGAATCCAGGAAATTGATTTCGGAGTTCTTGAAGGAAGCCGGTTTAAGGATGAACAAGGGAAGATCATCAGCCATGAAATGGAAATTTTCTTTGAAGAGCCACAGAAATTTGAACGTCCTCAAAACGGCGAAAACATTTCTGATATCCTGAAACGCACCAGAGAATTCTGGGTGGAGAAAACGACAGATCCTGCTCTGGCAGACAAAACAATTCTTGTTTCTTCTCATGGATGTGCAGTTCGTGCACTGCTTCAGAATGTCTATCAGGATCCGGAACATTTCTGGCATGGATGTGTGCCTCCAAACTGCAGTATCAATCTGCTTGAAGTAAAAGATGGAAAAGCCAGATTTCTGGAAGAAGATAAAGTTTATTCTGAAATATAACAATTCTGTAAAATAATCCGGTGGAAAACTGTGCTTTGAGTACAGCTTTTCTGCCGGACTTTTAATATATTTTGTTACTGTTTACACACCACTATCTCGAGACATACAAGCCAAAATCCCATTGCCGCAGGCAATCTGGAATGAATTTTGGCTACGTTACTGTGAACGGAGTGAACAGTTACAATCTAAATATTACAGGCAGGTGTTAACATGACAATTGATGAAAAACTCAGCCATTTTTATGATATCACTGTAGAGGAAGCCCACGAAAAAGCTGCCGCCATTCTCGATGAGCATAAAGCGGCTCTGGAGAAAATGGCAGAAGAACACAAAACTCTCAGTGAAGAAAACGCCCAGACACAGATCAAAGCGGAAACTGCCAGCGCCCGACGTGAAATAAACAAGGCTCTCTCCGCAGAACAGCTCACGATCAAGCGTGACTGGACCAGAAAACAAAACGAATTAAAAGAGAAAATTTTCTCCGAAGTAAAAGGACTTCTGGAATCCTTTACCAAAACTCCGGAGTATGAGAACTATTTAACTGCTAAGATCAAAGAAGCTCTGGATTTCGCGGGAAATGATGAGATTACCATCTATCTCTCTCCGGAGGACAGATCTCTTGCAGAGAAACTTCAGCATACAACAGGTACTGCTATCCAGCTTGCAAAGGACTCTTTTCTTGGCGGTATCCGCGCTACGATTCCTCAGAAAAACATCCTGATCGATCACTCTTTTGCAGGAAATTTTGAGGCAGCATACAAAGAATTCAAGTTTGACGGAGGACCAGAACATGAGTAATACAGGTATTATCTACGGTGTCAACGGCCCCGTCATTTATCTGAAGGGCGACAGCGGATTTAAGATTTCCGAGATGGTCTATGTAGGTCCGGAACATCTGGTAGGTGAGATCATCGGCCTGAAGAAAGGCATGACCACCGTACAGGTTTTCGAGGAGACTACAGGACTGAAACCGGGCGATACAGTTACAGGAACCGGAGATGCCATTTCTGTACTTCTGGGACCTGGAATCATCCACAATATTTTTGATGGTATCCAGCGCCCTCTGGAAGAGATTGCCAAAGCCTCAGGCAAATATATTTCACGAGGTGTCAGCGTTGATTCTCTTGACACAGAAAAGAAATGGAACACTCACATCACAGTAAAAGAAGGAGATGTTGTAGGTCCCGGCTCTGTTATCGCAGAAACTCAGGAAACAGACTCCATTCTCCATAAATCCATGGTTCCTCCGAATCTTACAGAAGCCACAGTTATCCACGCGGCATCTGACGGAGCATACACCATTCTGGAACCGATCGTAACCATTCAGTTCGCAGACGGAACCACCAAAGATCTGGCACTTGCACAGAAATGGCCGATCCGTATCCCGAGACCAACCCACAAACGTTTCCCTGCAAGCGTCCCACTTGTCACAGGTCAGCGTATCCTGGACACTCTTTTCCCGATTGCCAAGGGCGGTACAGCCGCTGTTCCGGGAGGTTTCGGTACAGGTAAGACCATGACTCAGCATCAGATTGCAAAATGGTCTGATGCAGACATTATCATCTACATTGGATGCGGAGAACGTGGAAACGAGATGACTCAGGTTCTGGAAGATTTCAGTAAACTGATCGACCCGAAATCCGGAAACCTGATGATGGACAGAACCACATTGATCGCCAATACTTCCAACATGCCGGTTGCGGCGCGTGAAGCTTCTATTTATACAGGTGTAACTCTTGCGGAATATTACCGGGACATGGGTTACGACGTAGCTATCATGGCAGACTCCACTTCCCGTTGGGCAGAAGCTCTTCGAGAACTGTCCGGCCGTCTGGAGGAAATGCCTGCAGAGGAAGGTTTCCCTGCATATCTGGCATCCAAGCTGTCCGCATTCTATGAACGTGCAGGAATGATGCAGAACTTAAACGGAACCGAAGGCTCTGTCTCCATTATCGGAGCAGTTTCTCCACAGGGTGGTGACTTCTCAGAGCCTGTCACACAAAACACCAAACGTTTCGTCCGCTGCTTCTGGGGACTGGACAAATCCCTTGCCTATGCCCGTCACTTCCCGGCAATCCACTGGCTCACCAGCTACAGTGAATATCTGGAAGACCTGACTCCATGGTACAGAGAACATGTTTCCCCGAAATTTGTAGCAGACAGGAATCAGCTCATGGCAATCCTGAATCAGGAGAGCTCCCTGATGGAGATTGTCAAGCTGATCGGAAGCGACGTTCTTCCGGATGACCAGAAACTGACGCTGGAAATTGCCAGAGTCATCCGTCTGGGCTTCCTCCAGCAGAACGCTTTTCACGCAGAAGACACCTGCGTACCAATGGAAAAACAGTTTAAAATGATGGAAACGATCCTCTATCTTTATGAAAAATGCCGTGCACTCATCAACCGTGGAATGCCGGTTTCCGTACTGAAAGAGGGGAACAACATTTTTGAAAAAATTATTTCCATTAAATATGATGTGGCAAATAATCAGCTTGATAAATTCGACCAATACAAGCAGGACATTGATACTTTCTATGATAACATAATGGAAAAAAACGGCTGATGCCGGAACAGTTACATTCATAGCCATAACCGGCTATGAGTCGTAACAGAGAGGAGAAGTTTATGGCAATTGAATATTTAGGCTTAAGCGAAATAAACGGACCTCTGGTGGTCCTGGAAGGCGTCAAAAATGCCTCCTATGAGGAAATCGTAGAATTTCACATGGATGACGGGACTCGCAAGATCGGCCGTATTATTGAGATTTATGAGGACAAGGCTGTTATCCAGGTTTTTGAAGGAACAGACGGTATGTCCTTAGGCAACACCCATACCCGGCTGACCGGACGTCCCATGGAGATCGGGCTTTCCCCGGAAATCCTCGGACGAACCTTTAACGGTATCGGACAGCCCATCGACGGTCTGGGGGACATCACCCCGGATGTAAAATTAAACATCAATGGTCTGCCGCTGAACCCGGTAGCACGTGAATATCCCCGAAACTATATCAACACCGGTATTTCCGCAATCGACGGACTGACCACCCTGATTCGAGGACAGAAGCTTCCGATCTTTTCCGGAAATGGTCTTCCACACGACAAGCTGGCTGCACAGATCGTACAGCAGGCTTCTCTGGGAGAGGACTCTGATGAAGATTTTGCCATTGTTTTCGCGGCAATGGGTGTCAAATATGACGTAGCGGAATTTTTCCGCCGTACCTTCGAGGAAAGCGGTGCTGCAGACCATGTAGTTATGTTCCTGAATCTTGCAAATGATCCGGTTGTTGAACGTCTTCTTACACCGAAGATCGCCCTCACTGCCGCAGAGTATCTTGCTTTTGAAAAAGGAATGCACATCCTGGTCATCCTGACAGACATCACATCCTTCTGCGAGGCCATGCGAGAGGTTTCCTCCTCCAAAGGTGAGATTCCGTCCCGTAAAGGTTATCCGGGTTATCTGTACAGCGAGCTTGCAACCCTGTACGAACGTGCAGGTATCGTAAAAGGCAAACCGGGTTCCGTAACCCAGATCCCGATCCTGACCATGCCAAACGATGATATCACTCACCCAATCCCTGACCTTACCGGTTATATCACCGAAGGTCAGATCGTTCTGGACAGACAGCTTCATGGACAGGCAATCTATCCGCCTATTAACGTACTGCCATCTCTTTCCCGTCTGATGAAGGACGGTATCGGTGAAGGCTATACAAGAGCAGACCATCAGGACGTGGCAAATCAGCTTTTCTCCTGCTATGCAAAGGTTGGAGATGCCAGAGCCCTTGCTTCCGTTATCGGTGAGGATGAGCTTTCCCCGCTGGATAAACGCTATCTGGTATTTGGTAAAGCCTTTGAGAGTGAATTTGTCGGCCAGTCCGAAACCGAGAACCGAAGCATCACCGAAACCCTGGATAAGGGCTGGGAGCTTCTGGGACTTCTTCCGAAAGAAGAGCTCGACCGAATTGATACGAAGATCCTCGACAAGTACTATCACGAAACAGTACGCTAAAAGAAGCGAGGTGATTACATGGATCCGAATACCTTTCCCACCAAGGGAAACCTGATACTTGCAAAGAACTCACTGAAGCTTTCCCGTCAGGGCTATGAACTGATGGACAAGAAGCGTAACATCCTGATTCGTGAAATGATGGAGCTGATCGATCAGGCAAAGGATATCCAGACACAGATTGATGTGACTTTCCGCACTGCCTATACAGCACTGCAGAAAGCCAATATGGAGATTGGTATCGCCTTTGTCCAGCAGATCGCGTGTACGGTTCCTGTCGAGAACTCTATACGCATTAAAACCCGAAGTGTTATGGGTACGGAAATTCCTCTGGTGGAATATGACAAAACCACTAACACTCCCACCTATGCCTACTATAGCACAAAGATGTCTCTGGACGAAGCCAAGGCTACCTTTGAAAAGGTAAAAGAGCTGTCCATCCGCCTGTCCATGGTGGAAAATGCAGCCATCCGCCTTGCAGCCAATATCAAGAAAACTCAGAAACGTGCCAATGCTCTGAAGAATATCACTATTCCGAAGTACGAGGCACTGACCAAAGATATCCAGAATGCACTGGAGGAGAAAGAACGTGAGGAATTTACCCGTCTGAAAGTCATCAAACGGATGAAACAAAAATAGTATATATCAGAAATCAGCCGGATGAATATTTACTATTCATCCGGCTGATTTTATCTGACGTATGATAAAGATATCTATAGCAATCCTCGTAAATAATACATTTAAGAGGATTGCTATATTTTATCTGACAATACAAAAAGACATATACCAGAGCAATACTTATCATCTTGCCGGTATATGTCTTTTAATTATCATATTATGATGTCAGATTCAAAAGTTTACCCCTGACCTGATATTACATAGATTTACGTTCCGCAATCTCTGCCATCTTCGCTTCGTTCAGACGAGTATCACCATGCACACGGCTGTAGGAAAGATATCCATTCATACGGTCAATCTTTGTCAGATTCTTGGAACCGCAGACCGGACACACGTCCATTTCAAGTTCCTCATGTCCGCAGTCATCACAGTAAGCAAGGGAAAGATTTACTCCCTCATAATATCCCAAAGACATGGCTCTGCGGATCAGAGTACGTATTGCTTCACGATTATAATCGATCGGATAACGTACATACTGAATCTTACCGCCGTTGCACAACTCCCAGAAACGTCCCTCCAGATCCTGTTTTTCAATCGGAGTTACATCTTCAGTCACATGACAGTGGAAACTGTTGCTTACATAAGGACGATCAGAAACCCCTTTCACAATGCCATACATCTTACGGAACTGTTCCACCTGCAGTCCACATAAACTCTCTGCCGGTGTTCCATAAATTGCATAAAGATAACCATCTTTCTCTTTAAATTCATTTACTTTCCTGTTGATATATTTCAGCACATCCAGTGCAAACTGCCCGTCTTCAGCAATGGATTTGCCATTGTAAAGTTCCTGGAGTTCATTTAATGCAGTGATTCCGAAGGATGCTGTCATTGGTTTCAGAATCTTGCCAATCTTTTCATTCGGTTTCAGATGTCCACCGTAAAATCCTCCCTCACAATATGCCAGCGGGTTGGTTGACGCACGCATCTGTCCCAGATAATCATAGGTACGGATATGCAGATTACGGATCATCTCAAGATAGAAATCCAGCACTTCGTAGAAATCCCTGCTCTCTGCTCTGGCTTTGGCAAGGATCATTGGAAGATGAAGGCTTACCGCACCGATGTTAAATCTTCCCACAAACACAGGAACATCCTTATCATCTGCCGGATACATACCGCCTCTCTCGTACCAGGGGCTTAAGAACGCACGACATCCCATAGGACTTATAACCTTTCCATACTGCTTGTACATACTGGAAATATATCCTTTTCCTGACATGGACAGCCAGTCCGGATACATAGTCTTGGCAGAACAGTCAACCCCTGCCTCAAATACATCCTCACTGATCTTTCCTTTTCCATGGATATTTTCATCATAAAGGAATACGATTTTCGGGAAGAGTACCGGTTTCTTGCGTCCTGCCTTACCCTGTCCGCCTTTATGCACTTCAAGAAGAGAAATACTTGCCATCTTCTCGAACTGCTTTATTCCAAGTCCAAGAGTTACAGTTACAAATGGATAATCCCCTCTGGAAGATCCGACTGTATTCAGCTTATACTCAATCCCCTGCCATCCCTGGTCAAAATCTCTGCGGACTTTGTCAAGCGCATACTCGATCGCACGTTCTTCACGTCCTGTCCAGCTCTCGTCAGAGTATTTCATAAATTCCTGAATATATTTATCGTAACTCTTCTGTGCATAAGGTGCAAGAATCTTGTCTACTTCCGGTACTGTGAATCCGCCATACTGCTGTGCAGCGGTGCTCAGGATGATATCCCCCATAACGTCAAACGCTGTATCCAATGTCTTCGGCTCGTTGTACCATACATTTCCCATCTCGAATCCGCCGCTTAATACGGATGCCACATCAAACAGGCAGCAGTTCATGGTATCAAGACGTGCTGACTGGTCATGGATATAAATATAACCATCTTTACATGCCTGAAGTTCATTACGATTCATAAAAAATTTACGATAAAGCTCTTTGTTCAGTTCATTAAAGATCAGGCTTCGCTTTGTAGCTACAAGCGCACTGTCTGTATTGGCATTGCTCTTGTCACCGATATAACGGATTGCCTGACTCTTGGTATATACATCATCCATCATATGGATAAAGTCAAGTTTGTAATTTCTGTAATCGCGGTAGCTCTTAGCCACTGCCGGGTTCACTCTCTCAAGTGCTCCCTCTACGATGTTGTGCATCTCCTGGATCTCTATCTCATTCTTTCCCAGTGCCTCCGCATGTTCTTCCGCAAACTGGCAGATAAATTCCTTCTCTTTATCCGAAAATGTGTATAAAATTCTGGCTGCCGACTTATTTACTGCTGCTACGATCTTCTGTGAATTAAACTCTTCTCTCGTACCATCTTTCTTTATAACATATATCATACCTTTTGCTCCCATATACAATATATAGTATTTTTTTCTTTCATTCACCACAATTCTCTCTATATGTGGTACGTTTAACAAGTATAGCACAGTCTCTGACAAAAAGAAAGGGGCAAAAAATTATTCGTCATATTGCCGAATTTGATACATGGCAAGATAATTATCTTGACCATCCAGAGATACCACAGATACCTCATACCCGGCATGTAATTCTATTTTCTCCTCGTGGTCTGCTTCGTCAAATTTTACAGTTTCATCTTTTCCTGAAGAACTTCTGATTTCCAGAGCAACCTTCTCCCAGCCGGACACTATCCTGTATTCTCCCGGATCTATTGTAAAATCATACCCCTGGTCACTGGCATCTGTATCGCCAATCTCTGATGCAGTATCATCCGTTCTGACAATATAATTCTCTCCGGTGAACATATACCAGTCCGGATTACCCCTCTGTTCATCCTGTCCGTTCTTTACTGCACTGATAGTCTCAGACCAGTCATCTGTCCAGTTATTCTCATTACTTTCATTATTCTTATTACTCTCATTTACTTCATCAGAACTGCTGTCATCAAAAATACTGTTGAGATCTATGTCAAACTCATCATAGATAAATTCTTCTATCCTGTATCCAATCGTATCCCAATTCTCTGCCATCTGACCTATTATTACCATCAGAATCAGCACAATGATCCAGAAAATTTTGCCTGCCTTGCCGCTCTTTTTCTTCTCACTTTTTGCTGTCTTTTTTCCGGTGCTGTATGTACGGGCAGTCTGTGCGCTGTACGACTGACCTGATGTTTTCTTTGTCCCTGATGTTTGTATTCTTGAAGTTTGTACTTTTGTATTTTGCGTTCTAATAGTCTGTGTTCTGGCAGACGAAGTTTTTGCAGCTTTGGGAACTGTTTTATTTCTGTCAGACAAAGGGATCTCGTTCTCTGCCATTGCTTTTTTCACCTTTGCCGAAGCATGACGATAGTGCTCTGAACGGTCTTCGTTCAGATGATACAGTTCCATATCATTTCTATATGGCATTCCACAATATTTACACCTGCCGTTTACAATTGGTCCATCACAGACCTGACACCTTTTTCCCATATATCTTCCCCCTGAGTTTTATATAAATTTAACGCTTCATTCATTTACACATTTATTTTAACATTTCGCCCCAATCTTGCAAAGCTGAAATTGTGTTACTGTTCGTTCTGTTCTCCGTAACCATAATATCCCGCGAGATACTTCCAAATGAACAGTAATAATTGTCAAACTACCATTTTCCTGTTATAATAGCGTGGGAAAAGATAATGGATATTCAGTAAACAACAATATTTTTTATCAGTTTGCCATAAAATATGCAAATACAGAAATTACAGGAGGAATCCACTCATGGAACAGATTAAAATTCCTGACGGGTATCAGTCATCTTTAAATCTTCACGATACCCAGATTGCCATTAAGACTGTGAAAGATTTCTTTCAGCAGACACTGGCTCAAAAACTGAATCTGCTGCGTGTTTCCGCTCCGGTATTCGTTAATCCGTCATCCGGTCTGAACGATAACTTAAACGGCGTGGAACGTCCGGTAAGCTTTGATATCAAAGGCCAGCCGGAGAATGCTGAGATCGTACACTCTCTCGCCAAATGGAAGAGATATGCATTACAGAAATATGGCTTTGCTCATGGTGAAGGACTTTACACAGACATGATCGCGATCAGAAGAGACGAAGATCTGGACAATATCCACTCCGTATACGTAGATCAGTGGGACTGGGAAAAGATCATCAGCAAGGAAGAACGCAACATGGACACACTTGTTTCCACAGTACGTGCTATCTACAGCGTTCTCCGCAAGACCGAAAAATACATGGCTGTTCAGTACGATTACATCGAAGAAATCCTTCCGAGAGAGATCGCATTTGTCAGCACTCAGGAACTGGTCGACATGTATCCTGATCTCACTCCAAAGGAACGTGAATACAAGATTGTCAAGGAAAAAGGTGCCGTATTCCTTATGCAGGTCGGCAAAACCTTAACCAACGGAGAACGTCATGACGGACGTGCACCGGACTACGATGACTGGGAATTAAACGGCGATATCCTTGTTTATTATCCTGTTCTCGACATTGCTCTGGAGCTTTCTTCCATGGGTATCCGCGTTGACGAGGATGCGCTTGACAGACAGCTTACCATCGCAGGATGTGATGACAGACGCGAGCTTCCTTTCCAGAAAGCAATCTTTAACAAAGAACTTCCATATACTATCGGCGGCGGCATCGGCCAGTCCCGTATCTGTATGTTCTTCCTCAGAAAAGCACACATCGGTGAAGTACATGCTTCCCTGTGGCCGGAAGAAGTAATGAAAGAAGCAGCAGCAAAAGGAGTACAGCTTCTGTAAAAAAGCCGTAAACCTGGAATACTCAGAGATCACAGACACACAGATGTGTAAATACACAATGTATATCTGAGTGCCTTATCAGACAAATGTAACGGGGCGAATACAAAAGTGAATATTTTATTTTTTTTAACACCTAAAAGTGATGTAGCATATATATTTGAAAATGAGACTCTTCGTCAGACTCTTGAGAAAATGGAACACAGAAAATTTTCCTGCATTCCGCTTCTGAGTCTGGACGGGAAATATAAAGGAAGTATTTCCGAGGGTGATCTTCTCTGGGGAATGAAAACCTTAAATGTTCCCGGACTGAAAGAAGCAGAGAGCATTTCCATTATGGCAATCCCGCGAAGAGCAACATATAAGGCAGTTCACGCAGATTCTGACATGGAGGATCTGCTGGACAAGGCAATCAACCAGAATTATGTTCCGGTTGTAGATGATCAGGGATACTTTATCGGCATCATCACCCGTAAAGAGATCATCAAATACTGCTACAAAGAACTGAAGAAATATATAAAAGCTTCAGATTCATAAAAAGAGCTGCCGCATTGCAATTTTTCAATTGCTAATGCGGCAGTTCTTTTTATATTCTTTATAACGCCTCAGCAGACCTCAACAAAATTCCTGTTTTTCCTTTTTCTGTGCCAGAAGCTTTCCGAACAATGCTGCCAACACC
>ERZ772876.3052-NODE-3052-length-12771-cov-3.402721_pt1 | contig 12771 bp, 10 predicted proteins | sample MGYA00580584_ERZ772876 | MGnify/ENA primary metagenome ERZ772876 (study PRJEB29015, sample SAMEA2737728) | human gut metagenome | biome: human gut; feature: human-associated habitat; material: faeces | place: China | collected 2012 ...
CATCTTCTGCGAGATGGAGGACGGCTCCCAGGCCAACGCCATCTGCGATCAGATGCAGGCGTTTCTCGGCCTGTAGAAGCCGCGGTTTCCCGGGGCGCGTGGTATATTTTCCGCGCCCCTGCGCAACCTAATGCCACAGAAGTCCCGCACAGCGCGGACGGCTGCTGAACGAGATATCCAAGAACCCGATAGATCGATAGGAGGAAACACCATGAAACGTATTTTAGCCCTGGGCCTGTCCGCACTGCTGTGCGCTTCCTGCCTGGCCGGCTGCTCCAAAGACAAGGACGAGAGCAAACCTGGCGCGGGCAAGGTGACCCTGAAGGTGGTCACCCAGTTCGGCGGCGAGGATCCCGCCACCCCTGTGTTCGAGCAGCAGATCAAGGACTGGGAGAAAAAGACCGGCAACAAAATCACCAACGATTCCACCAAGGCGGACAACGTCTGGAAGGCGAAGGTGGTTGCCGACTTCAACACCGGCGCCGAGCCGGACGTGCTGTTCTTCTTCAATGGCGCGACGGCGGCCCCCATCCTCGACAAAATCGTGGATGTGGAAACAATTCAGCAGGTAGATCCCGATTACGGTAAAAACATCCGCGAATCGGTTATGAAATCCGCCAACAATGTCACCAGCGGGGGCAAATCCATGTCTGTGCCTATCAAGGGCTATGGAGAGGGCCTGTTCTGCAATGAGACCCTGTTCAAGCAGCACAACGTGCCCCTGCCAACCGACTGGGCCTCCCTGCTGAACGCCATCAACGTCTTCAAGTCCAAAAATATCATTCCCATTTCAGCCTCCCTGGGCGCCGAGGCCCACTATTATTTTGATCACCTGATCATGGCGGTGGGCGGCGCGAAAGCCATGAACGTCAACCCGAAGAGCGACGCCGAAATCCCGGAATCCTGGGTCAAGGGCTTAGGGCTGCTGAAGGTGCTGTACGACGCGGGCGCGTTCCCGGCGGATACCGCCTCCATGGCCAATACCGAAGCGCCCCTGTATTTCCGCAAGGGGGAAGCCGCCATGTATCTGGACGGCTCCTGGTTCAGCGTGGTGGATCCCGACGGTAAAACCGAGGGAGCCAAGGTGACCGCGGACGACGTCAAGGTGATTCCATTCCCCTCCTATACCGAGAGTGAAAACGAGCCCGGCACCATCCTGTCCGGCTTCTCCTCCGGCTGGTATATCTCCAAGAAATGCTGGAACGACGAGGCCAAGCGGAAAGCGGCCATCGACTTTGTGAAATACAACTCCAGCGACGAAGCCATCGTGAAATTCGTGGAGGCCGGCGGCGGCTTCGCGGCCTCCGACACGGCCAAGATGGACGAAAGCAAGATGACCGCCCAACAGAAGCAGTTCCTGCAGCTGCTCAAGGACGCGCCCGCCACCCCCATGGTGGCCCAGGACAACCTGGAGCGCCCGGCCTTTGAGGTGTATCTGGCCAACGCCACTAAGCTGGCCAAGGGCGAGACCACGCCCGAGGCGGTGCTCAAAGAGCTGGTCAAAAACAACAAATAACCCGGCGGCGCCTTCGGCGGGGGCGGGATGCGTCCCGCCCGCCGCCGGGCCCGTCCGGATGGAGGGCCGACGGCTTTTCCTTACATTTTATGCCTAGGCAGGATCGGGGGATTCCTTTGAAATCCAAAACCAAATCGGTGCAGCGCCCGGAGACGGTGGCGATGATCTATAAGCGCAAATGGCCGGCCGCCGTCTTTCTGCTGCCGGCTTTTGTGTTCATGGTCATTTTCCTGTTTTATCCGTTTATCCGCAACATCATCGATTCCTTTTTCAACGTCTCCCAGCTGGGCGCGCCTCACGGGGCGTTCATCGGGGCGGAAAACTATCTGAAAATCATCCCCGGGCTGGAAACCACGGATCCCAACATGGTCATCGCGGTGAAAAACACCCTGCTGCTCATGGCGTGCACCATCGTGTTTCAGGTAGGTATCGCCCTGGTGCTGGCCCTGATGGTGGATACGATTCAGAAGGGCTCCCAGGTGTTCCGCACCCTCTTCTTTTTCCCCATCGTGGTGTCCGCCACCGCCCTGGGCCTGCTGTTTAACCTGATGCTCATGACCCGCGGTCCTATCAACCAGCTTATCGAGTCCTTAGGGGGGACGCGGATCATTTTCAAGGAGCAGTACACCTTCTTAACCATGGCCATCCCAGTGGTATGGCAGTACGTGGGCTTCTACTTCGTCATCCTGGTCACCGGGCTGAACAACATCTCCGAGGACGTCAAGGAGGCGGCGGAAATCGACGGGGCCACCGGATTCAAACGGATCCGGTATATCACCCTGCCCCTGCTGCGCAACGTGCTGGTGACCTGCCTGACCCTGTCCATCACCGGCGCGCTCAAAGTGTTCGATCTGCCCTGGGTCATGTTCCCGCCCAACTTCGCGGACGCCTATCTGACCGGCACCTATATGTATTACCAGACCTTTCAGACCAGCAACGTGGATTATGCCGCCGCCATCGCCGTGTTCATCGTGGTGCTGGGCGTGGTGCTGTCTCAGCTGAGCAAGCTCGTGTTCCGCGAGAAGGATTATTAGAAAGGGGCGCCGTCATGAAAATCGGACGCAAGCGCATCTATCCCTCCCACGTCCTCATCTATATCCTGCTGAGTCTGTGGGCGCTGACCACGGTGTTCCCTTTCTTTTGGGTACTGATAAGCTCCTTTAAAAACAAGGACATCATCCAGACCGACGCCTTCTCCCTGCGCTTCGCCCCCACCCTGGACAACTACGTCAAGACCTTCACCAAGCCGCCCCAGTCGGTATGGATGGCCTATTTCAACAGCATTCTCATCTCCGGCGTGGTGACGGTCCTGGTGGTGCTGCTGGCGGGCATGGCCGCTTTCGCCATGGTGCGCTACCGCTTCCGGGGCCGTCGGTTCCTCGATTCCCTGATCATCGCGAGCCTGATGTTTCCGGTCTTTTCCACCATCATCCCGGTGTTTCAGATGCTGTCCGCCATCAACGTGACCGACAGCCCCGTGGGCGTTATCCTGCCCCAGATAGCGGGCAACCTGTCCTTCGCCATGGTCATCCTCATGGGGTATATCCGCGGCCTGCCCGTGGATTTGGAGGAATCCGCCTTTCTGGAGGGCTGCAACGTCTTCCAGGTGTTTTACAAGGTGATTCTGCCGGTCTGCCGGCCGGCCTTCGCCACGGTGGCCATTTTCTCATTCCTCTGGTCGTACAACGATCTGTTCACCCAGCTTTTTTTCCTGCGCAGTCCGGAGAAATGGACCATCACCCGCTTCCTCAACGAGGTCAGCAGCCAGTTCGGCACCGACTACGGCATGATGTGCGCGGTGGTGACGTTGATTTTCGTGCCGGTGATGATCGTCTATGTCTTCCTGCAGAAGAACATCATCAAGGGCCTGACCGCCGGCGCCATCAAGGGATAAAAAAGAGGAAGCCGGAAGGCTTCCTCTTCTTTATGAGGGGCGGCATCCCGCCGTACCTATGCCGAAAACACCGCTAAAAAAGGAAGCCCGCGGGCTTCCTTTTTTCCGTTATTCGATGCTGATGAAGTAATAATATACCGGCTGCCCGCCGTTTACCAGCGTGATGTCCACGTTGTCGCCGATTTTGGCGCGGATGCCGTCCCGCACCACTTCGGCCTGCTCTTCGGTGACGCCTTCGCCGTAGATGATGGTGGCGAAGCTCACGTCCTTGCCGCCCAGCTTGCGGGCGTTGATGAGGCTCTTGGCCAGCTTGACAGCCGCGTGCTGCACGTCGTCGTCGGTGAAGACCACCTTGCCGCCGTCCAGCGCCAGGATTTCGCCTTCTTTGATGGTGTGGCCGCCGTACTCGCTGTCCCGGGCGGCAAAGGTCACCGAACCGGTGGACACGTTGTCCGCGGCCTTCATCATTTCGATGAGGTTTTCCTCCACGTCCGCGTCTCCGGAGAAGCTGAGCATCGCGGAGATACCCTGGGGGATGGTGCGGGTGGGCAGGACGTGAACCGTCCGATCGGCCAGAGGCACCGCCTGCTCGGCGGCGAGAATGATGTTCTTGTTGTTGGGCAGCACATAGACCACCTTGGCCGGGGTGGCCTGGATGGCATTCAGAATGTCGTCGGTGGAGGGGTTCATGGTCTGGCCGCCGGACACCACCTGGTCGCAGCCCAGGTCGCGGAACAGGCTGCCCAGCCCGTCGCCCGCCGCCACGGCCACAAAGCCGTACTCGTTTTCCGGCTCTACCCGGGGCAGGGGCGCCGTCTGCTCGACGCCGGCTTCCTCCACCCAGCCGGCGTTGGCGTGCTGGATGCGCATGTTCTCCACCTTGACGGTTTCGAACTGGCCGTACCGTATCGCCTCGGACAAGGCTTTGCCCGGGTCGTTGGTGTGCACATGCACCTTGATGATGTCGTCGTCGTCCACCACGACCACACAGTCGCCGATGGATTCCAGATAAGCCCGCAGCCGCAGCGGATCCCGGTCGTTCCCTTTATCACGTGCAACGATATACTCGGTGCAGTATGTAAAGGTGATGTCGGCGTCGAAGGATCCGGCGGCGCTGACGGCCTTTACAGCGGATGCAGTTTTTTCCTCAGCGTCCCCGGCGACGATTTCCCCGCCATTGAATACGTCGAGCATGGCGCGCAGGATGATACACAGGCCTTGTCCGCCCGCGTCCACCACGCCTGCTTTCTTCAGCACAGGCAGCAGCTCGGGGGTACGCTGCAGGGAAGCGTCTGCTTCGTCGCAGATGGCCGCCCAGACCGTTTCAGGGGAGGGATCCTTCTCCGCGGCCTGCCGGCCCTTGTCGGCGGCTTCCCGGGCCACGGTGAGGATGGTGCCCTCGGTGGGCTTCATGACCGCCTTATAGGCGGCCTCCACCCCGAGTGTCAGGGCTGCCGCCAGATCGGCCCCATCGGCTTCCTGCCGGCCCTTGAGCCCCTTGGAGAAGCCCCGGAACAGCAGGGACAGGATGACGCCCGAATTGCCCCGCGCGCCCCGCAGCAGAGCGGAGGACGCCGTGTCGGCGGTTTCGCTGACCGTGGGATTGTCCAGGCGGGCCAGCTCCCGCGCCGCGGCCGTGATGGTCATGGACATATTGGTGCCGGTGTCCCCGTCGGGCACCGGGAAAATGTTCAGCTCATCGACCGACTGCTTGGCGTTCGACAGCGTATGGGCCGCGGAAATCATCGCGTCCCGGAGCAGTTTACCTTGTATCAATATTAAGCAACTCCCTTGCAGGTGGCTCCCCCGGCATGCGCCGCAGGCACACACCGAATTATTCCGACTTCATGCCGTCGACGAACACGTTGACCTTGCGCACCCGCAGGCCGGTGGCTTCCTCGACGGTATAACGCACCTTGTTGACGATGCTCTTAGCGATGGCGGATATGTTCATCCCGTAAATCACAGAGATATGCAGGTCGACAATCAGCCGATCCCCTTCGCCGCGCACCCGGATGCCGTCGTCGGCGTAAGAGCGTTTGGAAAACACGGAGCGCAGCCCCTGCTTGGGGCCGCTCTTGACCATGCCCGCCACACCGTAGCAGGAGGCCGCGGCGTTGCCAATCAGGTAACGGAAATATTCCGGGGCGATCTCGATGGTTCCCAAGTGGTTTTCAATGCGGATCATATCGTTGCACACGCCTTTCCACGTTAGACTCCGGCGCCTGCCGGATATTGCCAAAGCGGGTCGCCTCTCCGTCAGCCGGACAGGCTCCAGCTCTCGATGCCGTAATAGATATCGGATGCGTTCGGGGTGATGTGGCTCATGGTGCGGCTGTAGGCCGCCAGCCCCTTGCGCCAGCACAGCGGGATGTAGGGCACGTCCTGCACGAACGCTTCCACGAACTCCGCGAGGGTTTTGCCGCCGGCCAGGTACTGCCCGTAAGCCGCCGCCCCCGCGCCCGCGGCCTGTATCCCATAGGAGGCGGAACCGCCGGCCAGCAGAGGCCGCAGGTTCATATCCCCAGTCAGGCGGATTTCCCCCAGATACAGGTCATAGTCGCCTTTGCCCAGCCGGTCTTTATAAGCGGAAAACTCCAGGGCCGTGGCCTTGAGGGTGATGTTTGCCTTGGCCAGCTGCTGGGTGAGAACCTCCGCCGTGGTCTTGCGGAAATCGTTGCCCGTGGGATAAATCAGCTCCAGCGTCAGGGCTTTGGTGTTTTTGGAGGGCGCAGAGCCGCTTTTAGTATTATACCCCGCCGCTTCCAATTCTGCAACCGCCTGGGTAAGATTTTCGCCCGTGGAAAACCCCTTCATTTCGACAACCGGCTTCCACAGCGGATGAAAGGGGGTCACGGCGGCCTGTGCCCGGCCGGCGAAGGCGGTTTCGGCGATTTCGGTGCGGCCGATGGCGTTGGAAAGCGCCCGGCGCACCGCCGCGCTGGAAAGGTCTCCCCGGCCCGCGTTGACCCCGAGGAACACCAGGTAATTCAGGGGCACCTGGATGCTCGAATGGGAGGTGCGGGGGATATCCCCACTGGAAAGGTCGCTGTAATAGAAGCTGATAGAGCCGTTTTCCAGGCCGTGCAGCATGGCCACGTCGTCGGGCAGGTGCAGCAGCCGGATGGAAGGGATGGACAGCGTTTTGCCGCTGCGCCCGTTGGCTTCCAGCGTATAGCTGTTCTCACCCGGGCGGTAGACGTACGGCCCGCCGCCCACCGGCGCCTTGCCGGCCTCGTTCGTGACGGTGCCCGCCTTGAGAATGGGGAAGGTCAGGCAGGCCGCCGTGTTCGGGTCGGGGGAGGAAAGGGTGAAGATCACCGCGTTTTTCCCGCTGGCCTCGGCGGAGACGATGTTGCTGACCAGATCCTTATAATTGGCGGAGCCCTTGGCCAGCTGGAAGGAGGCTGTCACGTCGGCGGGCGTCACCTGGGAGCCGTCGGAAAACAACGCGCCCTCCCGGATAACGGCCGTCCAGTGGGTCGCGTCCCCGGACGAAACGGAGGTAGCGGCCGCCATCTGCGGGGTGAATGACTCATCAAGCGTCGTCAGTCCGCTGTACAGCAGGGTGGCCAAATCCAGGTTGACCCGCGTTTTAGCGGCATAGGGGTTGAGGGTGTCCTCGCGGCTGAAGCTCAGGGTAAAAACCGTGCTGACTGCCGGGTGAGGAACCTCGGAGGACACCGGCGCCGGCGCCTCCGACGAGCCGGTAAGCAGCTCCTTGGGGATAGTGGAGCAGCCCGAGACGCAGAAAACCAGAAGCGCCGCCGCCAATCCGGCGCTTCCCATACGTCTCAGCCTTTTCACGCACATCCCTCCGTCCAGGGGGAGAACCCCCGCGTTTCCTAAACAGATACGGTTTAGTATACCACTTTGCGGAAGAATAATCAATGTTTCCGGGCAATAAAAAACCGCCATAAGGCGGTTTTCCGTTATACGCGTACCAGCACCAGGGAATTGACCACCAGCACCAGTGTCAGGATGATCAGAAAGCCGGAGCAGCAGATCATGAAGGCGTTACGGGTGCGTCGTTCCCGTATGTGCCGGGCGGTCAGCCCGATGAGCAGGCAGGAGACCAGCCCCGCCGTCATGTCCACCGCGATGCGCAGCTCCGGCAGGGTCAGCGGCAGCAGCGGATCCAGCAGGTGGGCCAGCGGGTTGCTGAGGATATGGATAAAAGGCAGCACGATCAGCGGAACGATGGCGACGGCGTACTCCTTTTTATGGGCCCGCATGAACACCAGAAACATGGCGACGAGCACAATCACAATCGCCCAGCAGGCGAACAGCATACCGGACGAACCGCCGGTTTCCCGGACGTTTTCAATGAGGGAGGACTCCATGGCACATCATCTCTCTTCGGGAAAATACGGGCCGCGCCTAGGAAATGGCCCTCAGTGTAGTGTATGCCAAATATAGCATGACCATTCACTTTTGTCAAACATTCACTTCCGGCGGCGTATAGCCCTCCGGCTCGTAGGAGATGGGCAGATCCGTAAACAACTGATCGAACGGGCCTTCCGGCCCGCTGCTCGCCCCATGAGGGGCGCACAGGCTCAGCGGCGGCCGGTAGGGGAGGTTGATAAACCGGCTTTGATGCACCAGCTGGACATACAGGCTAACCGTTGTCGGCTCGCGGCTGTTCAGTCTGAAGGATTTGGCCAGATATCCCCGTCGCTGCGTCCCCTGGCCGGCGGGGATGACGGTGCCGGCGGCGTTCCAGCCGAGGGGGTGGGCGGCGTTTTTCAGCTGCCGGGTTTCCCCGCCCTGGTCGATGAGATGCCGCTGGGATACCAGCTCTTCCCCGGTTTCTGTCAAAAGCGCGGCGCTATAGGCCAAGCCCACCGCGTCCTGCGCCTGGTGCCGGGGCGCCTGCAGCCAGTGGTAATGGGCCACCACCCGCAGCTCGCCGTCCGCGACAAAGCCGGCCACCAGCGTCAGGCGCACCCGGCCGCCGTCGCAGTCCTGCTCCGCCGTCTTTGCCTGGATGCCGCGGATGCCCGCAAAGCGCGCCGCTTCCTCGGCGGATAAATCAGCTGCCACCTCAGACGGCATCCCCACCGCTGTCAGAGCCGTTCGTCCCGCTTGGTCGTCGGCTGCCACCGGCAGGGCCGCCGACGGGATAGTCGTCTTAACGGCCATGGCGGAGCCGACCATGCCGCCGAACATCGCCAGAAAGACGAGGCCCACCGCCCAGCTGCCCCGGCGTTCCGGATAGGGCAGCGGGATATACGCGGTCTGCGCCGCCCGGACGACCTTCAGCCCCGCGATTAGATAAGGCGCCGGCAGCAGGAAGAGAAGTGGGGACTGGAAGGCGCTGCCCCCGTCGGCCATGAGCAGATAGAGGCCAACGGCGGTACCCAGCAGGTACCACGCCGCCGCCGTCCGGGGCCGCAGCCGGGAGCCCGGCGGCAGCCAGCTGGAGAGCCCCCTGGTAATCTGCACGAGCAGCGCGGCGGTGCACAGGCAGGACGCGGCGGTAAACCAGATCTGCTCGTCCGCCTCCAGATAGTAGGAGGCCGCCAATCCGCCCGCCTGGAGCAGCAGCACCGGGAGAAGCCAGAAAAAGGCGCGGCGGAAATACCCGCCCGCGTCCCGCAGCCGCCAGAGGGCCAGCAGAAGAAGAAAGCCGCCCGCCAGGCCGGTCACCAGGGTCATCCACTGGCCGTCCCCCAGGTTGAGAGGCCATAGCAGCAGAAAGACGCCCCAGCCCAGCCGCCGCATGACAGGGTTCATCGGAAAGAGAGTCCACATGTCAACGCCTCCGTTCCCCTTGGTCTGGCTTCAGTATACACCCCCTGCCGGGCAAAGGCAAGAATCCACGGCTACACAGACCCCGAATTTTATGGTATAATAACCTCCGTGACCGGCGCGGTGGTACGCGCCGAACCGCGCGGCTGCGCGGCTAACGGAACTTGCTTTTGTGGTATACTAACAACCAGGATTCTGCACGATCTCCAACAAAAACGCAAAGGAGCCGAAACCTATGGGCGAAATCGTAGCCTCCCGTGTGCTCAACACTCTGTATATCTACCTCGACATCGGCTTTCTCCTTTTCCTGGCCGTGACGCTTCTCGTGCTGAAGCGGTACGCCGCCGCGATTTTCGGCTTTCTGGGCGGCCTGCTCTACTTCGCCGTGGACTACGGAATCTTCTATCAGCTCCTTGGTACCCGCACCGTCACCGGGGCCGATCCCTTCTGGTTTCTGCTCTGGCTGAGTATGAGTTACGGCTTTACCAACTTCGTGTGGATCTGGCTCTGGCTCGACCGGGACGGCCACACGCTCGAATGGTCGCTGCTCATCGTCTCCGGCTGGTTTGCCACCGCGCTGCTCAGCCGGAATTTCGGCGCCGGCTTCGGTGAAATCGCCATTTCCCGGGGCAGCGACAGCTATCATGGGGTCATGGCCCTCCTCCTGTTCGTGGGCTATGCCATCCTGTGCCTGCACAACCTGCGCGCTCAGGACCCCTCCCGCAAAATCCCCATCCCCTGGATTCTCGCCATTGGCATCCTGGTCCAGTTCGCCTGGGAGGCCGTGCTGCTGGTGACCGGTATCCGCGCCCAGGGGCTAGGCCCGCTTATCGTCAACTCCCTGCTGGAAACCAACCTCGGCCTGCCATATATCTATTTCATCCACCGGGCGGTCTCCCGCCGCCGGGGGGAGGATCTCCGTCCCGTCGGCTAACAGATGATCCCGCCTGGCCAGCCGGATCGCCTTCTCCGCCCGGTAGGACGCCAGCGACCACTCCATGGGCGGCCGGTTCTCCAGCTCTGTCTCCAACTCCCGATACCACTGCCGCACCTGCCGCGCCACTTCGGCGTCCTGATCCCGCAGCAGGGGATAGGCCGCCGGCACCGCCGCCTCCGACAGCCCCCGCAGATGGGCCACGTCGATCGTCTCCAAGTCCCCGCTGCGGTAATGCTCCACATTGTAGGCCGCCATCCGGGCATCCACGTCCGCGAAATTCAGCAGCGCGAACAGCAGGATGAACGCCGCCCCGATGCCGCGCGCCAAATGCAGCCGGGTCGCCAACTGGCTGGCGATGACCAACAGGAACACCATTCCCAGCAGCACCATGAACCAGGAGGTGTACACCCGCAGCGCCGTCAGCCCATACCCATCGATGTACAGCAGCATCTTGCGCAGCGCCGTGACAATAAGCGCCAGGGTGAACACCGCCAGGATTACCGTGTACACCCGCACCGCTGCCGGCTTTTTGCCGGTGTCCGCGTCCCGCCGGCTGAACAGCTGCAGCAGCGCGATGAGCGTCAGGTTGAGCACCGCCACCCCGCACAGCTCGAAAAACCCCCGCCGCGCGTAATCGGCGTAAGTGTACCCCGCCGGCAGCAGGTTTTGAAACGCCGACAAAAAATACGCCGACTGGGACGCGAAATACACGAGATACAGCAGGCACACCGGCGTCATGGCTGCCACCGCCACCGTGCGGGGCATCACCCGCAGCTGCCGCCGGGTCTCGTCCATCCCCTCGTCGGTGAAGGCCGTGGGGCAGCAGCGGCTCCGCCCGGAATACACCGCGCTGAACAGCAGGAACGCTCCTGGCACCGCCAGCGCCGCCCGCATTACGCTGCGGAAGATGTTGAGCTCAAAGCCGCCGAACAGCGTGTCCCATACCGTGGTCAGCAGCCCCGCGAAGGCCGCATCCGCCTGAAACAGCAGCACGCCCGTCGCCGCCGTCACCGGTATCGCGATGAGAAGCCCCAGCGCCACCCGCTTCGTCTGTTTCCCGGCGGGCACCCGGCGGAACAGCCCGCCGAAGGAGCCGGCCACCGCCCCGAAAGAGGCAAACGGCATCACCAGGAAGGCCCGCGCCTGATCCGCCGGCCAGTGGCGGCGGATCAGCCCCTTGCCATCGTCCATGGCGGTGCGGTACGCCCAGAGGGTGAGCAGCAGCAGCAAAAACACCGCCGTGCAGAAGGTGACGAAGCTGGGCCGGAACAGGGAAAACACCGTACCGAACCCCAGCAGCAGGAGTATCCCCGCCCAGTAGGCGCGGCTGAGGGCGCAGCCCTTGCCCCGCAGATACACGCTGATTCCCACCCCCAGCGTAAAAAACAGTAGGGTGGTGCCGATGCCGTAGCTCCCGAAAAAATACCATCGCACCCCCATATAGCCGGCCGCCAGGCAGAACAGCGCGAATAGTCCGTCCCCCAGGGTATAATTTTTGGCTGCCGGCCGGGCCGTCGCCTCTACCGCCAGCTCGGCCGGCCTGTCTATCCCATAGTCCATAGCAGGTTCCTCCTTGCTTCCCACTACTTGAAATTTGCATTTCCAAGAGCCACAATAGCATACAGGAATCTATTTGTCAACAAAAAATTATCGTTTATCGATACATAACGCCCTGGAAGCCTCTGGAGCCCTTAACATATAAAGGAGACGCTGCCCGTGGAACTTTCCCCGATGTATAACGCCGATACGCCACTCGCGAACGCCATCGGCGCTCATCTTTATCGAAAAACGGCATCTTTCCACACCCCTGGCCACAAGGGCCGGGCCCCTGTGTTGAAAAGTCTGTCCACCCTGTCCGCCGACCTCACCGAGCTGCCCGATACCGGCAGTTTGTACGACGGCGGCGACGCCATCGAGGCCGCGGAAATCCAGGCGGCGCGCGCCTTCGGCGCCTCCCAGACGTTTTTCAGCGGCGGCGGCTGCACCCTGTGTATCCAGGCCATGCTGCTCCTGGGCGCGGGGGCCGGCGGCCGGGTGCTGATGGCCCGGAACGCCCACCGCAGCGCCCTTCACGCCGCCGCCCTCCTCGGTCTTGACGTGACCTGGCTGTGGCCGGATATGACGGAAATCAACGGTTTTCAACAGCCCTCTGTGGAAAGTGTGGAAAGTTCGCTGAAGGCGGACAGGCGTATACGCGCCGTATATGTCACCAGTCCCGACTATGCCGGCAATCTGTGCGACATCGCCGGCATGGCCGTGGTCTGCCGGAGGGCCGGCGTCCCCCTGCTGGTGGATAACGCCCACGGCAGTCACTTGGGGGCCTTCGAGCGGCATCCCCTGGCCCTGGGGGCGGCGATGACCGCCGATTCGGCGCACAAAACCCTCCCGGTACTCACCGGCGGCGCTTGGCTTCATATCCGGCCCGGAGCTCCCGTCAGCCGGGTGGAGGCCAAGGCCGCCATGGCTCTGTTCGGATCCACCTCGCCCGCCTTTCCGGTGCTGGCCTCCCTGGATTTGGCCCGCCGGTGGTGGGAGGAGAGCGGGCCCGCCGCCTTCCGCGCCCTGGCGGAGCGGGTGGAAGCCCTGCGCCGGGCGGCGGACGCATCCGGCGTCGTACGCGCCGCCTTTTCCGAGCGGCCCGCCGCCCTGCGGGATCCCGTCCGCCTGGTGCTG
>ERZ772876.3054-NODE-3054-length-12757-cov-7.612817_pt1 | contig 12757 bp, 9 predicted proteins | sample MGYA00580584_ERZ772876 | MGnify/ENA primary metagenome ERZ772876 (study PRJEB29015, sample SAMEA2737728) | human gut metagenome | biome: human gut; feature: human-associated habitat; material: faeces | place: China | collected 2012 ...
ATCTGTTTCCGTAGCATGGGTTTTCAATCGTGTGCCAATTCTTTCAATCAGTATGGCATGTCTTTCTATCAGAAGTTCAGACAGTGTGCGTGTGTCGGCTTTGCGTCCTGCGGTCTTCGGTTGTTCTTCTGATAAGGTATCTGTGTCTTCCTCGTCCGTATCTTCATCTTCTTCTATTGCCCATTCCACAAGAGTGTTCTCTTCTATGGCTTTCTGTTGCTTCCTGAAAACTTGCCAGTCCTCTTTACTTCTCATTCCATTGGTGATGCTTTTTCTTATAATGAACTTGACCATGCCGGAAATAAGCCATTTGTACAATTTAGGTATATCCTTTCTTTGGGTCAGTTCCTCTCCCTGTTCCACCATGCATTCATAGCTCCGTCCGTAATACAGCCATGCGAGCATGGCGGGGACAATACTTTTCTTGTTTGGGTTATGAAACTCGTTCACTATTTTCTCGGCAAGGTCTGAATGCAAAAGGATATTTTCCAGTTCTTCAAAGTCGGGTGTTCTGTCATCGCCTATCCTTTTACGTGCGGCTTCCTTGTATTTCGGTGCTAATTTCGTGGCTATCTTGAAAACTTTGAAGAATCCTTTAAACTTCTTGTCGTTCATTTCCTCTACGAAATCGGCGTATTCATCCGGATGGTTGTCAAGCCATTCCTTTATCAGTCTTTTGAAATTATCATATTCTTGTTGTCCCATACAAGTTAATTAGCAATGCAACCTCTATTAACTTTCTCTTGTATGCGTGAGAAATGTATCGACAATTTGAATATTAACATATAGAAACCATAATCGCTTAAAGAAAATAAGCGTTGATCTTCTAATGTGTCTCGGTTTATAAAGCGATTGTCAACATGATAGATTTTATCAAGAAAAACTATTGAATCTTCCATTTGGGAATTTGCAGGAAGAAAGATTATTTGGGTTATTTTTTGTTGTTTGAGATCTGAAATGTGGTTTTCAATTTTGCTACTATTAACACCTTGTTTTTGAAGAACTGAAATATATGTTGTGAGATTTATAATAGGAGCATACATGATTGAAGCAGGAAACATACGAGAATTAGATAAATCCATATCACAAGTGTTTGATAAAATCAAACAGCTTACATTTTTTACACCTCTTTCGATGTTAACTAAATCAATTATAGGCATTTTTTTTAAGCCATCTCCTTGAAAAATGACATTCTTGTCAAGCATAGAAGTGTACATCCTTCCATCTATGTTATAAGGGAAAGATTTGAGTTCTGCCAAAAGGGTCTTGTAATTTTCTTCTGACAAATATTTGGGTAGATATTTTTTTAATTCATCTTCTGTAATCATAGCATATCCCAAAAGTGGTCATTAATGACATTTTGAATTTCTTCATCTATAGGAGTTGCTTCCGTTAACATCTTATTCGCAAAAGAATTGATTATCTCAAAATCTTCATGCTCGGGAATATTAACATGAATGGTCTCTGTTGAGATAGGAATGTCCTTAATGGAATAATTTGTATAAATATTTATTGGATTGACAGGAGTGTTAATAGACGGTATTATAGCATCATTATATGTTTGCCTACTTGATAAAGAAAGCAATTCCGTGTCTGTTAATGTCATACATGATAAGGCAGACATTAATAGGATATTGGTATTTATGTAAGTCGTTAAACTATTCATTTTCAAAAACAGGTTTTAGACTATTTAGGAAGTCTGGTTTTAACAAAGAGAAAAACAACTTTTTTTCGCATTTATGAGCCATATTTATTTCTTGTTCTATATTAGAAGTGAAATAGTTGTCGGAATATTCACGAGACGTATCAATATCAATTAATGAGCCTACCACTTCTATAGAATTAGGATGTGGTTTGTAGTTTGCATTATTTACAAATTGTAGGGTGTTCATAAAATTACCATCTTTGACATCTGTCCGTATCAATAAGTTTTCAGATGTGTATTTTTCTGTCATGGAAAAAGACATCGTAAGACCATTGGTAATATCTCCTTTGAAGAAATTAATATATCTATGTCCTATTCTTGATACACGCTTTATTATTCCAGAACTAATAACCTTGTTGATTATTGAAAATGAATGTTTAGAAAAATCGCTCCAACCTATATATGGCATTTTTGAGCTTATGCTCAAAACATCATATCCTATTTGAATTACAAATCTTTCGTTTTCAATTCTGTATAGGGGCTTAAATTTTAAGTTAGGGTCAACCTCCCTAATTTGTTCTGGGATTTGTAAAATGGGCAAATTAATGACATTTCCTCTATACTCTTCTTTTATGAGATTGTATATGATGCCAAAAACTGCGCTTTTGGTAATAGCTGCTTCAAAACGGAACTCAATTAAAGCGTCTATAAGTGGGCATGCTTCTATTCTTATTGGCAACAATCTATCCATAATACAAATTTTAAATTTATTTTCTTGCAAAGTTAGGAATTTCTTTTATTTGTTTCTTGATTTTATACGCTAAAAAGTTTAAAGTATATTAATCTAATAGTTTCACAAGGTCTTTTTTCATTTCTTCGTCAATATCTCTGTATCGCCTGAAAGCTTTGCTTCCCTCCTTGTGTCCCGATAGTGCGGAAACGAGGTTCGGGTCTTTCACCTTTTTGTAGATATTGCCGATAAAAGTACGCCTTGCCAAATGGCTGCTTGCCACTTCATAAATAGGTCGTTTGACTTCGTTATGAGTCAATGGGTCTAAGATAGTTACGATTCGGTCAACTCCAGCCAATTTGAATATCTTTTTTATGGCATCGTTGTACTTTTGTTCGGATATGAACGGTAACAGTTTCCCTTTATATTCTTTATGGCGTTCAAGGATTTCTTTTGCCTTGTCATTAAGAGGGACACGTACCGTGACCGGATTCCCTTCTTTTGTTTTCTTGGGAATGTATTCTATGGCTTCATTAACCACATTTAGTTTGGTCATACGGTATAGGTCGCTCACTCGACAGCCTATCAGTGTTTGGAATATAAATATATCCCTCTGTATTGCCAGTTGCGGAGTGGCTGATAGGTCGGCATTGAAAATTCTGTCCCTTTCTTCAAGTGTTATATAATAAGGTGTACCGTATGTACATTCTTCTATCGGAAATTTGTCGAAAGGTCTGTTTGTGGTATGCTTGTTGTCGAAGCACCATAGGAAGAACGTGCGTATCCTTGAAAAACAGTCAATCAGTGTATTCTTGCTTCTTGGTTGTGGTGTTCTCTTTTCGGGGATGGTTTCATAAATACTCGGATAAAGTTCATAGTATTGGTATTCGTTCTGAAAGAAATCCCACATATCCCGAAGTGTGTCTGGTGTTACCAAATCCACATCGAGGACAAAGTCTTTTTGTCCTCTCTTTGTTTCCCTTACATAGAGTTCATAACGCAGTAGGGCTCTTTTGACAACTCGGAAATTTTTCTTTCGCACTTCTGATAAAGGGTGCTTGTTTAGAAATTCATCGAATAGTTCTCCGGTGGTAGGTTTGATAACCACTTGCTCTGGCATGAAGTATTTTTCAGGATGGTAGAATTTATCAAGTGTTATTTTTAGCCACTCTTTGTTTATGGTTTCCTTTTCCTGTTGATACACCTTTTCTATATAGGTTTTCAAATGGCGTATCTCTTCGTTTATATGAGTACGCATCTCTTCATTGCAGACTGCTTTTGTTTTTACACATTCATCTTTATCATCCCATAGGTTAGGATTGATAGCCAACTGGGTAGGAGCAACGGAGTCTAATTGCCTGCCGTTTCTAAAGCGTACATAGATTGTAGCCATTGATTCTGTATCATATCGCTTGGCTGCTTTTTTAATGATAAAGGTTACTTTCATGGGCGTACGGGTTAAGTTTCTATTCTGATACAAATATAGATATTTTCCCCACATTTTCCCCACATCTGCTGAATATTTTGCAATTTGATTAACCGAGATTAAAATTTAATCTAATTGTAAATGCTTGAAATATAGTTGGATTGCTGTGTTTTTCTGCGCTTTTCTTTTTACCCGCATTTTCCCCACTTTAATTATTTCAAATGCGGGTCTGGGTACCACGAAAAGCTAAGAATTGAGCAATCAATTACTTAGCTTTTTTGTTATAGGGTATTTCTTTCTAATGTGCACTACCAGAAGGTTTTCGATATTTTCTATAGACTGTGTTATTTGCAGCAAAAATACTAAAAAGGTGCAATTCATCGTAAAAGTGAATTGCACCTTTTCTTATCTCTCAGCATCATTTATCCCTTGCCTACCTTTATCCAGGTTGCTTTCTTCCATAGCCATTCTAATGGACCCTGGCGATGTGAACGAAGCCACCAGTTACAAAAAAAGTATTGTAAAAAGAATACGCTTACACCAATAAGGATACACGCTGTAATGCCTGTATGCAGATAAAGTCCTAATCCCCAGTTGTAAAACAAGAACCCTCCGATTAAAGATTGTGACAGGTAGTTGGTCAAGCTCATGCGTCCATAAGGTGCAAATTTATGAAGAACATTCTTAAGGGTTGTCAGGTAATAAACCAGTATGATACCTGCAAACATGATTCCTGTAAATACAATATTTGACAGTGACTTGCATAGAAGGACAGAAGGTACAAGTAGTGCTTCGCGACTTATAAAGTCGGGGAGTATATTTATCAAACCATAAATGGGGAAAAAGGCGGTAACGGCTATGATGAATACTTTAATCCAGATTTTTATATTCTTTTCTGAATAGAGAAACGCGTTGCTACGCCCAATTATCATACCTACCATAAACAGACCGGCGGTTTGAGTAACTCTTCCGTGTAATAGCATCCAACCCATGTTGGCAACATTACCCGTCCATATGGCAGTTTTGCACATTTCGAGGAAAGAACCTTCTTTCTGAGCTGTATTGACTAACTCCCAGTATGGAGCATCAAGATCAGCATTAATAACATAGTCGGGGTTGATAAGTGCATAAATTATTTGTCCCAATTCAATAGGTTGAAGTAGAAGAATGACTGCTATGATCGTGACTGTTCGGGTAGAGAGTCGGCAGACTGCGATCAGTACATAACCAAGCAAGGCGTAGAGTACCAATATTTCACCCGGAAATAAAGCCGAATTAATACAAGCTATAAAAAGAAGTAATACTAATCGCCAGGCAAACCGCCCACGAAAATCTTTCCCTTTAAGTTTTTGTGAATTGTCTTGAATAAAAAAACTAAATCCAAAAAGCAATGCAAAGATGCAGTATGCCTTACCGGAAAAGGTGAAAAATACACTATCCCAAATTACCCTATCCGTAAATATCAGAAAGTTACAGGTCTCTTCCGGAAAGCTATTGAGGCTAAACCGTTCGATAAAATGGATAAGTGTAATTCCCATTACAGCGAACCCACGTAGCACATCAGCTATTTCTATACGATTATTATGGGGCAATGTGTTAGATAAATGCATGCTTTTTAGAATTTAAAATGTTAACGTACTTTTTCAGATGCAAATTTAACGCAGCCCTTTTATAGTTTTGGAAAAATACTGTTCAATAAAGAACAAAATATGACTTTTGTGTGCTTTGTATGATTGATAATGCTGTTTGTCTTTTATAGTTAGCCTGTTGATAACTTCCTGAATATTAATGTAAATAATGAAATAAAATGCTATGTTGGTCTTATTAAATAGAAACAACTTGTACTGAATACATTTCTAATGAAAGGTATACATGCTATTGTTTTGTTTAATTTGTGAGGGGTTAGTCCAAATTTAATTTTGTAGTGTGGGTTAATAAAGTATAACTGTTCATTGACGATTTGATAATCAGTCTGTTTTACTACTCTTCGAAACATTTCTATTGTACATCGGGTGTATTTGATAGTTAATAACTCTTTGACTGTGCTTTCTTGTTCGCTGAATAATTCCAATATCCGTTTATACAACATACGAGGTAGTAAATGTATAAATGGCATATGAGAGATAATCTTACTTCTTGCAATTTGCTGATGTCCGCCGAATGGCATTTGCCAGGCAGGAAAAGCAATGAAGATCATTCCGTTAGGCGATAGATATTTTTTTAAGTTGCGCAGAAATTGCTCCTTGTTGTCGATATGTTCTATTACATCATGTATGAGAATAAGCGGGAAATGTTTCTGTAGATCTTTTAATAAGAAGATATCAGAAGCGATGAAAGTTCCTTTTTGCCTTTTAGTGATGAAGAAGTTTTGTGCCTGTTCAATTCGGGATGCGGCAATATCAATTCCAATGACATCACAACCTAGCTCGGCAAAGGGAAGCAGATTCCCTCCTTCGCCACACCCTACTTCCAATACTTTGTTTGGCAGATTTCCAGTATATTCTTTAATATAAGGAATATAATAATTTCTCGTAGTCTGAGCTTGTTCCTCAAAATAACGTTCACGGTTTGTATGTCGTTTCTGCATCTGATTTGTCTATTGTTTCTAACTGTTCTATAGTTATGATAAACTATCAGCCGGAAGACTGCATGGAGAATGAATTTTTTACCAAGAGAAACGAATGCCTACAGGAACAGAGAACGTAACCGGATGTTCTTTTCGGATTGTGCGCAATGAACTTCCATCGGGAATATAGTAATTAATGGTTGGCTCTATATAGATGCTGGTGTGAGGTGTAAAGTGGTATTGTACACCTGTACTCGCATTGATTGACCATTGCAAAGGTACATCTAATGACTGGTAACCCAAATTAATGGGGACACTATCTGTGACATGAGAAGTATGCAGAGTTCCTTTTATCGGGATTTCCATTTGTAAACCGGCTGTTGAGTAAAATGAGAATTGTTTATAATTCCCAAAACGGTAGGAAATACGGAGAGGAATACCTATGTAATGGAGCTTCTGGGTTTTCTGAATCCGATATTCCTTTCCTGTGGTGAACTCTGATTTTAAATAAATATATTGTAATCCGGTTTCTATACTCCAGTGGTTATTCAACTTTTTGTTCAATGCTAGTCCGATAGTGATGGGGCTATTATGGTGTTGATGTTCTATAATTCTTCCACTGTTGTTCTTGGCAATTGTCATTAGCGTAAGCGAGTCTCCTAAGGTTCCTTCCTGATTGCGGGTGTTTAAATAGTCATAATATTCTTCCCAAGTATTGACTTGCTGGGGGAGACCGCTTTCCAAACCGTCAGAGTGTGGTGTTGTCATCAACTTGTATAGGTTTTGTGCCAGTTGTGGTCCGACTGACCCTGCCAACATCATTTTCCATTTCCCTATTTTCTTTTTGGGGAGTGAAGTGAATTCTTGGCTTGAATATGAGAATGTAATAATTTTCTCTGCATGCTCCCATGTAAAAGATGGTTTGGCAACAGGCTGTTTCTCTACTGAGTCTTTTATTTCAGAAGTGGTAGATAATCCTGTTGCACTTGTGTCTAATGCTAACCGGGGGAGGTTTGCTAAAGTAGTATTAAAAGGGGGGTCTTCTTTGTAGTGAGAGATATGTCCGGAAGAGGTAATGCTCTCATTTTCTTCTTTCTTATCTAATTTCACTTTCCGAATGACATTGTTAGACCAATGATTATCTTTAGTCTCTTTTCTTTTCCAGTATAGATAGTCGTGTATCGTTGGGAAAAAAAATAAAATCACTAGTATAAGAATCAGCCTGTAATCAGAAATCATCTTTTTAAGTAAGACTTTTGCCCTGAATAATTGAGAAGAGGAGGAGTGGGGAGCTATATTCAACAGTTTACCTATTTCCTTGTGAGATAATCCTTCCAATACAGCTAACTTGAAGATTTTGCTGTATCCTTCTGGCAATTTCTCTACCATTTCTGTTATTTTATCATAAGGAATAGAATCAGATGATAGCGGATTATCAATAGGCTCCTCGTCTTCAGGGATATCAGATAAGGGAATTGCAGAGTTTGTACTCTTTTGGTTGAGATACCTTAATGAAATATTCTTCATAATTATTCCCATCCAGCTTTCCAGTTTTTCGGGGGTACGTAATGTCTCAATCGAAGTGAAAATGACAATGAATCCGTCGTGTAGGAGATCTTGTGCGATTTGTTTATCAGGTATATAATGAAGGCATATTCTCATCATCTTTTTCGAATAGGTTTTATAAAGTAGACTTAATGCCTGCTCATTCCCTTTTTTACATAAATCTACAAGTTCTTTTATATCCATGTGCGTGTATTATTTTAATATGATGAATAGAAACCGAAAAGACTGCATGCTTTTTCGGTTTTTAACATCTTGTTTTTTGCGGATATGAAGAAACTTTTTGTTGATAAATTGAACTTGAATCCATAAAACTTTGACGAACTTTCAATTATTATGCAATCTTTGTGCTCTATACATTTTTTATTTCCCGACAAACTGCTAACTTTATCATCATTATTATAATGACATGTGAATAGTCGGTTGTACCATTATTTAAATCTCGTTTATGGGTAAATACAAATTTATAGAAGAAAGAGTGGAAACAATGTCTTCGTCGGAGCTTAAGATATTCTTGAATATACTGAAGAGCAGATCTAAGGAATTGATGTCAACTCTGGAGTCAGTAAGGGGAATAAAAGATTTGGAGGCTGTTTGTAAATCAACTCAGAAACTAAACAATCGTGTTTCTGAGTTTGACGGAGGATCTTTTCTTATATTAGTGGTTGGACCCGTGAAATCGGGAAAATCTACTTTAGTAAATCTCATAGCACATGCTCACGTCAGCCCCACTCATTTCTTGGAGTGTACGGTGCGTCCGTCCATTATTTCAAAAGGACAGGAGGAATCCATTACCCGTATTTTTTCTGTTGCTGATAAAGCTAGAAAGGTAGAACAGTTTGATTCGGTCATTGATAGCCTGCGCTGATTTGAAAAACTGGAAAACATTTCCGAGATAAGCATTGAAAAGAAAGAATTGAATGATGCTAATCTGGAGGAGTGTGTTTCGTTAGCTTTGGAAGAAAGCGTGATAAATACAGATCATACGCTGGTGACATCCATAACAACTTCCGGTGGGGAGCTTTTGAAAGATAATATATTTCTGGTGGATATGCCCGGGCTGGATGGCGGGTATGTGAATTTGGATAATCCTATTTATGAAACGATCTCTCAAAGGGCAGATTTCGTGATATTTGTGCAAAGTTCAAATTCTGCTATATCGAAGGTTTCCAATCGTTTTCTGAAGTTGCTGCAGGAGAATAATCCGAAAGTTCCGGTTTGTCTTCTACATAATGTGTTTGAAGCGGCTTACTGGCATTCGGAAGAGGAGAAGCAGGCTGTAATTAAGGCACAGGTAGAATTTGCCGAGAATGAAATGGGCAGACGTAACTTCCAGTTGAAGGAGAATATATATAGTTTGAACTTGGGAAAAGTGGCGGATGCTGCCAGCTATGAGGGAATGGAGGATCTTCAGGAAGAAGCTGCGAAATTTCAGAGATTTGAGAAGGATTTGTATGGCAAGGTGATCTCCAATAGTACTGATATACGTCTGAGAAGCGTAATCGGAAGAACGCTGAATCAGTTGGAAAAACTGGATAATTTAGTCGGAGAATCAATTGGCCAACAGGAAGCAATCGATATAGAATATCAGGCTGCGGCAACTTCGTTTGACGAGTTACTCCGTCAGGCGAGTGAACTTAGTTACGATGGGAGCGATTTTAGAAAAATGGTGCAAGTCTATATGGATGATGATTTGAAAGAGTTTACTGAAATCGTTAGGGAGTATTATGATTCCGGATGCAATTCCGCATTTGCCGGTGGAGCGAAGGGGAAAGATGCGACACGCAGCCTTGTTACAAAGTTTATGACTGATTCGTCAGCGGCGATAAAAAGTAAGTTCCTTGATTCCCATGAACATAGCCTGGCCCGGCAGTATTTGCGGAAACTCTCTAACTTGAAAGATGATGTGGCTTTTATAGAGAAGATGAATACTTTTCTGAAGCAGAAAGGTTGTGCACCTTTTGACTCAGTGCCGCAAGTGACGGATTTTCCGGTGGTCGATTTTGATTTGCAGGGAGCTTTTGATGTGAAGAATATTAATAATCCGACTGTTCCGCATATCGGAATACCCAATCCGTTCGGGACTTATTCGACAATGGAAATTCAGAGTTTTCTGAGAAAAGCGATGGAATGTATCACCGGAATCGATCATACGCATACCGGGAAAACGATCAAAGGATATCTTCAGCTGACTGTCGGGAAGAGTATATATAAGGCGGCTAATGACCTTTATGATCAGTATGTGCCTGTACGCAAACAAAGTATCATTGATTTTTTGGAACAACAAAAAACAATGTATCTGAATGCGCTGGTGTCTGATAAAGAAGAATTTGACAGGAAGGATGCGTTGCTTCGGTCAATAAATGCACAAGTTCAGAGTTTTAAGGATTCAATAAGATAAGAATAAGCCAATGAAACGAAATTTATTAATTATCACACTCCTGTTTTTGGGCTCTTTTGTGATTTTATTGTTGGGTAACATCATTATTATTGGTGAGAAAATAGCCTCCTTATCGCAGGTTGCGTGGGCAGAGTATGCTTTTTACACCTTGATTCTGGTTGTATTTTATGCCGTCGTTATACGTCCGGTCGTTCGGGTGCATCGTGCTCCGCAGTTTCCGGCTTTGTCTATTGATGGGGAGTGGAATACTGCACAACTTGTTGCGTTTGGACATAAACTGGCGGATAACTGCAATTATATACCTAAAGATAAGTCCTGTCCCGAGTTAAGAAAACTGCATCAGCAGAGATTGCGTGAAGATTTGGAACGTTATGCAACGAGTAAGGAAGAACTGGTGCAAATCATAAGCGAAGAGCTGAAATTGCGCATTGAAGGGGGAGAACTGAAAGAAACGTCAGGTCCGCGTACAGAGGATATGCATTCGGTCCGTATCATCGGCATCAATCGTCGCGTTATCGAATGGGCTAAATCTGTTTTTATGATTACCGCCATTTCGCAGAACGGAAAGCTGGACACGGTGTCCGTGCTTTATATGAATTATAAAATGATAGAGGATGTGATTGTTGCTTCCGGCTTCCGACCTACAAGGCAACAGTTGTTCCGGCAGTATGTCAATATTCTGGTTACTTCATTAATGACTTTCGTCGCATCGGAGGTCTTTAGAGATATGGGTTCGGTTGCCCCCTTCGGCTCATTGGCAGACCAGTCTTCGGATGCAGCGTCCGATATCGACGTTTCCGATGCTGCCGCCGATGGTGCCGATGTGGATGTGGATTTGGACGACATAGGAGATACAGTTTCAGGAGATACCGGCTTTTTGAGCATTCTGTCTAACGTGAAAATTCCGGGAGTAGTCATCGGTTCGATATGCGATGGCATCGTGAATTCGCTGATGACTTTACGTATCGGTTACGTGACGCGTAACTATCTGATTGATGGAATGAATTCATTAAATGGAATCAAAGCTAAAAGAAAAGCAAAGCGTGCAGCTGTGAAAGAGGCTCTGAAGTCTTTGCCCAAAGTTGTCGTGGTAGGTACTTCTTTCGTGGGAAAGGGAGCTATGAACATTATTCTGAATATTATTGGCGGGAAGAAAGTGAAGGAAACTAATGAAAATTGATTTTCTCTTTCAACCTGTCACCGCCTCCTGAAACTCTTTATTCATCAGTAATGTATGCTGGTGATAGGTCGCAGACCATCTGTCACTGATCTATCACCTGTCACCGTCGGCACACACATATATTTATTCTCTTTTTGCTTTAATTCGTACCACCCGATACACATTACCTCGTTTGGTATGCACAGAAGGCACCCGATTCTTTTGTAATATTCTTCCGAACTGAATAATATTGCAATCGGATACGCGAATCTTGCTATCATGTTGCACCTGCTCCAGAATTTCGATGGCAAGGAATTGTTCGCATTCTTCTCCTTCTGTAGCTGCCCGGAAATACTCATGGAATAATTGTTCTGCAATTGGCATCACCTGGAACTCCTGGTTACTTTCATTCATCACCTTCTCATCTTCCGGATCAAACCAATACCGTTCCCCCTTGTATAGATCATGCATCGCCTGTGCATAGAGCTGTTCGTAATCAATTGGGGAACAATCGATTGGTCCGGTCACATCGACAACAATATAACGGCGGCTACCGGAAGTGTCCGTCAGCAGGTCTTTGTGATTGCTCGTCCCAATGAAGGAGGCGTAACGACGCATCTCTTGCGTAGCCGTACCGTGTGGACGGCGGACATTGACAATCGGTTTCTGAAAAATATGTTTCAAAAAAGCCTGTTGATTCACTCTGTTCTGGTCAAATTCGTCCATATTGATCAGTGCGAACCGATTGAGGGATATCTCGGCATCCCGTTTGTTACTGAAATCAATGCGGTCCGTGTAATATGCCTGTAATTCGGGAGGAAGTAAACTCCGGCAAAAAGTAGACTTTCGGTAAGCCTGCGGACCTACGAGCAATGGTACAGTGCAATTCGCATATTTCCGGTCTGTCTGCCGCCAATGTGCCACCATATTCAGAAACCAGCGATAGAACAAGTCCGCCCAATGTCGGTTGTTGCAGGGAACCCGGGCTGCTAGTTCGCGAATCCGGTCGTGCCCGTCCCAACGTACATCCAGTCCGAAGAGAAAATCTTCGATCGGATTGAAAATCGGAATCCGGTCGGAGTCCAGATAACGGACCACATCCCTGTCCCAAAGACTGAGTCCTTCCAGCCTTGCGTTCATGGCGATACTGTTTCGAACACGGCTGCTCAGGGGGCGGAAGTAGAAACAAAACGTATTCCGTTCCCGATATTCCGTTACTGTCGTCATTGTATTGTAACGGAATTCGTATCTGCGTTGCATAAATTCT
>ERZ772876.3056-NODE-3056-length-12744-cov-2.839704_pt1 | contig 12744 bp, 13 predicted proteins | sample MGYA00580584_ERZ772876 | MGnify/ENA primary metagenome ERZ772876 (study PRJEB29015, sample SAMEA2737728) | human gut metagenome | biome: human gut; feature: human-associated habitat; material: faeces | place: China | collected 2012 ...
TATTCCGCTGAGTGATTATCGCGAAGCGTGCGAGAAAGCCGTGGAATTCATTGACTGCGGCTCCACAGAAGAAAAAAAGAAATCTCCGCGTCTTATCGACTGGGAACAGGACGCTGGGATAATCGTTCCGGCAGTCAATAAAGTGGCAGGAAAAGAAATCAGAGCACTTGAATATATGCACTGGTGGACATTCCTGTCTTTTTTTATGGAGATCGGGGACGGGCTTTTTTCTCAGGTTCTTTCTATCCGGCAGAAAAAGGCAAAGAGAAAAAAGCTAGAGAAATGGGAGCGGGAGTTTGAAAGGGAAAACAGCTCTCTTGTCAAGTTGGAAAACAAGATGAGTGAGGAAGAAAAAGAAACTATCAGAAACATGGAAAAATGGCTGTAAGGAGATCGTATGGCAGACGGCAGTATCATTATTGACACAAAGATTGATGAAAAAGGTGCGCAACAGGGCGTAAAGGAATTGAAGTCTGCTATTGAACAGCTTACTAAATCCATACAGATCCTGTCCACATCTATAACCACATCTTTCAACGGCATTCACAATGCAGCCGCAAAGGCCGCAGTGGATGCCGGGAGCCTTTCTGATTCTTATAAGGATGCGCAGAAGAGCGCGGAAGATCTGCGGAAAGAAGCGGAAAATATAAAGATTGATCGTGGAGAAGATCTTGAAAACAAGAACATACCGCAGAAAACAGCAATGGTAGATCCGAATAATATTGGATATGACAAAGCAGCTGTTGACTTTGTGAACCAGTATGTCAAGGGCGCGGAGAAGGCAGTTCAATCTACTAATGAATTTAAAAATGAAATCGGAAGATTAAAAGAAAAAATAAAAGAGCTTGAAGGGAACGGGTTATATTTTGGAGATGAAGAATATGACGAAATATATTTGAAATTGCAAAAAGTAAGTCAAGCACTTAAGGATTATAAAAAAGAGCTGACATCTCCGACCCCAAATGCAAATCCATTTGGCCTTAATACCATGTCTGGACAGATTGTGGATTTGCAAAGCAAACTTCAAAAACTCATTGACACTGGGAGAAATTTTGGAGATGAGGAATTTGACAAGGCCTATCTTGACCTTCAAAAAGTAAAGCAGGCTCTTAAGGATTACAAAAAAGAGCTTGTTTCTCCGACTCCAAATGCCAACCCATTTGGACTTAATACGATGCAAGGGCAAATCGTTGATTTACAGAATCGGTTGAAAAAACTTACGGATTCTGGAAAAGGGCTTGGTGATGCACAGTATGATGAGGTTTATGTAAAACTAGCAAAAGCAAAAGAAGCAGCAAAAGAATATGCATCAGAACTGACTAAGATTCAAAACACTGAGCCTAAGCCTAGTATATTTGATGGCTTAATATCAAAACTTTCCGTTTTGGCAAAAAAAGCGCGTTCAGTTGTTTCTATGTTTGGAAAAATGGTTGCCTCAAATATTGCTAATGGTATTAAAAAAATATCATCCGGCATTCTAGGCATCCATAAAACATCCAATAAGAGCACCATAAGTATAGGCAAGTTACTAAAGTATTTATTCGGCATCCGGAGCCTGTATGTGCTGTTCAACAAGCTCCGAAGCGCCCTTGTGGACGGATTCAAAAATTTAGCCCAGTATTCCGGCAGCACCAATGGTGTTATATCCGGCTTGATATCTTCGCTCACGCAGCTTAAAAACAGCTTTGCCACTGCGTTTGCTCCAATACTGACAGCGGTAGCTCCTGCGTTGAATTATCTTATCAGCCTTCTTAATTCAGCTGTTACCGCCATAGCGCAGTTTATGGCAGCGTTGACAGGCCAGAAAACATTTACAAAGGCAACCAAAGTCCAGCAAAACTACGCGGAATCTCTGAAAAAGACCGGAGGGGCCGCAAAAGAAGCCAAAGGCGAACTTGCATCATTTGATAAACTGAATGTCCAGAAAGATGAAGATTCTGGAAGAGGCGGAGGTGGCGGCGGAGCATCACCAGCAGATATGTTTGAAACGGCAGAGATTGAAAGCCGGTTTAAACAGATGGCCGATAAGATTAAAGGCTTTATTAAAAGCGAGGACTGGTCCGGTCTTGGTGCGTATATGGCAGATGGCATTAATGCAGGTCTGCAAAAAATATATGATGCAATCAACTGGGACAATGTCGGACCGAAGATCACATACTTCGTAAACGCATTTACAGAGACATTCAACAGCCTTGTTGATAACATCGACTGGGATTTACTCGGCAGAACGCTCGGTGCTGGCCTTAATACTCTGGTAAACACCCTGCTTTTATTCGTGGACGGAATCGACTGGAAAAATCTTGGCGCAAAGCTTGCCATAGGTGCAAACAGTCTCGTTGATGAGATTGACTGGTGGAAACTTGGCCGATTATTCATTGCAAAATTCAACATCCTTGCTGAGATGCTTGATGGCTTTTTCAATGGCAATGGAGACAGTGCTGGATTCGACTTTTTAAAGCTTGGAATATCTCTTGGAAATGGCATCAATGGCGCTATTGATTCTATTGATCCGCATGTGTGGGCCGGAGCATTAGGCGGTGCTGTAAAAGGATTAATCGATACGCTTGTCGGAACTCTAGCCGGGGTGGATTGGCAAGAAATTGGAACAAAAATAGCAGAGTTTATAGGCTCTATTGATTACGGAGGAATACTTGCATCTCTTGTTCGTGGCATTGGTCCTGTTTTTGGCGCGATAGGGGGAATTATAATTGGACTCCTTAAGCCTGGTTGGAATGCAGCTGTGACGTGGTGGAAAGAAACGGCATTTAAAGACGGTCAATTTACCATGCAGGGATTAAGAGATGGAATTAACAAAGCATGGGCCGATATAAAAACATGGGTTAAAGAGCACATATTCCAACCGTTTATTGACGGATTTAAGCTAGCGTTCGGCATTCATAGCCCATCAACTGTTATGGCAGAAATGGGCGGCTATTTGATGGATGGTCTTATCAATAAGATAACCGATATGATACCGAATCTTATAGCAAAAATCACCGATATTAAAACAAAAATGTCAGAAAAATGGGATGAAGTTAAAGAAAACGCTAGTGAAAAGTGGGATGACATTAAGAAAACTATCTCAGAAAAATGGGACAAAATCAAAGAAGATTCTGGCACAAAAGTAGATGAGTTTAAGAAAAAAGTCAGTGACGCATGGGATTCGTTGGGGAAAAAAACCTCGAATATATGGAACGGAATATGGGATACCATTAATGGTGTTATCAAAAAGATAAGTGGAATTGGTAGTAACATATGGAACGGTCTGACAGGCGGTTCTTTAGGCATCTCAGAGTATTCTTTACAGACTTCTGTTCCGAGCGTAGCAAGTGTTTCTTTGCCGCACTTGGCATCCGGAACTGTAGTGCCGCCGCGTGCCGGAGAATTTGCCGCAATCCTTGGTGACAACAAGCGAGAAACGGAAGTTGTGTCACCTTTGTCAACCATAAAAAAGGCCATGATAGAAGCTTTACAGGCTGTTGGAATGACTGATAACAGCGGAGATATAGTCGGACATATTTATCTGGACGGAAAAGAACTTGGGAACTCGACTGTTAAATTTGTCCGGCAGGAAACAAAGAGAACCGGAAAGAATCCGGTGCTGGTGTAGGAGGTACATATGCAGCAGGACTATAAAGGATATCTCGTTAAGTTTGGGAGCATGGCGCTCCCGAACGCTTTCCTGACACGGTACGTTTCTACGCCAGATCAGCGAACAGAGAAAAAAGCGTGGCGCGATAACAACAATGATTTGCAGCGTGTCACATCTCCTAATTTTAAAACCACTCTAAAGCTGGAGATCAGACCGCTGTCACAAAAAGAAAAAGACTTATTTAATTCTTTAAAAGCAAATGGTCTTGTTGATACAGATCAGCGCAAGTACGAAGTTACATACTGGAATTTGGATACCGGAATTTACGGGTCAGGATATTTTTATGTACCAGATACTGAATTTGCAATATCTCATATTGCAGATAATGACACAGGGGAAATGTTTTATGAAGCATTTACCCTGGAAATGATACAGTATTAGAGGTGGGCCATATGATAGACGTCGAGCAGAAATATAAAGATTTATACAATACATATGGCGGAAAAAAACTGCGCCTGGTATTTTTTAAAGAAGACTATAGGGCACTGTACCCATCTGAAACGCTGTATCCGTCCGAAACGCTGTATCCATCCGAATTGTCTTCGGACAGCATTGATTTTGAAATCACAGACGATATGATTTCTTCGGAATCTATGAGCATCACGGAATCCATAAGTACATCGGATGATCTGGATTTTGGTGCATGCGAATCGGCAGAATTTGAGATAACTGTATCCGGGCTTGATCGAAACATATCAAAAAGAGAATTCATGGTATTGGAAGATATTGGTGATTATTCCATGTCACTTGGTCTTTATACAGTTTCATCAACTCCAAAGCAGGACGATAAGGACACCAGAAAAATCATAGCATATGACCGGATGCAGCTTTTTGATGCTGATGTTTCCGGCTGGTATAATTCAGTCGATTTCCCAATCAAATTGTCGGATTTCACAAAATCTCTTTGCGCTTTTGTAGGAGTCCCGGTGTTAAACGCGGCTCTTGTCAATGATGATCTAGAGATAACCAAAACCATACAGCCTATCACCTTAAATGGGCGCGATGTACTTAAGTATATATGCCAAATTAACGGAGTTTTCGGAAACATAACAAGAAACGGCGAGTTGCAATTTATAAGCATTCCAAAAACGGATGATATAACAGATACCATAACTGTTTATCAAAGCTCTGAAAGCGAAGAATTTATGGTGCCTGACATAGATACTGTGCAGATTCGGCAAGAGGAAGGAGATATAGGTGGAACGAGTGTAGGTGATGGCGAGAATGTGTATATCATTGAGGGAAATCCTCTTGTATACGGAAAAACCACATCCGAACTTATCAGTATAGCCAATGCCATAAGAACAGCAATAATCGGTTTGTCATATACGCCTGCATCAATAACAACAAATGGCGCTCCGTGGCTTGAAGTTGGTGATCGAGTTATAGTTCAGACAGTGGACGGCCCAGTAAACACCATAATATCTAAACGTACTCTTAGCGGAATACAGGGTGCAATGGATACTTATGAAAGTCAAGGAAGTCAGAATCTCACACAATCCTTTAGCATAGAAAGCACTATAGTACAGCTTCAAGGAAAGACTGCAAAGCTAGTAAGAACTGTCGAAGAGGTTTCGAATACATTAAAAGATGTTGAAAGCAATACGGAATCTCGTTTCACCCAGATGGCGGGGGAAATATCATTAGAGGTATCGAGAGCTACAGGTGCGGAAGAAAAGCTGTCATCCAGAATATCACAGACAGAATCCAGCATAACAGCCAAAGTCAGCAAAGGGGATGTATCTGCGCAGCTTTCCATTGAGAGCGATGGTGTTAATATAATAGGCGACCGTTTTAGTTGGACAGCAACAAATTCATCCTTAACAGCGGACGGTACGTTAACGGTATCTAAGGGGCTTTTTAAGGGGTCGATAGATGTTGGTAATGGTCAATTCACTGTTGATTCATCAGGAAAGGTTATTGCTAAAAGTATTCAAATTGGATCCACTTCGTCAACCAATACTGGATACTTTTCCACGCTAATAGCAAGTTCCCACACCTGTAACAATTTAATAGTCCAAGACAGTGCTAATATAAACGATTTGACGGCAGGGTATATAGTTTGTAACAGCAGCATTCAGTGCAGTAGAATATACAGTTCTGTTGCCGGAGAATGGTGGAGTGATAAGCGCCTTAAGCATGATGTTAATTCGATATCTCCAGAGCTTGCTTACAACATTGTAAAAAAGCTTAGGCCGGTATCGTTCAAAATGAACAATGGAAATGAACCGGGAGTCGGTTTTATAGCGCAAGAGGTATTGGATCTTTGCAAAGAACTTGGCATTAATCTCCCATTGTACGGACGATATAAAGGATATTTGACCATTCCGTATCAGAACTACATAGCTATATTGACCTGTGCAATGCAATATATCATAGAAAACGAGGTGGCGCAGAAATGACGAAGGTAAGCTACAATGAGGATGATGTAAAAACATTGGCTGTGCTTTTGAATTCGCTCAATATTTCCGGATTACAGAATATGAAAGTAATATGCCAAATGGCTGATATTCTGGATCGCGGAATTGTTGTGAAAGAGAGGGAAAACGATGAAGCTGACTGACCTTTTTTACGCTGTTGTAGGCTGGCTTAACTGGCCCTCAACATCTACGGCGCTTGGTCAAAAAAACCTGCGTCACATGGACAACGGTATACTCCAGTGCGCTCAGTATATTCTCGCATTGTCGCAAGACAAGTTGGAGGTATCGGATGCAGCCGGATTTATAACCGGATGGACCATAGATACCGACACCTGGATTGTTACTGTTACTCATAGAGATGGCAGCACGGAAAGCTATGACTTCCCAATTGAGATGATGCCTACACGCATCGATCTCGATCATGACGACAACCTTGTGTTGGTGCAGCAGGACGGAACAACTAAAAAGATAAGCTTCCAGCGGTTTGTTTACAGCGTGGATAATACCGCGACCATCGCTATGAAGCTTAATGGAACAAATATAAGCGCAGAAGTAAGAGATGGATCAGTAACGCTTGACAAACTGGAGCCTACAGTGATGCAAACCTTACGCCAGTATATGCTTGATGCACAGAGTTATGCAGCGAATGCAAAAACATACCTTACGGCATCTGAAAGCTTTGCTCACGGTGGGACTGGATCCAGAGAAAACGAAGAAACCGATAACTCTATGTACTACTGCCAAAAAGCAAAAGAAAGCGCAGACAAGGCTGGAGCATATGCAGATATCGTTTTCCCTACGTTTTCTTTAAACATCTCAACTGGTCATTTAGAATGTGATCAGGGAAAAAACGTAACGGTATCAATGGAAAACAATCATGTGTTTGTGGAGGTATAAGACATGGGAAAAACAGACCTTGGTAAATGGATGATAACCAATGGTGGCGAATATAGCGCAGACGCAACTTATGAACAGCTCACGATGGTCAAGTATGGCAACAGCACATACATCACTTTAAAAACAGTTACCGGTATCACTCCGGTTGATGACAAGATCAACTACCAGCTAATGGCGCAAGGCTTTGATGCTACAGCTTTATCCGCTGTGCAGGCAGAGGATACGCAGGGGCTTTGTGGGGAAAAGGGAAATATTGTAACAGCGCAGTCTCTTGTTGATGCCCTGGCCGACAAGGTCATTAATACGGTTATGGCAAAGATCGGTACCGCTGCGCTGACCGGCGGTATGACAGATTTATCCAGTGGTCTTAATGCGTTAAATAGTGATTTAAAGAATATGTGGTCTTTGAGTGGAAACCAAACATTGATTCCAAATAATTCAGATATGCACACCTATTTAACTCCTGGAAATTATTATTGTGCAAGCAACACTAATGCTGAAACATTAAAAAATAGTCCTTTAAAATTTGCTTTTACAATGAAAGTTTATCTTAGTGTTGGTATCGGATCTCAATACTTAATACAGGAATATACTAAGTACGATGCTTCTGAACGTATTCTAGTTTATTATGATGGTAATCGTAATATATGGACGAGTTATCATGTTCAGCTTGAAAAAATGGTTTAATAAATCACTTTATCAGCACCCAAGATTCCACTTTATTAGCACCTCCGTATTTTCCAAAATATGTTTCGCCTGTCCAGATTGAACGTTCGACGATATCACTTGCAGATCCGCTCTTAAATATTATTAAATTCGCCTGTGTTGTGATAGGGAGGTTTTTAATGTTATCATTTAAAACATAAAAAAATCCTATTGATGGTTGAGACATCTTTGACAATATATCATTCACTGTAACACCGTTTGAAAGCCCTAGATCAGAAATATTAGCGTATACGTGAAAGCCATTTAAATCACTATTTAGGGGCTGATGGATCAAACGGAAAGTATATTAAGGGCTTCTGGGTGTCGAAAAGACGATAAAATTTTTCTTTCATTTGGAGGTGAGAACAACGATTCATATAACAATTGGATATGATTGTGGAGATTCCTGCTATTGTGACAAAGCAAAAATTTGTAAACATCGTGGCAGATATAAATTCCACAATTTTTCAGTTAGCTTGCACACGTTCTTTGAATACAGACTACATATTAAACTTCCATATTTAATTTATATAGGACAAAAATGGGAAAGATTGAGTGGAACTGACAAATGTCCTTATCATAAAAGTAGAAATTATACTTGCCATGATTGTAAATTTGTTGGTGGAGAATTACTTAGGGATTGTTATTGTACAGAAAGGACGAATACAAATTATAAGGATTTGAAGCCTGATATTGAGACAAAAGATTGGGGCAAGCAATGCGCTTATTTTGAAAAATGTGAATGGGCAGATGACTATTTACGGTGATATTCAAAATGTGAAAAAGCATTACTATGTATATATCAATATCTTACAGAAAGAAAGGAAACATCTTATGGAAAAAGAAATGAACATCCAGGAACCGTTACACCGAAACTGTGCACCTCATGATGCAGCACACTGTGATATCAACGATCACCATAACAACGCGAAAAACGGCTTTGATGCTGAGGCTGATGACTGCGGCCATACTGTGCAGTCCGGCCCTGGAGTTGGAATTCCGAAAGGTGCAGGCCATCCGGTTAATGGAACTGTTGTAGCTGGATTTACTCCAACCAGCGCTAAGGGGAATAGAGATAAAGATCAGAAGCACGGGCCTGGTGCAAAATAACGCGAATATTCTGAGGTCGGCAATGGTTCCCGACACACTCCAGATGGAGTATTTAAGATGATGGATACACCGCCCATCCAGAATAATTCGTGTTGCATTTCGTGTTGCATAGTATTTAAAGATGTATCATTTTTGATATATTTATGCGACAAGTGATAAATACTTATAACACCAAAAGCCGCATAAAACCTAAGCTCTAGGTTCTATGCGGCTTTTGGTGATTTTGGACCCACAGGTTCAAGTCCTGTTGCCCGCACTGAAAATTTGGCTTAAAATCAGGACTTTTCGGAGTTCGTGTTGCATTTTGTGTTGCATAGCTCCGAAAAGTAGTCATTAGCCTTACGATTCATAGCTTCTTCTTTGCTCTCCATAACATGCCGATAAATCTGCTTTAACACTCCATCATTTCCCCACCCACCGCGTTGCATGATGTATGCGTCCGGTATTCCTATCGCGTGCTGAATGGATGCACAGTAATGGCGCAAATCGTGAAAACGGAAGTGAGGTATTCCGGCTTCTGCCAGTATGTCAGAAAAGCAGTTTGATATCTGATATGGCATTAGTCCGACCATATTTTTGCCAGTTCTATTTTTTAGTTTTTGAATAACGAAATCAGGAAAAGTTATGTATCGGTCCCCGGCATAGCTTTTTGTTTTTTTATACACCCATTCGTGGCTGTCATTCAGCACCATAGCATATTCCACATACACTACATTCCCTACGACATGATCGGATGCAAGCGCGCATATCTCGCTGCGCCGCATCGGTCCGAATGCAGCCAGAAGAACAGGCAGCTCCATGTCTGTATCCTTTACCGCCGCCATAAGGCGCTTCACATCATCATCAGAGGGCACATAGAGCTTTTGCCGTACCTTTGCCGGGAGCTTTGTTTTAACCGAGAAATCCGGCCTATAAACGGTCAATACGGATGTCAAAAGACCGTGCATGTTTCTAACGCTCTTCGGTGAGTGCGTCAGAGCTTCCCGGTTAATTTCTTCCTGTATGTCCTCTTGCGTGATGGTGTAGATATCCATATCCATGAGATTTGCCAGGTCCTTTTTTCTGGACCGTTTGTATTCACGTATGGTGGACGGAGACAGGACAGAGGAGCGGAGCGCTATATAGCTATCCATAGCTTGGCCGAGCGTCATCTTTTCTTTTTCCGGTTCCTCTCGTTTGATAAGTTCTTTGCTTGCGGCCCAGATGGCAGCTTCCCGCTCAACATCCCGTTTCCCTTTTGGTGTAGGATCATCGTTTGTGAATGATTTGTAGATTCTCTTTTTCTTCGGCTTGCCTTTATCATCCAGAACCGGCTTCCCGTTCTTATCTCGTACATCCTCAAATCTGTCAAACACCTGGACTCTCCATGATCCAGATGGTAATTTTTTTGCTTTTGCCATAGTATCACTCCTTTTTTTGGTATAAAAAATACAGCCACCAGATTTTGATAATTTATCTTGCGTGACTGCTGCCGGATGTGATATTATATCGGTGTAGGTTTGTGATTTTTTATCACATCCGCAAAAACGTCTGGTGTTGGTAGCGCCGGGCGTTTTTTATTTTGGTGATATAACCATAGGTTTTTCTGATATGATAAAAATAAAAAGGATGGTATTTTATGTTTATATCAAAAAAACGATGGAATAACTTAGTAAATCGTGTTGAGCATTTGGAAAGCATTGTCACTCCTGAGAATGCCCCCTCTCCTCTGCGGCAGATGAAAGCTGCTGTAAGAGAAGTTTTTGAATCTGGCGCTCATCCAACTCAACAATCTGAAGAATTAAATAAAATCAAAAAGCATTATATTCCTTAGGGTTAAATTTGTAGATATTAATATTCCCCATTGAGGTAAATTTGTCAATTCTCTTAACAATTAAATTTAATCCATGAAGCCTGATTTGGATTTTATAAGGCGGTATGTCTAAATTGACTTTCCCTATATTCCCGTCTTGCATAAAAAATATCTCTCCAAGAGAACAAAAGACATATGATTCAAAACCACAGTATTCTTTTTTGGTAGCGTATTCGCAAAAATGTAAAACTGCCGGATGCTTTGATAGTTTCATTTTTGGAGTATATGGTACACACTGCACATATGTCCAAGGAAGGCTATCCTTGTGCATTGGAACCGGAAAATCAAAATTTATGTTTTCTGTGCAAATATACAATTTTTTTGTGAATCCTGTATAAGCTTTAGATTTGACTAAAATCTGGTTAATAAAATCCAAAACAGATAAGGCAATATATTGATTATTCTTGTTTAACATAAACCAAGCAATGCCGTTGGAGTATGATAAGGTATCTACCCAGCACCATTCAAAGGGTATTTCGCTAAATTGTTCCATATCTTTTATGGTAAAAGAATAATTTAATTTTCTTTTGTTCTCTTCTTGAATTTCTCTATTCTTTTCAATCTCTTTGCGTTCTAAAATTCGCTTTTCATCTTTCTCAATCATTTCTAAATAAGATCACCACTCAATCAGCGGATTTCCGTATTGATCGACAAATCGCCCTTTCAATATTTTTGATATGTCTGAAATCCATCCAATGCCGCATAATCCAGCAGTAAAAATAAAAAGGATGCCTTTGCCGTAACGGCCTACATAAAAGTAGTGCAATCCTAAACAACCTCCTAATATGCAAAGGATAAGAGCTGTTCGTCTCTTTTTGTGGCTTGTCACTGTAACGTAGTTGCTCATACACATCCCCCTTAAACCCTTTTGAATTTCAAGAACTCCTCAGCATATCCGGTTAATGCGGATAGCTGATTCAATGTAAATCCCGGATGCTCCAGTACAACACTGTCCGGTACAAGCAGTTCTGCGGCAAAAGTGTGCGCTTCGATCTCTGCCCGGCTTCGGTATGTCGTATCGTTCATCCAGTTAAAAAAGAAGTAGTCTTCCCGGTGCATCACGGCGTGGCCCAGTTCATGAGCCGCTACCATCTTTTGTGTAGGTGTATCCAGATCACTGTTTATGTAAATGAAGCGTTGCCCCGCTATGGTTAAGCAGCATCCGAATATCTTCCCCAAAGGTCCAACCTGTGTATATACCCCCAACTGTTCGGCTAATTCGAACGGTTCATTTGTGTGGTATTTCTTCGATAGCTCAACGGCTGTCCTTTTTGCATCTGTCATGTTCTACCTCTCCTATTTTTTGCGCATACGTTCCATAAGCGCAACGGATATCTTGATCTGGTCGAGCAGCAAGTTGATGCTCTCCTGATCTGCGGGTTGCCCGTCAAAGTACAACGGTGCGTTTTCCCCGCTTTCCAACAGTTTCTTGATGCGGTTAAATTCCGCTTTTAAATCAATGTGTTCTTCCTGTGCAACGGCAACCTCCTCCTTTCCTGTAAGTACATAATCAACGGACACTCCAAAATATTTGGCAACTATTCCGGCGAGCCTTGAACTGCATACGGAATTTTTTGTTTTCCATGTGCTTATTGTTGAGGAGTTTACCCCGGTGTCTTTGCAGAAACGGTATGTCGTTATACCTTTTTCTTCGCACAGCATTTTAAAAATTTCATACATAGTTCGCACCTCAAAAAATAGTTTAGAAAATTGAGATAAAACTATTGACTAGTTCGGTTTACCGTGCTATAGTATACACATAGTTCGGTGGAACGAGCTAAGCAAAAGAAATACCTCGGTGAAGTTGATTACTTCGATTGACACTCACAGTATATCACTAAACCGAACTATACGCAAGTGTAATTGTACTTTTGCATAAAGTTTTTTGTCAGGAATGCAATTTTTGACGCAAAACTGCAAAAAGAAACTGCCCAGAGCACCATTCCGGACAGTTCTTTTCCAAATTTGTTTACCCTATGTACTTTGCAGGCATGAGCCGCATATGATGGTGCCAAATGCTTCTTAAAGCACCTTGTCACTTTAGCAGTCTTGGTTCTGCAACATGCCTAATCGCTGACAAAACAACCAGAGCCGCCTTTGACCTGTTT
>ERZ772876.3071-NODE-3071-length-12678-cov-5.167314_pt1 | contig 12678 bp, 7 predicted proteins | sample MGYA00580584_ERZ772876 | MGnify/ENA primary metagenome ERZ772876 (study PRJEB29015, sample SAMEA2737728) | human gut metagenome | biome: human gut; feature: human-associated habitat; material: faeces | place: China | collected 2012 ...
CGATACCTATATCGAGCAGGGTGGCACCAACGTATCTGGCGGCCAGAAGCAGCGTCTGTGCATTGCCCGCGCGCTGCTGAAAAAGCCCAAGATCCTGGTCCTGGACGATTCAACCAGTGCCGTGGATACGCGCACCGACGCACTGATCCGCCAGGCGCTGCGCCGGTATATACCCGAAACGACAAAGATCATCATTGCCCAGCGCATCGCCTCCGTACAGGACGCGGACCGCATCGTCGTCATGGACGGCGGCGCGGTGAATGCCGTGGGCACCCATGCGGAGCTTATGAAAACAAACAAGATCTACCGCGAGGTGTATACCTCTCAGAACAAGGCAGGTGACGACGATGCCGAATAAAGGAACCGCAAAGCGCCGCGCGCCCAAGGGCGTGCTGGGCCGTCTCATCCGCACGCTGTTCGGTTTTTATCCGGTGCTGCTGCCCGTTACCGTGGCGTGCATCCTGTTCAACGCCGTCGTCAGTTCGGTGCCGTCCATCTTCATGCAGAACGTCATTGCCGCCGTGGAGCAGAGCTGGCAGAGCGGCGATTGGTCCGCCGTATCCGGCCGCATTTTGGGACTGGTGGCGTTGCTGGCGGTGTTTTATGTCCTCAGCCTGGCAGCGGGTGTTGTATATACTCAGCTCATGGCCGTCATCACGCAGGGCTCGCTGGAAAAAATGCGCGAGAAGATGTTCAACGGCATGCAGGACCTTCCCATCCGCTATTTCGATACCCACAATCATGGCGATATCATGAGCTATTATACCAACGATATCGACACGCTGCGCCAGATGATCAGCCAGAGCTTTCCGCAGCTGCTGATCTCCGCCGTAACGGTGATAACGGTGTTCAGCATCATGCTGTATTACAGCATCTGGCTGGCCGCCGTGGTGGTGCTGGGCGTGGTGTGTATGGTGCTTGTGGTGCGCAGGATCGGCGGCGGCTCCGCCAAATATTTTGTACGCCAGCAGCAGGCGTTGGGCCGTACCGAGGGCTACATTGAGGAAATGATGAACGGTCAGAAGGTCGTTAAGGTGTTCTGCCACGAGCAGGAGGCCAAGCGCGCCTTCGACGCCATCAATGATGCCCTTTTTTCCGACGCCGAAAAAGCCAACCGCTACGCCAACATGCTCATGCCCATTCTGAACAACATCGGGAATGTGCTGTATGTGGTGGTGGCGCTGGCCGGCGGAATTCTGCTGCTGAGCGGAGCGCCCAACCTGAGCATTTCAGGCCTGGCGTTCAGCATCAGCATCGTGGTGCCGTTTCTGAACATGACGAAGCAGTTTTCCGGCAATGTCAGCCAGGTGTCCAATCAGATCAATTCCATCGTCATGGGCCTGGCCGGCACGCAGCGCATTTTTGCGCTCATCGACGAGCATCCGGAAGCCGACGAGGGCTATGTGACGCTGGTGAACGCGAAAGAGGGGGCGGACGGCACGCTGGAGGAGTGCGCGGCGCGCACAAATGTATGGGCCTGGAAACATCCGCATGGCGACGGAACTACCACCTATACCCGCCTGACCGGCGATGTGCGTCTGTTTGACGTAGATTTCGCCTACGAAGAAGGCAAAACGGTGCTGCATGATGTGACGCTGTATGCAAAGCCCGGCCAGAAGGTGGCTTTTGTGGGCTCCACCGGCGCGGGCAAGACGACCATCACCAATCTCATCAACCGTTTTTACGATATCGCGGACGGCAAGATCCGCTATGACGGCATCAATATCAATAAAATAAAAAAGGCAGACCTGCGCCGAAGCCTGGGCGTTGTGCTGCAGGATACCAACCTGTTCACCGGAACGGTGATGGACAACATTCGCTACGGGCGCCTGGACGCCTGTGACGAGGAGTGCATCGCCGCGGCCAAGCTGGCGGGGGCGCACGATTTCATCACACGCCTGCCGCAGGGCTATGATACGCTGCTGGATGAAACCGTTTCGTTGTCGCAGGGACAGAAACAGCTGCTGTGTATCACAAGAGTTATGCTCTGTCTGCCTCCGATGCTGATCCTGGATGAAGCCACTTCCAGTATTGATACACGAACAGAATTACAAATTCAGGAAGCGTTTGAACGAATGATGGAGGGAAGAACAAGCTTTATCGTAGCTCACAGGCTTTCAACCATCCGAAATGCAGATCTGATTCTTGTTATGAAAGACGGAAGTATCATTGAGCAGGGTACTCATGATGAGCTGATTGCAAAAGGTGGATTTTACCATACTTTATATAACAGCCAGTTTGCAAAAGTTTCTGAATAAAACAAACCAGATAATAAATCAAAAAGGAACAGCTGTCCATCACGGCTGTTCCTCTTTTTGATTTTGTAAAATGTTTTTTATTTTTATCAGATTGCCCGGGTAGCATCTTTCAGCCATTCTTTTTCTTCTTCGTTCAAATACGGAGAAATCTTCTCATATACCTGTGCATGGTAATCATTGAGAAGGTTACGCTCCCGGACACTCATCAGTTCCGGCACCACTCCATCCAGATCAAAAGGTACCATAGTCAGAAATTCAAAGCACATAAACTGACCATACTCTGTTTTTTCAGCTTTTTTGCAGACCATCAGATTTTCATGACGGATTCCAAATCCATCCTCTCTGTAATATCCCGGCTCATCAGAGGTGATCATTCCCTCCTCCAGCACTGCATTTCCACCCGGAACAATTTTCCATCGGAAGCTATTGGGTCCTTCATGGACATTCAGAAGATATCCTACTCCATGACCGGTTCCATGTTTAAAATCCTCTCCCATTTCCCACAGCGGCTGTCTCGCCAGAATATCCAGATTTACGCCGGTACAGCCATGAAGAAATCTGGCAGCTCCCAGATTCAGAGTTCCCCGCAAAACTGCTGTGAAGTACTTTTTCTCTTCCTCAGTAGTCGGCCCCATGACAACAGTACGGGTAATATCAGTGGTTCCCTCTTTATAATGTCCTCCTGTATCTGCCAGAAGAAAGCCGGATGGTTCCAGAGGAATATCCGTTTCGGGTGTTGCAAAATAATGTACAATAGCAGCATGCTTTCCATAGGCAATAATCGGATCAAAACTGTTATCTATGAAATCCTCCTGTTCCGAACGGAATTCATACAGCTTTTCTGCTGCACTTAATTCTGTGATCGGAATCCTTCCAACATTCTTCTTTAACCAGTATATGAACTTTGTAACTGCAACTCCGTCTCTGATATGCGCAATGCGTTCATTTTCAACCTCAACAGGATTCTTCGTTGCCTTGGGAAGAAGTGTAAGATTTTCTTCATCCAGAATCCGGGTGTCTGCCGGAATATTGCTAACCAGACGACTGTTGACTTTCTTTTTGCAGAGAAGAACTTTTTTGTCCTTTTTAAATGTTTTCACATACTCATAGATACTGTCATAGGGAAAAAGGGTCACACCATCTTTTTCCAGCGCTTCCAGTACATCTGTCTGAAAGGCTTTCTCATTTGCAAAAAGTCTGATCTCTGTTTTTGTCATTACAAGATAAGAAAGAACCACCGGACAGCAGTGGATATCTCCCCCACGTATATTTAACAGCCAGGCAATATCATCCAGAGAAGTCAGTACAAATAAATCTGCACCCTTCTTCTCCATTGCTTTGCGGATTCTTGCGCATTTATCAGCTCTGGATTCTCCTGCCCATTTTATATCCAGCTCTGTAACCGGTTCACAGGAAAGTACCGGACGGTTTTCCCATATATCGCCTGCCAGATCGTGATCAACACTGAGAGACACACCGTTTTCATCCAGCATTTTCTCCAATTCTGCTGCCTCTTTTGCACTGACAGTACGTCCGTCAAATCCCAGACACCTTCCCTGTGTCAGATTTTTTTTCAGAAATTCATGAACTGTGGGAACTTCCGGTTCACCCATTTTAAATAAAGTAATTCCTGTTCCCTCCAGCTGATCTGCAGCCTGGATAAAATAACGTCCATCCGTCCATAATCCTGCCATATCCTGCATGATCACCGCAGTGCCTGCAGAACCGGTAAATCCTGTGATATATTTTCTGCATTTGAAATATTCACCTACATATTCTGAACCATGAAAATCATCTGTAGGAATCAGATATGCATCAATTCCTGTCTCTTTCATGCGTGCACGAAGTGCTGCTATTCTCTCTTTTACTGTCATTCGTTTTTACCCTTAAGGCTGCTATCTGCAGTCGTTTTATCATTTTCGCCAAGTGTTTCGTTCATACTTCCCATACGATATCCCAGAATATCCATGGTCACATAAGTGAATCCATACTCCTTAAATTTCTTTGCAATATCCTCTCGGACATTTTTTTCCAGAAGTTTCGGAAATTCCTCCGGCATGATCTCAATTCTTGCAAGTAAACCGTGAATACGGACACGTACCTGATGGAATCCATAGTCAAGTAAAAGCTGCTCTGCTTTCTCAACCATTCCAAGCTTTTCCTCACTGATGGTCTCTCCATAGACAAACCTGGAGGACAGACAGGCAAATGACTGTTTGTCCCAAGTCGGAAGCCCCAGTTCCTTTGAGTATTCTCTGATCTCCGCTTTCGTCAGCTTCGCCTCACGTAGCGGGCTCTTAACTCCAAGTTCTTTTACGGCGATCAGACCTGGTCTGTAATCGCCGTTATCATCCATATTTGATCCCTCTGCAATATATTCAATCCCATTCTTTTTTGCAATATCGCCAATCTTCTCAAACAGTTCTTTTTTACATAAATAACATCTGTTCGGAGGATTCTTTGAAAATCCTTCAATCTCCAATTCCTCAGACTGGCAGATCACATGCTGAATCCCCTCTTTCTCGCAGAATGCCTTCGCTTCATTCAGCTCTCTTTTCGGGAAAGAACAGGATTGAGCTGTAATCGCAATCGCCTTATCACCCAGCACATCATGAGCTACTTTTAATAAGAATGTAGAATCCACTCCACTTGAGAAAGCAACTGCTACACTGCCAAGTCCCTTCAGATATTCTTTTAAATGTTCCAGTTTATTTTCCATATCAGTCTGCCTCTTGTCCGTTTTTTATTGTACCTGTAGCACTCCTCGTAAATAATGTATATTGATCCGGCTTAACAGAGCGTGAAAGTTGAACTTTCTCAAATGTATTATTTAACAGGGTGCTATAGCTTCATTATAATATAGGCAACGACTGTTCAGCAACCTATTTTTCGCATTGCGAAATGTGTTACTGAAAATAGAACGAACAATATTGATTTATGTTTCTTGTATCTTTTCTAACGCTTCCCCGACTTCTGTTACTTCTTTAAATAGTTTCTAAAGTAACAGCCTCTCTTAACTTCTTTATTTACAGTTTGTCTACTTCTTTTTCTGAAGCAGTTCTCCGTTTGTTTCTTCCCCATTCATACATGACATAATAATTGACCACTACCCCATATTATAAATAACACCCAGAGATACTTATTTCAGACTGATAATCAGATTTTTATTGAATTTATTAATCTATATGTTATGACAACATATCTTTCAGACATGTACTTCGGTAGTCACTCGGTGATATTTTATATCTTTCTTTAAATACTCGGTTAAATGTTCTCTGACTTTCAAATCCACTATCCAGACAAATGTTTGTAATAGAATCACTCGTATTTTCCAAACGATGGCATGCATAGTTCAGCCTTGCATCGTTAAGATATTGATTAAAGTTTCTATGGAATGTTTTGGAAAAGAGTCTGGATAAAACATATTTGCTCACGCCCAGGTCTTTTGCCATCTCTTCCAGAGAAAACTTCTTCTTAAAATTTGCTGATATATAGGAAACTGTCTGGTAAATAAGATCGTTGCTCCCCACATTACTCTTTTCTACCAAATTTAATTTTCCTATGCAGCGTGCCAACACAATTTGAAGATATGCCTGTGCAACAGTAATATCCGACTGTTCTGTCTCTAAAATTGCATTTATAACCCTATATACCTCCGGTTCAACCTTTTCCGCTTTGATGATTGGGTATTCAGGAGCCATGGATTGCATGATATCTGCAAATTTGGCTATCGTAAATGGCGATGCAATCAGATAAGTCGCTTTATTTACACCGGGTGTCAGTACCTGATAGTGATGAATAACATCTGGAAATACAAAGCCTATATCTCCTTTTTCCATATGGTATAGTTCCTGTCCGACACCAAGTTCTAATGCTCCACTTGTTACACAAACGATCTCCAGTGCATTATGAAGATGTGGTTCAATATGTTTTGACTTCCTATTTATTGCTATGATCTCCTCTTTTGTGTCAACATATTTTAACTGCATGAAATACTCCCCTTTGCAACATTTGTCTATATCTTCTTTCGATTTGGCAAGCAATCCTTTTACACCTATCTTATAATCAACTTGTAAATAAGGAAAGGAGGAATTGCAAATGAGCAACCTAAAAAAATATCTGAATGACCTTTTAGTATTCTACACTGAATATTTTGAGCATCCTTACCATGTATAAATACTAAAAGGACTATTTTGTGAAAACTGAATATTTTCTTAAGGCCATTTCACAAAAATGAAGTGGTCCTTTTTTATTTTCAAAATACAGTTCAATCACTTTATATATAGAAAAAAGCACTGTCTCATCGAGCAATGACCAGACAACGCTTTCTCCTGTCAATTCTAATTTATGTCTGATGCATCTGTTACTTCATCTGCAGCAATTCCTTTTTCTGCTTTCAGTTTTTTATTTGCATCTTCTACATTCATTCTTGAAAGTACAAACATAATCAATACATCAAAGATTAACGGAAGCCAAAGATACATGAACTGCATCATATCAAGTGCAGACTGCGGCTGAGTTGCATTTGTTCCGATATATCCACTGAACTCAAGCAGCCATCCAACAACAGCGGTTCCAATACCTCCACCGATTTTTACGCCAAGAGAAGTACAAGAGTACATCGTTCCGTCAATTCTCTTTCCCTGTGTAAGATAAGTGTATTCAGAGCAGGATGCGATAACTGCATTCATATCTCCCTGCCATGGTCCCTGACCTAAGGCTGCAAGAGCTGTAAACGCCATCATCAGCGGAACACTGCCCATATATCCGGCAACAACAACAAGTGCTCTACCGATGACTGCTAAGACATAACCTCTTAAGTTCAGTTTATACATACCTTTCCACTTACCAACTAATGTCGGTGTGAAAATCAGGGCAATGATCAGTGGAATATTTACTGCCCATGCAAATTGTCCAAACAAATTCTTATTTTTCAGTACCCATGTCATGTAATAAATGCCAGCTCCAATCATGGCACCATATAACTGCTGTAAAATATATGTTCCACAAATCATCATGTAATATTTGTTTTTAACAAGAAGCTTGAATGCCTGTACCATTCCGTACTTTTCATTATCATCCTTTACTTCTCCTTCGTTAAGTTCTTCCTCAGGAAGTTCCTTAACAGAAAGTGCTGAAATCGTATTTACGACAAGACCAATGATTGCATAGATAATAGCAACCGTTCTCCATGCCGCAGCATCTCCACCACATTTATCTACAAATCCAACTGTAATCGCCTGAATCAGAAGACTTGTTGAAAATGCAAAAATAAAACGGTAAGATCCCATCTGCACACGCTCTTTGCTGTTCTTTGTAATCAGTGACGTAAGTGCTGAGTAAGCAATATTGTTTGCTGTATAAAACACACCATTTAACAGTGTATAAGAGATAAAGAACCATGCGTATTTAGCCGTTGTTCCAAAGCTGACTGGTACTGCAAAGCAGCAGACCAGCGTAATGGCACAACCAATGTATCCGTATAGCATCCATGGCTTCGCTTTTCCCATTTTACTGTGTGTTTTGTCAATCATTGATCCAAAAAATATATCCGTAAAACCATCAAATAGTTTTGATACGGCAATCAGGGTACCTACGACACCTGCAGCAAGTCCTACTGAGTCCGTCAGATAGACCATCATGAAAGATGTCAGGAAGGCATAGACTACATTACCTGCAATATCACCTGATCCATATCCAATTTTGTTATACCATTTCAAATACTTTTTTTCTTCCATCGAATTTCTTTGCTCCTCATCTTCATCGCACTTAGAATCTCAATATGTCTAACCGTATGATGTCTAATTATATTTTTTTCTCTGTTTTTGTCTGATTGCTCTGTATATCCGGACTTTACATTACAATCAGACTCTCTTTCCTTGTTTACGGGTTACATGAAACTTTATTATCCCTTTACATACGGTATCAGTGTAAACTGAAACCGGAATAATACATCATCAAATCGGTACTGCTCCAATACAACTGGACCACAACTATTAGAACCAATGCCATTTAGTGCATAGTCAACACAAAATACTACACTATCTGATTCTGTCAGTTCATAATTATGCGTTTTCTTCTCAAGTTCTTCCTGCGTATAATAAGAAGCATTGAATGAGAAGGCATTTTCCGCAGATACCACAATTCCATATCGGCTGTTGTTAAGCTCTACATATTCACAATCATAATGGCTTCCATTTTCCTGTGGGCGAATATAATCCTCATGCAAATCATCTACATTTGCCTGATACAAACCGTGGCTCGCAGCCTGATGTTTGTCACAATAGCTTTCCTGTGGTCCCATTCCAAAGTATCGTGCAGCTGAAAGTTTTTTATCCAGGAACATCCTCACACCAAATCTTGGCAGGTCCGGAAATTCATCATCTTTTGTTACTGCAATATCTGCATCAATCTTTCCAGCAGCTTCTATTTTCCATGTGATCGTCACATCAAGAATCTTCTGTACTGTCTCTGCCACAACGGATGCATGGCTTGTAATTTTCACACCATGTTTTCCCTGCACAACCTCTGTCGTGTAGGCTCTTGTATAAGCTTTATCATAGTGGGCTTTCTTCCATTCAGACTTGATGTACATATCGTTATCTGTTGGAGCTCTCCAAATATTTAATTCCATCGGATGGTTCAAGTATTCCCGCCCTGCGAATTTCATCTCTGTAAAGAGTGCAGTACGTTTGTCTATGGTATAAGCAAATTCACGCCCCTTGATATGAATCTGTGTATCATTTTCATTTACCTGTAATTCAGAGTCCACTACTGTTTTTGGTATCCATTTCTCTGCAAGTTTACATTTTGTATCCTCTTTACTTACCTCAATTTCATCAAATCCAAGAATATGGTCTTCATCCAACAGTGGCAATTCTTTTTTCAGATGGTAAATAAGTTTTAAATAACATTTCCCATTCTCTGGAACATTGATCTTCAGGTTTGTTTTTCCTTCCCCATGTGGTGCCACAGAAAACTCCGGAAGTATGCCTTTGCTGATCACAAGACCATCCTGTGTCAGCTCATAACTAATCTTCACATAATCTTTCAAGTCATCAAAATCCATGTAGTTATGAAGCACCAGTTCTCCGCTTTCTTTGTTATAGGAAATAACTCTTGCCGGGCGATAAACATTCTTGTATTCCAAAAGTCCTGTATGTACCGTTCTGTCCGGATATACTAATCCATCCATACAGAAGTTGCCATCATGAATTTCTTCGCCATGGTCGCCCCCATAAGCATATATAGTCTTTCCATTCTCAGCAGTTCCATGAGCAATCGCATGGTCACACCATTCCCAGACAAAGCCGCCGCACATTTTATCATTATCCTGAATCATCTGGAAGTAATCTTCAAAATCTCCAGGTCCGTTTCCCATGCTGTGACAGTACTCTACCAAAAGGAAGGGTTTGCTTCCATCTTTATCCAGATATTCCTGAATTTCGGAAAGCGCTGGGTACATCCGGCTGTACACATCCAGATTGCTGTAATCATATGTTTCATCATAATTACGATATCTTGCACTCTCATATTGTGTGATACGGTCTGGATCAAAATTCTTTGTCCATTCCAGTGCTTTTTCAAAGTTGCAGCCATAAGCACTCTCATTTCCCATTGACCACATAACAATACAGAAACGGTTTTTGTCACGTTCCACCATGAGTTTTACGCGATCAACGATTGCCTCTTCCCATACCGGATCATCTGCAATCTTCTCATTCCATCGTTTGAACCGATTGTAATCGGTGTCTTCTTTTCTGTAGATCATAAATGGACCATGAGCTTCAATATCTGCTTCATCTATTACCATGAATCCATACTTGTCACACATTTCATAGAAAAATGGTGCGTTCGGATAGTGGCTGGAACGGATCGCATTAAAATTATGCTGCTTCATTAACGTAAGATCGGTTGTAATCTGTTCCGGATTGATTGTAAATCCAGTAACCGGATCAGAATCATGTCGATTGACACCACGGAATTTAATCTTCTGTCCATTTAAATAAATAACCTGGTCTTTAATCTCTATCTTTCTTAATGCAATGTGATCTACAATTACTTCATTCTCTGTTTCAAGAATCAGTTTATATAGATATGGATTTTCTGTATTCCAAAGTTCCGGACTTGCGATTTCTAATACAGCTGTTCCTTCTTCAGCAATACTTCCTAGTGCTACAACTGCTCCGTTTCTATCTTCAATCGAAATTTTTACATTTAACGGAGAGTAGAATTTCATTTCAATTTCTACTTTCGCAAGCATATCCTCAATTCTTGTTTTAATATGATAATCACTGATTGCCTGTTTTGGGCGTTTCAAAATGTACACATCCCGGAAAATACCACTCATACGGAATTTGTCCTGATCTTCCAAATAGGAACCATCACACCACTTCATGACCAGAACCGCTATGCTGTTCTCTCCGTCCCGAAGGAGGTCGGTGATATCAAACTCACTGGTCATATGAGAAACCTGGCTATACCCTACATAAGAGCCATTGATCCATACATAAAAGCAACTGTCTACTCCTTCAAAATTCAAGAAAGCTTTTGGTGCATTTTCATCTTTGTGATAAACAAAGGTATGTGCATATGTTCCACATGGAATATCCTGTGGTACATACGGTGGATCAAATGGGAACGGATACCTGATGTTTGTATACTGATGTGTGTCATATCCTGCCATCTGCCATACACTCGGAACCTGAATCTCATCAAAATTTTCTGTATCATAATCTTTCTCAAAGAAGGGTTCCTGAACATCATAGATACTGTTAAAATACTGGAACTTCCAAGTTCCGTTCAATAACTGCATTCGGTCTGACTCTTCCCTGTGCTCCACCAGGTTATCCATTCTTTTGGATGCCGGAATAAAATAGGCTCTGGCTGGCATTGTATTTTCATGCAGTACGCTTAAATCCTCATAATAACGTGGTACAATCATAAATAACTCTCCTTTAATACATATACATTTTTTTGCACTTTGTTTTTCCACAGCAAACCTTGTCTTTTACTTTTATGTTTACGCTTCTCTGTTTTGCTATATATATCTTATCCTAATCCGCAAAACATGTCTATGAATTGGATTAGACAAAATATGCACTAAATGATACAATAACAAAAAAAAGGAAAAGAGGTGCTACCATATGTATATGAATACCGGTTATTTAAACCACTCCCATATGGATTTCAAAGACAAAAGTCGCCCACTGGTTGTAGGAAGTTGCGGTACTTACCGCCTTTCCAGCCATCCAAAGTTACCAACCTACCGTCCAAGGGGACGCCTGGATTATCAGATTATCTATATCACTGCTGGTTGTGGGCATTTTCATTTTGACAATGTGGATAACGAAACGATTGTCCCCGCCGGTAATATTGTACTGTACAGACCGAAGGAACTTCAGAAATATGAATATTATGGAAAAGATAAGACAGAAGTATACTGGATTCATTTTACAGGCAACAATGTAAAAAATATCCTACGGCAATATGGATTCCCGGATAAAGAGCGTGTATTTCAGGTCGGAACCTCTATGGAATACGAACAGATTTTCAAGCGTATTGTCATCGAGCTTCAGCGTTGCCAAGATAATTATGAGGACATGCTTGTCCTTCTGCTCCGTCATCTTCTTATCATCTTTCATCGGGAACTGACCAGGGAACATATCTCGAAAAATGAATACCTGGATCACGAGATGGATAACGCAGTTACCTTTTTCAGTGAAAATTATAACCAGAATATTAGCATAGATGATTATGCTGCCTCACGTGGAATGAGTGTCAGCTGGTTTATCCGAAACTTCAAAAAATACACAGGTTCTACACCAATGCAGTTTATTGTGGGAATCCGAATTAACAATGCCCAGATGTTACTTGAAACAACAACCTATTCCATCAATGAAATTTCTAAAATCGTCGGGTATGATAATCAGCTTTATTTCAGCCGGCTTTTCCACAAGCTGAAAGGATATTCCCCAAGAGAGTACCGAAAGATAAGAAACAAGTTCTAAAATCCACAATATCGCATTGGCTTGTATCGTTATTTTTCTATTTTGCAAAGTCATTAGTTTCGCTTCTACTTGTGACGTATCAAGATCTGCCGTCACTTTTATTTTAAAATCTGACATGTAAAACCTCCTTATGTATTATTATATTATGATATTATTTTAAAAAATTGCATAAGAAAAAAGACTACCTATTACGATAGTCTCTTACATCCTTAATAAAAGCATAATTATTTTTGGATGGGCGGTGTATCCATCATCTCAGGTACTCTTTTCAGAGTGCGTCAGGAACCTTTTCTGACCTCAAAAATAATTATGCTTGTTATTATCATATTCACTTTCTATAAAAAGAAATACTATTTAATTTCTTCTTTGTCAGGATTATTTTTTCTGTTTTCAGTGCTGTTTTTTTCACA
>ERZ772876.3075-NODE-3075-length-12670-cov-3.262148_pt1 | contig 12670 bp, 10 predicted proteins | sample MGYA00580584_ERZ772876 | MGnify/ENA primary metagenome ERZ772876 (study PRJEB29015, sample SAMEA2737728) | human gut metagenome | biome: human gut; feature: human-associated habitat; material: faeces | place: China | collected 2012 ...
TTTTACTCTCGGTTTGCACTATCTTTGCCCACCGAAAAAATAAAATATTACTAATAAAAAATAGAACATACTATGTTGAAGACTATTTTGTCTATTTCCGGTAAACCGGGATTGTATAAACTCATTTCACAAGGTAGAAATATGTTGATCGTAGAGTCTCTCACGGACAAGAAACGCTTCCCCGCTTATGGTAACGAGAAAATAATCTCTTTGGGTGATATTGCCATGTATACGGATACGGACGACGTACCTTTGAAGGATGTGTTGACTGCTATGAAAGAGAAAGAAAACGGTGCTGCCGTAGTAATGGATTTAAAGAAAGCTACTGCTGATGAACTTCGTGCTTATCTGGGTGAAGTTTTGCCGACTTTTGATCGCGATCGTGTATATCTGGCTGATATCAAAAAGCTTATTTCCTGGTACAATCTGTTAGTTGCTTGTGGAATAACTGATTTTGAAGATACAGCGGAAGCGGAAACTACAGAAGAAGGAAAGACGGAAGAATAAATTTGAAATAAACTGTTCTTTTAACAGAAAAGGCGGATTATCAGGGGCATCCCGGATAATCCGCTTTTTTTTATGCGGTATCTTTAATTTTGATTGCGGGGGCTTAATTTCTGGCAATTTACCCGGCCCCGGACGGATGATATGCTGAAGACAGAGCAAGGAACCGCGGCGGGAACACCACAGAACGCCGCGCCGAACGCCTCTCGGGCCGCGCCACAGCCCGGAGGCTGCCCCGCAGCTTATATATAAACCTAATATAAGAAAAGCGGGAACGGCCGCGCCGGCAAAGAGGCTGGGCGGCACAAGCAAAGGAGGAACGACCCAACTCATGGAGACTGAAGTAAAGACACGCCGGAAAATTCAGCTGCGGATGCCCGGGCGGCGGACGGCCACCGGTAAAAATGTAAACTGGATTTTGATGAAGCGCAATAAGGTGCTGTATCTTTTTATTCTGCCGGCATTTTTGTATTTCCTGATTTTCGCCTATGTACCGATGTACGGTGTGCAGATCGCTTTCAAGGATTTTGTCGCCAACAAGGGTTTTTTGGGCAGTGAATGGGCAGACCCGCTGTTCAAGCATTTCATTACGTTTTTCAGTTCGGTGAATTTCTGGGAGATTCTGCGGAATACGATCGGGCTTTCTCTGTATTATCTCGCCATCAGTTTCCCGATGCCCATTCTTCTGGCACTGATGATCAACGAGGTGAAGAATACCCGGTTCAAAAAGGCTGTGCAGAACATTACTTATATGCCGTACTTTGTGTCCACCGTGGTGCTCGTCGGCATGATCAATCTGTTCTTTTCCTACAACGGTCTTGCCAACAATATCGGCGCGCTGTTTGGAGCGGAGCCGCAGATGTTCCTGATGAAAGATGCGCTGTTCAACGATTTGTATGTTTGGAGCGGCGTGTGGCAGGCCACGGGTTACGGCGCGGTCATCTACATCGCCGCGCTGGCGGGCGTTTCGCCGGACCTGCACGAGGCGGCCACCATCGACGGCGCTACACGGCTGCAGCGTATCATCCACATCAATCTGCCGGCCATTATGCCCACCATCGTCATCATGCTGATCATGGCCGTGGGCGGCATCATGAACCTTTCCTTTGAAAAGGTGCTGCTCATGCAGACAGACAGCAACACTGCGGTGTCGGAGGTCATCTCCACTTATGTTTACAAGCTGGGCATTCAACGCGCCCAGTACAGCCTGTCGGCCGCCGTGGGCCTGTTCAACAATATCATCAACTTGATTTTGCTTGTGACGGTGAACAAAGTCTCCCGCAAGATCAGCGAAACATCTTTGTGGTAAGGAGGCGCCTGCAATGGTTATTAAAGAGACAAGAAGCGACAAGATATTCAATTTCATCAACTATTTCCTGCTTGCATGCGTGTTCCTGATCTGTCTGTATCCGTTGTGGTTCATCATCATCGCGTCTATCAGCAACCCGGATCTTGTCAACGGCGGCCAGGTATGGTTCTGGCCCAAGGATATTTCCTTTGACGGCTATAAGAGCCTGTTCGCCGACGACGGCGTGATGCGCGGTTATGTCAATACGCTGATTTATACCACAGGCGGGACGCTCATCAACCTTGCCGTTACGCTGCCCGCTGCTTACGCGCTTTCCCGCCGGGATTTTGTAGGCCGCAAGTTTTTCACGCTGATGTTCCTGTTCACGATGTTTTTCTCCGGCGGCCTGATTCCCACCTTCCTGACGGTGAAAAGCCTGGGGCTGTACAACAATCCATGGGTCATGGTCATTCTGGGCGCCACCAGCATGACGAACATCATCATCAGCCGGACCTTTTTTGAAACCAATATCCCAAACGAGCTGCGGGAGGCTGCCGAGATCGACGGTTGTTCCAATACGCGCTTCTTTTTCAGCATCGTGCTGCCGCTTTCCACGGCTATCATAGCCGTCATGGCGCTGTTCTTTGCGGTGACACACTGGAACGGTTATTTTACGGCGATGATCTACGTGCGCGACAAAGACTGGCAGCCGCTGCAGATCGTTATGCGCGAGATACTGATGCGCAGCGAATTTAACGCCCAGATGCTCCAGCAAGGCGGGGATACGGGCGTGCTGGCGGCGCAGGAACAGCGCATCGCCGAGCAGATCAAATATGCGCTCATCGTTGTGGCCTCGGTACCGGTCATGTGCATTTATCCGTTTGTGCAGAAGCATTTTGTCAAAGGTGTAACAGTGGGCGCGGTAAAGGGATGATTCCCTTGCCGCTCCGCACGTGATACAATTATTAAAACAGGAGGAAGCAATATGAAACTGAAAAAACTGGCATCCCTTGCAATGTCCGGCGTGCTGTGCGTCAGCATGCTGGCGGCCTGCGGCGGCGGTTCGTCGTCCAGCGCGGCCGTATCCGGTTCGGCGGCGTCCGGCTCCGCTTCGGCGGAGGGGACGGGCAACGTTACTCCCGTGGGTGAGTATCCAATTGTAAACGAGCCGATCACCTTTAAGATCATGGGTGCAAAAGACCCCGGCGCTCCGGACTGGAGCGAGTTGGAAGTATTCCAGCGCTTGTCCGAGATCACCAACATCAACTTTGAGTTTGAAGTGTCCGAGACCGGCACCTGGCCCGAACAGAAAAACATTGCGCTGGTGGGCGGCGAGTACGGCGACATCATCCTGCGCGATAAGAGTGCGACCGACGCCAATATGGCCGTTACCGACGAGGAGACCTACGGCCCGCAGGGGATTTTTCTGGACCTGACGGACCTCATCGACCAGTACGCGCCCAACATCAAGGCCATGATGGAAAAATATCCCGACGTCAAAGCGGCCATGACGAGCATGGACGGCAAGATCTACGGCCTGCCGTATGTGTTCCACACGGCCACCGTACAGGGCCACACTGCGTTTTTCAGTGAAGAATGGATGAAAAATGTGGGCGTTGATAAAGTGCCTGAGACCACCGATGAGCTGTACGATATGCTGGTCGCTTTTAAAGAACAGGACGCAAACGGCAACGGCGACCCCAGCGATGAGATCCCCTTCACCTGCGTGGGCCTCACCACCACCATTCGCGACCTGCTCATTCCGGCCTTTACGGGCCTGCCCGACGGCCTGAGCTTTAACTTGGACGACGAAGGCAAGGTCGTGTATGCCCCGGCCACCGAGGAGTACAAGGAATTCCTGAAATATGCCAACAAGCTGTACAGCGAAGGTCTGCTGGACCCCGAGTTCTCCACCCAGACGGCACAGCAGTGGCAGGCTAAGGTAAAGGCTGACCAGTGCGGCATTTACAGCGGCAGCCCCACCACGCTGGACCCCTCCACCACCGCGCAGCAGCTCAGCCTGCCGCCGCTCACCAGCGCCACCAATGACGAAAAGGTCGTCAAACAGCCGCTTTACATGTATCCGGGCCGTGCGTTCATCACCGACAAATGCTCCGACCCTGTGGCAGCCATCCGTCTGCTGGATATGTTCTATGCCACCGAGGAAGACGCAGTGGAAGGCTTCAGCGGCCTGACGACATTTGTGGGCTGGGAAGGCGAGCATTGGGAATACACCGATGATACCAAGACGGCCTATTCCTGGATCGACCCCATCACCGGCTTCAGTGATATCAACAAAACGGTGTCTGTGAACATGGAGCTGCCCGGCCTGCTGGAATTCAATGCGATGCCTGCCGGAAGCCCGCTGATGGAGATGAAGTGCGAGCAGGTTGCAGAGATGCAGGCTCCGTACTATAACATCAAGAATGCATATCCCCAGAACGCGCGCTTTACCGCCGAGGAATCCGAGCGCGGCAATGTCATTGAAAACGATCTGTATACGCAGGTGTTGATGATGACAACGAAATTTATCGTCGGTGATACCGACATTGAATCCGGCTGGGAGGACTATCTTGCTTCCCTCGAGAAGATCGGCCTTGCCGAGCTGACGGAGATCAAGGAAGCGGCTCTGGCCCGCTGGAACGAAGCCATCCAATAAGTTTTGTACGCACCCGGCCGGGGGGCTTCCCAAGGGGGAAACAGCCCCCCGGCCTTTTTTAAAGGCCAATGGCAAAGAAAGAGGGAAAACCACAATGATCCATACGGTGGAGACCGCGGCGCGCCTGCTGGAGCTGCCCGCAGCTACACTGCATGCGGGCGACGTGGCCCAGGTGCTGGGCCGCCTTGTACCCGGCGACGGCAGCTGGCTGTACCGCTGGGACCCCAACAGCACAGCCGGGCCAAACGGCGGCACGGTGCTTGCACCCGCGGGCATGCCCGCCGCGGGCCGCTGGCTTTTGTGCCACAGCGGAACGGTGGATGCGCGCTGCTTCGGCGTATTCGGCCCGGACGTCCCGGCAGACGACGCGCTGGACGCGCTGATGGCGGACGGGAGCGTAACGCGCATCGTATTCGGCACAGATGTGAATTTCACACGCCGCCACATGTTCACACGCGGGCACGTCACGCTGGATTTCACCGGCCACACAGTAACGGCACAGGGCGTGGAGCACGCAAAGCACAACGATCCCTTCGGCGCGCTGTTTCACTTTACGGGCGTGCCGGGGGATGACGTGCGTACTTTTCCGCTGGCGCAGCCCATGCACGAGCTGTATGATGTGTTCGAGGTGCCCGGCGCGGGCGGCATCCCGCTGTATTCCTGGTGGCAGGTGAGCGTCAACAGCCTCGCGGGCCGTGAGGAAAAAGAGATCGACAAGCTGCTGTGCGTCACCGAGCGCATCGACGAAAGCCATGTGCGCGTCAACTATAAGATGGGATGGCCGCTGGACGCCGGGCGTGTGATGACCTGGCGGCGCGTTGAACCCATTGAGCGCGTCTGCGTGCAGGATATGGAATTCCGGGGCAACGAGGGCGGCGAGGAGACGGGCGCGCAGCCGCTGGCCTTTGAGTACGCGGTGCGGTGCGACGTGCGGGACGTGCGGGCGCGGCATACCTACTGGCCTGTGCTGCTGCGCCGCCACAACACCGAATACGTCACCGAACGGTGCAGTCTGGCCAATCCCATAGAGGTGGTGGTGGGCGGCACCGGATATCTGACGCAGCAGATCCACTGTCTGTACGGCAAGGTGCGGGATTGCACCACATCCAACGCGCGCCACCTGAACGATTTTACGGGCAGCGCATACTGCATGGTGGAGAACTGTCACGGCGACGGCGATTTTCACGGGGCCTACGTCACCCACGGCCAGTTCGAGCACGACCTTACCTATGTGGGCAATTCCGGCCTGCTCAGCTTCGCCAACAGCGGTCCCACCTGGGGCAGCAGTGCAAAGCGCATCACAGTGGTGCGGCACACGGGCTTTTGGGGCATCGGCTTCGCAAAGGTCAGCGATCTTACCCTGCAGGACGTCGCCGTCTGCCGCACAGGCGCCTACGACGGTGTGAATACGGAGGGCTACGGCCCCTGCGGCACGTTTCTGCTGAACGCGGACGGCCTGCAGATGCGCGGCTGCACGGCTGAAAAGCTGGTTTTGACCCAGCGCAGCCGTCGCGCAAAGCGGCCCGCGATCGTGGAGGGCTGCTGGTTCCGGGACGGGATCGAAGTGGTGCGGACGGGCGAGGGAGCCGTCGCGCCCGGCACGCCGCTGATCCTGCGAGACAATCTGACGGGCCCCGGCGGCCCGCAGCAAGCGGAGGGAACAGAATGAACGACATCCATATTCTGGTTACGATGCCGCAGCATGCGGTATTCAGGACCTTTTTTGACGCCGACGCCATGGCTGCGCTGGAGCACATCGGCACGGTACACTGGAACACGCTGGGCCGCCAGTACACCCAGGACGAGCTGGGCGCGGCCGTACGCGGCATGGACATCTGCGTCACAGGCTGGGGAACCCCGGTCTTTGATGAAGCGGTGCTGGCGCAGGCGGACCGCCTGCGGCTCATTGCCCACACGGGAGGCTCCGTCAAGCCCTATGTGACGGACGCGGTGTATGGCCGGGGCATCCGTGTGGTGAGCGGCAACGAGGTGTTTGCGGAGTCCGTGGCCGAGAGCGTGGTGGCCTATGCGCTGGCCAGCCTGCGGCAGATCCCCTATCACTCTGTGAACCTGGCCGGCGGCATATGGCCGGAGAGCTTTGCGAACCGCGGCCTGCTGGACCGCAGCGTGGGCATTGTGGGCTACGGCATGATCGCCCGCTATGTGGTGGGCATGCTGGCGCCGTTCCACTGTCCCATCAAGGTGTTTTCCCGGCACATCGGCCAGGACGAGCTGGACCGCTGCCACATGGAAAAAGCCGAGCTGGAGGAACTGTTCGCCACCTGCGACATCATTTCCATCCACAGCGGCATGACGCCGGAAAACCACCATCTTGTCACGCGGGAGCTGCTGCAGAGCATGAAGCCCGGCGCGCTGCTTATCAATACGGCGCGGGGCGCAGTCATCGACGAGCCGGCGCTGTGCGAGGTGCTGGCCGCACGGCCGGACCTTTCCGCCGCGCTGGACGTGTACGAGACCGAGCCGCTGCCCGCGGGCCATCCGCTGGAAAAGCTGCCAAATGTGCTGCTGATGCCCCACATGGGAGGCCCCACGGTGGACCGCCGTCTGGCCGTCACCCGCAGCGTGACGCAGGATATCCGGCGCTTTCTGGCAGGGCAGCCCATGAGCTGCGAGATCAGCCGCAGTTATGCGGCGAAAATGTCGGCGTATTAAAGCGCGCCGCACGGGAAAGGCGGGCCGCCGTGCGCGCCCGCAGCAAGGGAGGAACAGGAAATGAAACAGAAACTGAAGCTGGCGCTGGTGGGCGCGGGAGAGCGCGGCCAATACTGCTATGCGCCTTACGCAAAAATGCACGGCTACGAAATTGAGTTCGTGGCGGTGGCGGACCCGCATAAGGGCCGCCGGGAAAAATTCGTCCAGGATTACCATGTGCCCGCCGAAGGCGTGTTCGAGACGGCGGAGCAGTTTTTCGCCCGGCCGCGCATGGCGGACGCGGTGCTCATCTGCACCCAGGACAGCCAGCACTATGCGTATGCCTGCCAGGCCATCGACCTGGGGTACAGCATCCTGCTGGAAAAGCCCATCTCGCCCAGTGTGCGCGAATGCCTGGACCTGCAGCGCCGCGCCGAGGAAAAGGGCACGCAGATCATGGTCTGCCATGTGATGCGCTATACCAAATTCTACCGCAAGCTCAAGGAGCTGATCGACTCCGGCGTCATCGGCGACGTGGTGCACGTCACCCATACCGAGAACGTGGCCTACTGGCACTACGCGCACAGCTATGTACGCGGCAACTGGCGGCGGGCGGAGGAATCCAGCCCCATGATCCTGGCAAAAAGCTGCCACGACATGGACATCATCCGCTGGCTGATGGGCGTTCCCTGCGAAAGCGTTTCCTCCTACGGCTCTCTGGACTGGTTCCGCGCGGAAAACGCGCCGGATGGCAGTGCAGACCGCTGTCTTTCCGGCTGCGCCTGTAAGGAAGGATGCCCCTACGACGCGGAAAAGATCTACATTTTCAATGACAAAAGCGGCATCCGTTCGGGCAATGACGAGTGGCCCTGCTCGGTGCTGGTGAATAAACCCACCGAGGAAAAGCTGTATGACGCGCTGCGCACAGGGCCCTACGGCCGGTGCGTATACCGGTGCGACAACGACGTGGTGGACCACCAGGTCGTTTCCATGCGCTTTGCCGGCGGCGCGACAGCCACCTTCACCATGAGCGCCTTTACGGCAAAATGCTACCGCAGCATCAAGGTGATGGGTACGATGGGTGAGATCGAAGGCGATATGGACGCCAACGTGCTGTACCTGCGCAAATTCGGCCAGCCCGAGCAGGTGCTGGATCTGGGCACCATCCCCGACCGCTTTGCCGGCCACGGCGGCGGCGACGCGCTGATGATGGATTATGTGTGCGAGCTTATCGCCGCAGGCGGTGCGGAAGGCCTCACCTCGGTGGACGCCTCGGTGGAAAGCCACGTGATGGCGCTGGCGGCCGAGCACTCCCGCACACACGGCGGCTCCGCAGTGGAGCTGGCCGAGTTTACCGAAAAATAACGCGCTTTTCCGGCCGTGCTCAAGGGCGGCCGGAACCGGTGCCGCAGGCCGGCCCGGCGGAAAGCCCTTTACAACGAAGGGGCCGGGCCGGCCTTTGCACAACAAACAAGGAGGCAGCCATGGAAGCCTTTGACATCCCGGCCCTGCACGCGCTGTGCATCGAGCTTTCGATTCCCGGCCCCGCCGCCGAAGCCTGCCTTGCGCAGGCCGCTTCGGCACAGGCGGCGCCCTTGCTGCGCCATATCCCCGCCCTGCTGGATGCATCGCGGGCCGAAGCCGCCATGCGTGAACTTCAGGCGAAATGCGCGCCGCTGAGTCCCAATGGGCTGCTGGAGCTGGCCGTGCTGCTGTCCGCCGCATTGGAGGCGCGCAAACATTATGCGGCGCGGGGCGTTCCCGACGATGTCTACCTTGCCACGATGGGCTGCTTTTCCCGTTTTCTGAACGAGACGCACCGCTGGACAGGCCGCTGGCAGTTCGACCGCGGCTTCTGGGTCTGGCGGCAGCTCTGCGGGCGGCTGCTCCGCCTCGGCACACTGGAATTCGAGGCGCTTCCCCTGCCCGCTGAGCTTGCCGGGCCGTTGGGCGCGGCGGCGGGCGCGCCCGCGCTCTCGGTGCATATTCCCGGCGATGCGATGTGTACGCCCGAAGCGCTCCATGCCTCCTATGCGCGGCGTGCGGACTTTTTTGCCCGCGACGGCGCTTTGCCGTTGACCTATTGCCGCACATGGCTTCTTTCGCCCCGCGTGAAGGAGCTGCTCCTGCCCGGTTCCGGCATTCGCAATTTTATGGAGGATTACACGCTGGCAGACTGGGATCCTGATGACAATTCCGGCCGTCTCTGGCTGTTCGGCGCACCGGGTATCCCGGACGCCGCGCTGCCTGAGCGCACGTCTCTGCAGCGGGGCGCAAAGGAGCTTTTGCTGCAAGGCAAACTGCTTGGCTCGGGGCTGGGGCTGCTGAAGCTGTGAACGTTTGACGCTTCAAGTAAAGGAAAAAGGAGTGCCGCCATGAAATTTTATATCGCGGTAGACTGCGAAGGCCCCGCCTGTGTGGTGGGCGAACCGGGAAAGGGCCTGGGCAGCGGAGAAAACTACCGGTTCGCCTGCCTGCAGGCCACGCGGGAGGCGAACGCAGCGGCCCGTGCTTTGTTCGACGCAGGCGCGCAGGAGGTCGTCGTCTGGGACGCGCACGGCACAGGCGTAAACCTGCAGTACGACCTGCTGGACCCACGCTGCCGCATCCTGCTGGGCAGCGGGCACAGAGGCCGCTTTGCAGGCATGGACAAAAGCTATACCGCCGTGCTGTTCATCGGCTATCATGCGCGGGAAAACACCTCCCGAGCCGTGTTGGCCCACACCTTCTGTTCCACCGCGTTCCAATATTATAAGCTGGACGGAAAAGAAGCGGGCGAGCTTGCCATCGACGCGGCATACGCGGGCGAGCTGGGCGTTCCGGTGCTGTTCTGCGCGGGCGACGACGCCTGTGTGGCCGAGGCCCGTGCGCTGTTTCCCGGCCTCGCCGCCGTTGTGACGAAGGAGGCGCTCTCCTGGACGTCTGCTTTGAGCCGGCATCCCCAGGCTGTGTGCGACGACATCTACCGCACCGTGCGGGCCGCCGTACCCGGCGCCGGGACGCTCGTCCCCTACTGCATGCCCGGCCCTCTCTCCGTAGAGATCCGGTACAAGCGTATGGAGGACGCGGCCCGCGCCGCCCTCACCGACCGGAACGGCCATCCTTTCACTCAGCCGGATCCTTTCACACGGTCCGGAGTCGTGGACGGCGTCTCCGCCCTGTTTTAAGCACCGGGATATGCTTTCCTTCTTTGTGTTCAAGCTGTATGTCACAACAAAAGCAGCGGAGAACAGGCAGATGCCGCCTGTTCTCCGCTGCTTTTTCTTTTATGTATGCGACGCCTTATACCGGCTTTTCCGCCGGGTCCGCAGCCACTGTCCGCTCCGCGCCGGGCAGCGGCATCCAGCGGCCGATGAATCCGAACACCTTTGCCCAATAGCGCGCGGGCGCCATGCGCAGGGACTCCGCATGGCCTGCATCCGGCTCCACATATTTTTCCTTGGGACACCGCGCCGCCGCATACACCTCATCCAGCATGGCAAAGGGAACGAAGGCATCCTTCCCGCCGTGGATGAACAGCATCGGCGTGCGGGAGTGCGCCACCTGTGCCGCAGCGCTGGCCTCCCGCAAAGAAAAGCCCGCCCGGCGGCGCAGCAGCGCGTCTGCCGTGTACAGCACGGGAAACGGCGGCAGGCCATAGGTTTTTTTCAGCTGATAACGGAACTCCTCCCATGCAGTGGTATAGCCGCAATCCTCCACGATCGCCCGCACGTTGGGCGGCAGAGGCTCTCCCGCCGTCATCATTACGGTGGCGGCCCCCATGGACACACCCATGAGCACGATATCCGGCGCGCCGTTCTCTGCGGTAACACGCTGCACCCATGCGGCAATGTCCCGCCGCTCGGGCCAGCCCATCCCGATATACCCGCCCTCGCTTTGGCCGTGGCCGCGTGCGTCCGGCAGCAGCAGGCTGAAGCCCGCGTCATAAAACCGGCGCGCGTATTCCGCCATGCCCGACGCCTGCCCGGTATAGCCGTGGCACAGCACCGCCCAGGGCGCATTCCCGCCCGCGCGCACACACAGAGCGTGCAGCTGCAGGCCGTCGCCCGAGGTCAGCCACCAATCCTCATGGGGCTGCGCGTTCAGCCATTCCCTGTCCGCCGCCAGCGTGCCCCGGGGCGCGCCGGTGGGACGGTTATGCGGCGCGTTGAACGCCGCTGTTTTGTCGATCTGCTGTGTAAGCGCAAAGCGGTAAAAGTACTCTCCGGCCACAGCTCCCGCAGCCGCGGCCGCGGCGCCCAGCGCCAGTGCCGTTTTCCAGCCTTTCATTCCGCTGTTTCTCCTTTCGCCGCGCGGCGCGCCTCAATATCCCGCACCATCGCTTCATAAGATTCTTCCGTGATCGTATATTTGACACGGTAGATGAAATAAGCAGCCAACAGAAGCGCCGCCGGGATGACCGTCATGCAGACCAGCAGCGCGGCGCTTTTGCCGCTGGGCACCGAGGCCAGCACCGCCCCGATTCGTTCCGTCTTTTCCGCTATGGTGATCAGCCTCTGGGAGGCCGCGTTCTCCAGATCGGAGATCTGGTTCGTCACGGCGCGCACTCCCACCGCCAGATAGATGACAAGCACCAGAAGCTGCACCAGCGCAGTGCCCAGCTTGGTGATGAAGGGCCGCACGGAAAAGACGATGCCCTCCTCCCGGCGGCCCGTTTTCCACTCGTTGTATTCCACGGTATTTGCAATGCAGATGATCATAATAAGGTAAACCAGCGTCTGCCCCAGAAATGCAAACAGGTTGCTCACGGTGAGCATCGTGAACTTGAGCGCCCACATCTCCCGCGGGATGAACAGGCCGGAGAGCATGATGCAGAGGTATCCCGCCGCAGCGCCGAAAGCGCCTGCCTTCATCAGCTGCGCGCGGGTGAAACGGCCGGACAGAGCCGCGAACACGAGCATCAGCACCGCGCCCGCCACATTGCCCAGAATGCTGAAGATGGACAGCAGCAGGCCGTTGTAGCCGAATTCAAAATACAGGTATGTCACCGAAAGGCCGCCGCCCATCAGTGTCTGCGCCACGGAAAAAATCAGAAAAACAACGGCGCACCAGACAAGCTGATCGTTGCGGGCAATGGTGGAAAAGGCCTTCCGGATGCCGACCTTTTCGGCGGGCGCTTCGTCCCGCGCAGACGGCTCGCGCACCACAAGCAGCGTGATGAGCTGTGTAGCCGTAAACGCAGCGCATACAATAAGGACAACGGCACGGTACGCGGTGACGGCGTTGCCGCCGATCACAAGGCTGCCCGCCGTAAACGTGGGTACAACGATGCCGCCCAGAAACTGCCCCACGCCCGCAAACAGCACCGTGCGGGAGGTAAGACGGTTGCGGTCGTCGGCGCGGCGCGCCAGCGCCGGCACCATGCCCCAGTAGGCGATGTCGTTCATTGTAAATACGACGCTGTACGCGAAGTACAACAAGCCGAAGGCCGCCACATAAGCCCAGCCCTGAAGCGTGGTGGAAAACGAGGTGATGAACACGATGACGCTCAGCACGCCGCCAATGGCGATCCATGGCTTGAATTTGCCCCAGCGCGTGCGCGTGGCCTCCACCACGTTGCCCATGAT
>ERZ772876.3084-NODE-3084-length-12631-cov-8.607665_pt1 | contig 12631 bp, 9 predicted proteins | sample MGYA00580584_ERZ772876 | MGnify/ENA primary metagenome ERZ772876 (study PRJEB29015, sample SAMEA2737728) | human gut metagenome | biome: human gut; feature: human-associated habitat; material: faeces | place: China | collected 2012 ...
TGCTTAGGACTTACCAACTCAATAAAGTCTACGGCTTATTTAAGTGCGCCTAAAACAGCTCAATATCCGTTTTCGTCATTAAAATCATGCTATGCTCAATTCTGTTTCTATTTTGATTCAAGTTTGCGAACGAGCATCGCGAGTTTCGCAATTACCTAATAGTATATTCTAATATCCGGCAATCAGCCGGAGCATTAGCTTATGTTTGATGGGATCTCCCCGACCACATCCAGATAAAAAATAACCAGTGTCTGTGACTGGTATGGATATACCCAGAGTGACCCGATGCCTAAAGACAGCAGACACAGTATCTGCAATCCGATAAAGCTCAGATAAATATAAAATAATCTTCCTTTATTTCCCTTCATGATCTGACGGCTGATCTTTAATGATTCGCGTGCCTTCATCTGCGGATGATCCAAAAGCAGATACAATGCCAGTGCATACCACATCTGCACGAAAACTGCCAGAATCGTGCTTACAATACCAAGTATCACCAGTACTGCAATCGCCGCAGGCGACTTGTCCAGGACAAAAAATAACACAGCACCTGTGATCACAGGAATACAGCTGATCAGCGTTGCAATAATCAAAAGCAGTCCTGCAATGATATAACGGTCCGGGTGATTTTTAAACCCATAAAATACCATGCCAAGTGTCATTTCTTTTTTCCGTGCAAGTGACAGATGAAGCTGAAGGATTCCGACAGACAATACCATGCTTAAAAGTGTGATCAGAAATTCCGCCACATAAAACATGATCGTCACCGGAAGCGGCTGTGCATCTTTCTGCAACATGGAAAATGGGAGTTCTACCGCCAAAGGAATCAGTGTGGCGGCAAGAAATGCTCCCATTGGTATTTTATAATTTCCATTTAAATTGTCTCTTGCGATTCGTTTTAATTCTTTGCAAGGTAGGTTCATTTGTTTATACTCCGTTTCTGTAACTGATTGCTTTTCTCATTATAGCATGGCTATGCAGATGCAACAATCTTTTTATTTTGCCATAAACTGCTTCATCAGTTCATTATAATCCATGCCCTGCATATCAGAATAGGCCTTTAAAAATCCATCGATACTTCCATACTGATGGATGGCATACCCCAGAACGGATGCATACAGTACAATTGTTGCAATTAATGCAATGATCCCCAGGATCATTCCGATCTGTGCTTTCGAAGTATAGGACATCATGCCTCCGCGGGAAAGTGTTGCAAAAATAACCGCCAGCGCCCCACACGGCACAGCAAGATACAGACAGGTGCAGCTTAGTAATGCAATTGATCCAAGTATCAGGGAAGCTGCCTCCATGCGTGCAGATCTCCGGCTGCGATACGGCTGATTCGGATTTGGTTGATAAGATGATCCATACATATCCATAATACGTTTTCCTTTCTTTTTAGGATTGCTTTTATTGTAACATTTCATATATAATAGGGAAAGTATTATTTGACAGGAAAGGACTATTAAGGGGAAAATTTATGGATATTAATACAAAAATTGCGGAAGAACTCGGCATACGCAGGGAACAGGCAGCCGCTGCTGTGAAACTCATTGATGAAGGATGCACGATTCCCTTTATCGCACGTTACCGGAAAGAAGCTACCGGTGCACTGAGTGATGAAATCTTGCGAAACCTTTATGACCGTCTGGTGTATCTGCGAAATCTGGAGGACAAAAAACAGACCGTACTGGCCTCCATTGAAGAACAGGGAAAACTGACGGAGGAACTGCGTGCACAGATTCTCGCGGCCGAAACACAGGTAGCCGTGGATGATCTATACCGCCCGTACCGTCCGAAGCGCCGTACCCGTGCAACGATCGCAAAGGAAAAAGGATTAGAGCCACTGGCCAACCTGATCCTTTTACAGAAAATGACAGAGACTCCTCTAGAAGAATCCAAAAAATATATCAATCCGGAAAAAGAAGTCAACACCGCAGAAGATGCCTTAAACGGTGCAAAAGATATCCTTGCAGAGTCGGTCTCCGACAATGCCGATTTCCGTACCCATATCCGGGAACTGACTATGAAGCACGGACAGCTTTTATCCGCTGCAAAAGATCCCGAAGCCGAATCCGTCTATGAGATGTATTATGAATTCAGCGAAAGTCTTTCAAAGCTTGCCGGACACCGGATTCTTGCCATCAGCCGTGGAGAAAAAGAGAAATTCCTCACAGTAAAAATTGATGCACCCGTGGACCGGATTCTTTCCTATCTCGACCGTAAACTCATTACCGCACCTTCTGCTCCCACAGCAGCTGTACTGCATGAAGTTACAGAGGATGCTTACAACCGGCTGATTGCACCTGCCATTGAGCGCGAGATCCGAAGCGATCTGTTTGAGAAGGCAGAGGACGGGGCCATCCGTGTATTCGGCAAAAACTTAGAACAGCTTCTGATGCAGCCTCCAATCGCCGGTCAGGTTGTACTCGGCTGGGATCCGGCATTCCGTACCGGATGCAAGCTCGCTGTGGTGGATCCGACCGGAAAAGTACTTGATACTACCGTGATCTATCCGACTGCCCCGCAAAACCGCGTGGACGAAGCCAAAGCGGTACTGAAAAAACTGATTTCCAAATACCATATTACGTTAATCTCCCTTGGAAACGGTACTGCTTCCCGCGAATCCGAGCAGATCATCGTACAGCTTCTCAAAGAGATTCCGGTACCCGTACAATACATCATTGTAAACGAAGCCGGTGCCTCCGTATACTCTGCCAGCAAGCTGGCGACCGAAGAGTTTCCGCAGTTTGATGTCGGACAGCGAAGTGCGGCATCCATGGCGCGCCGCCTGCAGGACCCACTCGCAGAGCTGGTAAAAATCGACCCGAAATCCATTGGTGTCGGACAGTACCAGCATGACATGAACCAGAAGAAACTGACCGAAGCGCTGGATCATGTCGTGGAAGACTGCGTAAACCGTGTCGGTGTGGACTTAAATACCGCTTCTGCTTCCCTGCTGGAATATGTCTCCGGTGTGAGCAAAGCCATTGCCAAAAATATTGTGGTCTACCGCGAAGAAAACGGAAAATTTGCCTCCCGTTCCCAGCTTCTGAAAGTAGCCAAGCTTGGACCAAAAGCCTATGAACAGTGTGCCGGCTTCATGCGCATCAGTGACGGAAAAAACCCTCTGGATGCCACCGGTGTACACCCGGAATCCTACGCAGCCACGAAACAGCTGCTGGAAACACTCGGCTATACGCTTTCGGATGTGACAGACCGCAATGTTGCCGGGATCTCGAAAAAAGTCCGGGATTACAAAAAGCTTGCACAGGATCTGGAAATCGGCGAACTGACTCTCCGGGATATCGTAAAGGAACTGGAAACGCCTGCCCGTGATCCGCGTGAGGATATGCCAAAACCAATCCTGCGCAGTGACGTGCTCGAGATCAAAGATCTGACTCCGGGCATGGTATTGAAGGGAACCGTGCGAAATGTCATTGATTTCGGTGCCTTTGTTGATATCGGAGTCCATCAGGATGGTCTGGTACATATCTCGCAGATGTGTGACCGCTTTATCAAGCATCCGCTGGAAGTCGTCAGCGTCGGGGATATCGTGGAAGTAAAAGTTCTTAGTGTGGATGTGAAAAAGCAACGGATTCAGCTTACAATGAAGATCTAACGTTCAGGAAACAATTTTTAAAGAGAGGTCATATCCTGTCATGGTTGTGGCCTCTTTTTTTTGTCACCCTGCCAGCGAATTATTGACCACTGGTACAGATTCTCAACTTTTTGGTATTTACAGTTGATTTCTGCATGCAAATAAGATATTCTGTCTTTAACACATATAATTCCAAATCTGATGAGTCATTCGCTCGTTTATCCACTGGAATTTTAATTAAATACAGGATCAAAAACGACTCGGTTTTCCCGTTTTTTTCGGTTGTAAAACTATGTTGTTTTGATATATACTAAAGGAAAGGCAGGATACTACATGGGGAACACTGACATTGTGGCAGCTCCGCTGTCAGATGCCAACGAGAAAAACACTACAGAACACAGCACGATTTTTGATGATGTATTCCGGACAATTGCACAGAAAATGCCACAGCTTCTTATTCCGCTGATTAACGAAGTTTTCCACACTTCCTACAGCGAGGAGGATCATTTTGAACAGTTGCGGAACGAACATTATGAAAAATTTGGAACTGTGGTCACGGATTCCATTATCCGGATCGGCAGCCACATTTATCATCTGGAGTGCCAGTCCTCCAAAGATGAAACGATGGTCATCCGGATGTTTGAGTACGACATTTCGATTGCTCTTGAGCATGCTTCTTTTGCAGAACATGCGGTCTGGGAAATTGAATTTCCGCAGTCGTGCGTACTTTACATCCGCAATCACCGTTCACTTCCGAATTTTCACGAAGCGATTGTGAAGTTTGCGGACGGACAGAAAGTACGCTACCGCGTTCCGGTCATACAGGCAAAGAAATACACCGTTGACCGGATTTTTGAAAAACGGCTGCTGATTCTGCTTCCGTATCATATCTTACGATATGAACACTTTTTGAAGCACAACGGAACGGATTCGAAGAAAGTGCAGCATCTGCTGGACGATTTCCGGGAGATTAACCGAAAGCTGGAGGAAACATCTGAGAAGGAACAAAAGTCACATCTTTATATGGATATGATCGTTTTGATTGAGGAGATTGCGGATTATATTATTCCGGAGGATAATGAGATCAGGAAAGGATTGGGTGAAATTATGGGTGGTAAGATTTTGAAATTACGCTCTGAAGAGTTGTTAGAGCAGGGAAGAATTGATGCAATTCAAAATATGATCGATCTTGGTCTGACCAAAGAACAAATTTTAAAGAAATATTCTTTGGAAGAATATGAAAAAGCATTGAATTCTATGTCGGTAAAAGTATGACGTAATCCATCTATAACTATATCTTCTAATATCTATGCTATGAGATGTATTCTAATTATATCTCATAGCATTCATGAAAGAACATTCGTTCAAATTATCATTATAATTACAATTTCATACGTTTGATCATAACTGCTTCTGTTTCTTACACTTTCCATATTGTAAAAACAGATGCTTATGATATATACTAAAGGAAAGGCAGGACATTACATGGGGAACACTGACATTTCGGTAAACACGTTACCAGATGCCAACACAGAAAACACGACAGAACACAGCACTATTTTTGATGATGTGTTCCGGACAATTGCACAAAAGATGCCACAGCTTCTTATCCCGCTGATCAATGAAGTTTTCCACACTTCCTACAGTGAGAAGGAACCCTTTGAACAATTGCGGAATGAACACTATGAAAAATTCGGAACCGTGGTCACGGACTCCATTATCCGGATCGGCAGCCACATTTATCATCTGGAGTGCCAGTCCACCAAAGATGAAACGATGGTCATCCGGATGTTTGAGTACGACATTTCCATTGCGCTTGAGCATGCTTCTTTTGCTGAGCATGCGGTCTGGGAAATTGAATTTCCGCAGTCGTGCGTGCTTTACATCCGCAATCACCGTTCACTTCCGGATTTTCACGAAGCGATTGTGAAATTTTCGGACGGACAGAAAGTGCTCTACCGCGTTCCGATTTTACAGGCAAAAAAGTACACCGTGAATCGGATCTTTGAAAAACGGCTGCTGATTCTGCTTCCATATCATATCTTACGGTATGAGCATTTTTTGAAGCATAACGGAACGGATTTAAAGAAAGTGCAGCATCTGCTTGATGATTTCCGGGAGATCAACCGAAAGCTGGAGGAAACATCTGAGAAGGAACAAAAGTCACATCTTTATATGGATATGATCGTTTTGATTGAGGAGATTGCGGATTATATTATTCCGGAGGATAATGAGATCAGGAAAGGATTGGGTGAAATTATGGGTGGTAAGATTTTGAAATTACGCTCTGAAGAGTTGTTAGAGCAGGGAAGAATTGATGCAATTCAAAATATGATCGATCTTGGTCTGACCAAAGAACAAATTTTAAAGAAATATTCTTTGGAAGAATATGAAAAAGCATTGAATTCTATGTCGGTAAAAGTATGACGTAATCCATCTATAACTATATCTTCTAATATCTATGCTATGAGATGTATTCTAATTATATCTCATAGCATTCATGAAAGAACATTCGTTCAAATTATCATTATAATTACAATTTCATACGTTTGATCATAACTGCTTCTGTTTCTTACACTTTCCATATTGTAAAAACAGATGCTTATGATATATACTAAAGGAAAGGCAGGATACTACATGGGGAACACTGACATTGTGACAGCTCCGCTGTCAGATGCCAACGAGAAAAACACTACAGAACACAGCACTATTTTTGATGATGTATTCCGGACAATCGCACAGAAAATGCCGCAGCTTCTTATTCCGCTGATTAACGAAGTTTTCCACACTTCCTACAGCGATGAGGATCATTTTGAACAGTTGCGGAACGAACATTATGAAAAATTTGGAACGGTGGTCACGGATTCCATTATCCGGATCGGCAACCATATTTATCATCTGGAGTGCCAGTCCTCAAAAGACAAAACGATGGTCATACGCATGTTTGAATATGATATTTCAATTGCTATTGAGCACGCTTCTTTTGAATCAAATGATATCTGGGAAATTGAATTTCCGCAGTCATGTGTACTTTATATCCGCAATCACCGTTCACTTCCGGATTTTCACGAAGCGATTGTGAAGTTTGCGGACGGTCAGAAAATTCGTTACCGCGTTCCGATCATACAGGCAAAGAAATACACGGTCGATCGGATTTTTGAAAAACGGCTGCTGATTTTACTTCCATATCATATCTTACGGTATGAACACTTTTTGAAGCACAACGGAACGGATTTAAAGAAAGTGCAGCATCTGCTCGACGATTTCCGGAAGATCAACCGAAAGTTAGAGGAAACATCTGAGAAGGAACAAAAGTCACATCTTTATATGGATATGATTGTTTTAATCGAGGAGATTGCGGATTATATTATTCCAGAGGATAATGAGATCAGGAAAGGATTGGGTGAGATTATGGGTGGTAAGATTTTGAAATTACGCTCTGAAGAGTTGTTAGAGCTTGGAGAAGCTCGAGGGGAAGCCAGGGGGGAAGCCAGAGGCCGGCTTACCGGACTACATGAAGCCAAAATTGATGCAATTCAAAATATGATTGATCTTGGTTTAACCAGAGAACAGATTTTAAGAAAATATTCTCCAGAGGAATATGAAGAGGCATTAAATTCTATGTCTGAAAAAGTATAGAAATTATCTCAAAGTTTATATAAATCTCCAAACTGATGAAGATAAAACTACTCAGTTTGGAGATTTTGGCTTTTGTCTAAACAAGACCCTTGCATAGCATAGATCTTTTTTGTTTTTAATCTGTACAACGAAGGGAAATTACAAACCAACATTTCCTTAACCAAAAATGGATTGACTTATGTCTATCCAAATTACTTATATTTCAAATACTTCTTTGATAGCACATTCCTTTCGCTTTTCTTTTTCACTTTCAAATTTCAATCGTTTTTGCTCTTTTATTGAAATTGGAGGTACTGAAAAAGAATTCCACTCATTTCTTATTGGTTGAGCTTCCTTATCCATATCTTCCGCCGTTAATATACCAAAATTATTTTTATTCATAACTCTACCTTTCATTAAATATTGGCAAACATTATATCACCCATGTATATTTTTCTCAAGTCCTTTTTACCGGAAATTTTTTAGTGAACGATTTAATTTGCCTATAGGTTTCTTTTTCATATGCATCATTTTCCTTGATGACAATTGAGAAAATATCGCTATCATTCTGTTGTTTAAAATGTGTATAAGCTATCCGAATGCTATCAATTACATCATTATCTGCTTTATTAAATCTATACTGTATTTTTTGCATGCATTCTTCAGCATATTCACACAATTGTTTCTTTACCAAATCATACGAATACATTTGATCATAAACACTGTTATTTCCAGAGATCTCTAAGCCACGATTATTTACTTTAATTTCGCTGCCATTTTTCATAATGTGCGCCATAACATACTCTCTTATGCTTTGCTGACAATCAACATTTGTATTATCTATTTGCTTTTCTTCCGATATACTAAATGCATCTTGAAACTCTTCAAAAGGAAACTGCAAAATAGCATATGCAGATATATCCGAATAGATTTCTTTAAAAACACGAACTAAAGAACAAATCAGATTTTCTACTTCGACAGAATATCTTGCTTTCATACGGTTACTACTGAGGCATTTTTTTACTTCGAAGAAAATTTCTTCACCGTCCATTCCGGGTTCAATTTCATCTATTTTTTTAATGATCGCATCCCAATCACTCAACGTTCCAAACACTTCTTCAAACAGCGGATCTCTACTATCTGCCATTATTACATTCCATGCAGCGCTCTGCAATGCTTTTGCAATATCCGACGCATAATAATCATTGCTGCACTTCTTGTTTATCTTTCTAAGGTAAAATGCCCCGATTTTCTCTTGTACACTTGTAATATATGAGTCAATCTCTTTTTGTATACTTCCGTTTTCCTGTATGACTCCTTTGAATAAAAGTTTTACTGTAAGGAATGCCATCAATTCTACCATTTTATTTTTTCGAAGTATTCTTTGTCTGTATTCTTCTCCTATATAATGACTTAATTCATGGATCAAGACTATATGCAAAGATGGTTGGAACAACATTCTTTGTCCAAACTTCACTATTATAGTATGAATCACATTTTCGCTATCTTCTATTCTTTTTTCCTTCGTATACGGTTTTGTTTCCAGTTCTGGAACAAGCATCACATCATATTGATGTTTCTTTTCGCGATATATTTTTACAATTTTATATGCTAATTCTTGATAATATATAGTCAACTTAATTGGTAACCAAAATGATGTTCCACTATAACCTGGAATGGTCAAAAAATTCTGATCTGTATGAATAGATTGTGTCACTACTGAATTTATATACCCTATCATTTTTGTAATTTCCACATTCAATTCATCTATCTTTTCATCATTTTTTTCACGACTTAACTTGTCAAATTCCATTAAAAAGTTATTAAATGCCCGAAACACCAAATAATATACGTCTCTCGCCATACGAAAATGTTCAAATTGCGACAGAGCGTTCAAAATCAAAACAAGATTGTGCAAATATGTATTGTTTTCATTTTCTAAATATTTTTGAACAGTTTTTATATACATATCTGTGAGAAGCTCTGGCAAATCATCTGTCACCTGTGTGTCCTGTACTCTTTCTCCGTCCGCAATATCAAAACCATATAAGCAGTCTGTTTCAATATTATATATTGATGTCCCGAACAACTCATTTTCGTGCGATAATAATCCATTTGGCAAAAGCAAAAAAATCAAGAATTTAACAGGAATATTTCTGAATTGAATAAAAACATTATGGTGTCCATGCATATACTTGAAGTCCGCTTCCTTAAAATATTTATTTATGTCAGTTTCCATAATACTTTTGCTTTCAATTATTGTCCTTATTTTCTTTGGATTTTCAGATGCAATTTTCAGTGTCAATAACGGAATTTTTTTCTCAATATTGCAATCTCTTTCATTCCATTTCAATTCAATTTTCTTTTCTGAACAGATATTTAAATAAGATTGTGCCACACCAACAATCGTATACAGATATACAATTTGAGATATATTTTCAAGTTCCCTCAGACATTTCTCAAGTTCTCGCAAACAATTACTTTGAATTAATACAACTGCATCCATTGTATCAAATGTTTGCATAACAAGGATCTGTAATTCGTTCTGCTTCTGATTCTCTTCCTCAATCTTTTTTTGAAGCACATCATACTGTAATTTATCATTCATCATAACAAACCCTATTCCAAAATAAGGGTACTTTTTGCATTTATAATTTTCGATAAATTGTTCATATGTTTTGTTATATTGGTTTCTTAATAAGCCGATAATTTGAACTCCATAAAATCCTTGCAATTCCGTTATAATTTTTCTGCTTTCAGAATGCATCTTTGTCAATAAGCTAATCTCTTTTTTGTTCGCATATGTATAACTCACATCAGGTATTCGTATATCAAATCCATCATAATATCCCCACGAACTATAACTGCTATCCGGAAGGCTTTGCGTGTACTTGTTTCTATAATGTTGTTTATACAGAACAAGTGTGCAAAAACTCGTATCTTTTTTTACATCATCCATTTAATTCATTCCCCTGACTCAATGACTAATTTTTGTACAATTTTGAGAATTTCACTCTCCCATTGCATTCGCCTGATATACCGGTCAATATCAAAAGATTTTTGTTCGACCTTAACCCATTCATTTTCAATATATTGCTCTACCCATAAATACTGATAACTTTTTTCCCGAATTTCCGGGAAGAAATAATACAAAGCTAATGTCCACTTATACCATTCCCCGGGTTTTGTTGTCGTCACCAAAAGTTTTCGCAAATATCTTCTATCAATTGATAGCGTATTTTTTACCAGGCAATATATTACTGCCCTTTGCACAGCCTCTAAATCAAACTTTATCCCCTGTTTTTTTTGAAACAAAACCCCTTCTATAAATCTCCACCTTTTTTCTATCTTTTCATCTTTGAAAAATATATTTTCAAAGACGAATATATATATCCTTAATTCAATACTTTCTTTTTCCTTCCTACTTTTATTCAATTCTTGGACTTTCGTATGAATTATTTCTCCTGCTTTGCAAAACTCATTGCAAACCGTCTGTTCATCTTCATTATCATAATCAGCATTCTTCAGCACTTGATAAAACAACATTTTTTCCCAATTAACTATAATTTTTTCATCTTGTAATTTAATATGCAAATTTCTCTCAAGTTGTTTGTTTAAATCTCTTTCAAACGTTGTTTTCTTTATTAAATAGCTTGTGCATAATAAGATAAGTATTGCCAGTATAACCTGAACAATTGTACATATACATAACAATGACCAATATGCACCAATACTACTAATTGCAGCCAGACCAATCAATGCCACGGAAAAGAATCGACACACCCCAAAAGTAACAGAAATTATATTTTTATAGGAAGCCAATCTCTTTTCAATCGAAATTCCATAATTTTTAATATCCCTGTTGTTTAAAAAGAAAAGTGACAATGTATTTCCAAATGCCCATATGACAACATATAATGCCTGTAAATTTCCAAATTGTTCTTTCAACTTATTGGAATCAATAAATCTAATTTTTTCTATAAATTGAATTACCATACCCCAAATATTTTCTATCATATTTTATCCATACGTAAAAAGGGATTCCGAAGAATCCCCTTTGACTTGTAATAATAATTTACTTTTACTGTAACAGAGAAAGTACACCCTGATTAGACTGATTAGCCTGTGCAAGCATAGACTGTCCAGCCTGTGCAAGAATATTGTTCTTGCTGTAGTTTACCATCTCTTTTGCCATATCTGTATCACGGATACGAGACTCAGCAGAAGAGGTATTCTCGGAAATATTATCCAGGTTGTCGATGGTGTGCTCTAATCTGTTCTGTACAGCACCGAGTGCGGATCTCTGGGAAGAAACCTTAGAGATTGCATCGGAAATAGCATCGATTGCGTAGGTTGCTGCTGTACCGTTCTTGTCAGCTACATTTAATCCCTTGATGCCAAGATTTGCAGAATTCATAGTATCAATATCTACAGTGATCTTGTTTGTCATGTCTGCATCTGCACCTACATGAAGGCTGAAGCTTAATGTGTTTGCAACTTTTGCAGAACCTGTCTGAATCTGGAATGTTCCAGTACCATTTGCAGTGGTTACTGCTGTATTTACATCACCGACACCTACCTTAGCACTTCCTTCGGTATCTCCAATCTGGTTAGCAGCTAAAAGTTCTTTTGCTGCTAACTCATAAGCTTTTCCCTTTGTGATAAGAGAATTGTCGTTATCATCAACACCATCTGCTCCGGCTGCTCCAGATGCATCTTTTGCATCCGTCAAAACAATCATGGTGGTGGTTCCGTCACTTACTTTAACACCATCCTTTACATAGTCTTTTAAATTATCGATTGTAACTGCGGTGTTATTCGTAGCTGTACCAGCATCATTATTAAACGTAGCGTCTGTTGTGAGCTCTTTGGATGCACCAAATGTTTCTGCATTTTTTGCTCCGTCTGCTGTCTTTACGAATACCTGTTTCGTTCCGGTCTCATCATATACTTTTGTGTCACCAGCTTTCAGCACGAAAGTCTTATCACCTATAGTAAGTTTTTTATCTGGCTTACCTGTTGCAGGTGCTGCAACCAGCTTATCTGCATCAGTTTTTGTAGAACCAATTGTATAATTCTTTCCACCGATGCTTACAGTATCGCCATCATTTAACGCTTTCATAGTAAATGTAGCGGTTCCATCACCATTGTCTGTAAGTGTTCCCTTTAATCCGGCATCATGTGCTTTCATATTGACAGTCTTCTCACCGTCATCGCCCTTTAACAGGTAAATCTCATTGAATTTGGTTGTCTCAGCAACACGATCGATCTCTGTATTTAACTGGTCAATCTCATCCTGAATAGCCTTACGGTCTGTATCCTTGGAGTTTGTACCGTTTGCTGCCTGAACTGCAAGCTCATTCATACGCTGTAACATGCTGTGAACTTCTGTTAAAGCACCTTCAGCAGTCT
>ERZ772876.3092-NODE-3092-length-12592-cov-2.588099_pt1 | contig 12592 bp, 8 predicted proteins | sample MGYA00580584_ERZ772876 | MGnify/ENA primary metagenome ERZ772876 (study PRJEB29015, sample SAMEA2737728) | human gut metagenome | biome: human gut; feature: human-associated habitat; material: faeces | place: China | collected 2012 ...
CGGCTGACCGGAAAAAATTCTTTGATTGCTACTTTACTTTCCAGCAGGCAGTCCCAGCCAATATAAGTAATACCGAAATTGCCCTCGCCGTTCACTTTAAGTATCTCATAGCGCTCCTGCAACTTTGTATGCACGGGGAGAAATTGATTATTTATTTGGTTTTGCTGCTCCATTACCATCACCATTTACTTAATTTTTTTCTTCACAAATTTGCTGTACCTCTTTTTCTTCCCATGTCCCAGATACGTGCGGATATACAAATATACATTTTTCTCTTTAACCGCATACTGCAATCGCAGAGTTTTTTTGATTCTCTTGGATTTCAGCTTTACCGCTTTCTTTTTTCGTCCCTTTTTCCCCACATACAAATCTATATATCTTCCCTCATACTTTTGAAAAGTAAGCGTCAAAATATGTTTACTTTTCCTTGTTCTGACTTTGGGTTTTCGTAAGAGTGTCCGTTTCGTTTTCACTGTATTGGAAAACGCACTCCATTCGCTTTTTCCGTTTATCTGATATTGGGCTCTCACTTTATAAAAATAGTATTTATTCCGCTTTGTCCTGCTATCCGGATAATGCGTCACCTGCCCTTGCAAAACGGCTATTTTTTTATAATTTCCGTTCTTTTTGCTGCTGCGATACACCTCAAACTGAGATGCCTGTGGCACCACTTTCCACGCAATGGCTGCTTCCCCTCCCTTTAACCGCCACGCACGAATTTGTTTTGGAATTGGTGTATTTATTGGCTTTTCTGCACCCCGCACAGGTGTTGACGTCGGTATCGGTGATGCCGTTGGCTCCAAAGTCGGTGTTGCCGTTGGGGTTGCTGTCGGTGTGAAAGTTGGTTTCGGTATCAACGTAGGAGTTGGTGCCGGAGTTGGTGTTGGGGTCGAAGTTGGCGTTGCCGTCGGGGTCGGGGTCGGCGTTGCCGTTGCCGTCGGTTCCGGAGTTGGCGTTGCCGTCGGTGTCGGAGTTGGCGTTGCCGTCGGCGTCGGAGTTGGCGTTACCGTCGGTTCTGGAGTTGGCGTTGCCGTCGGTTCTGGTGTTGGTGTTTCCGTTGGGGTCGGTGTCGGAGTCGGCGTTGCTGTTGGGGTTGGGGTCGGAGTCGGCGTTGCTGTTGGGGTTGCTGTTGGTTTTACTGTCGGGGTCGGTGTTGCCGTTGGCGTCGGGGTCGGCGTTGCCGTTGGTTTTACCGTTGGTGTTGCTGTCGCCGTTGGTTTAGGAGTTGGTGTCTCTGCTGGAATCTCGGTCGGTTCCGGCGTAATAATTGGCTCGCACATTTCATCGTACACTCGTACTTTACCTGCCCATTTCCAAAGACCGGACGAAAGATTTATATGTATCACAGGACGTATAACCGGCTTCTCATCATTTACATAATAATTAAAGCCTTTCTCTGTAGCACCAAAACTGGTAATAATTGGCGTCATTTTACTCGGTCCGCCTTTCCGAAGCCACCAACATCCGTTACCTAAATACGCATCTGTTGTTGATGACCAGCCCCCACGATTTTTTGCAAACTGTGTATTTCTGGATTCTCTTTTTTTTATGCCCTGACTAACTTCACAGTCGAATCCATAGGCTGGATTTTGAACTTCATCAAGTGATAAAAGATATACATAGTCTTCCGTTGTGCATGCTTTCTCGTAACTATATTGAGGCGGTGTGTAAACGCTTGTTAGACGAATTGCGTTCTGCTCCTCTGTAGAAAAGGCAGCATAGAGAAATGCATAATTTAACCATTCCCGTAAATAACAGGTTTCCCACGAAACATAGGATTCAGTTGTATGATAAATTTGATTGTCCAGATTTTTATCTGCTAACAGAAAAGCATCATCACCATCTACCAATAATACCCGCCATTTAATCGGCTGTTTGTCATCCTTTCGATCCGCAGTGCCATCCCGATTCGTATCGCTCTGCCAGTAATTACCAAAGTATACACAATCCCATGTGGTGTACCCGTCAGCCACAATAGGATTATTCACCGTGGTCGGTATTTCCGCCGGTTCTGCCGCCTCCACATCGACAAACTCATAACCATTCTCCAATGCATAAGTTTCCGCATAACTATCCTTATACCCAAATATCTTTATGATTTGTCCATCGCGAAAAGCAACCCGTGAAATAGTTGTCACCGATTTTGGTATATAAATTTCCTTCATTCCGTATGTACAAAAAGAGCCCTGTTCAATGGTCTTTATTCGATTAGACAAATTAATCCGAGTAATGTTGTTACAATCATAAAATGCATCCTTTGCTATACTGGTAACTGAATTTGGGATTGTAACGGTTCCCTCAAAGTCTGTGCGAAAAAAAGCAGCCTCACCAATACTTTTCAAATTGGGAGGAAGCATTAATGTTCCACTAAAACCAGAGCCTCGAAACGCCTCATACCCAATCTTTCTTAGATTATTTGGCAGCGTAAGGACTCCATCAAAACCTGATCCCCAAAAAACCTGTGATTCTATTTCTGTTATACCATCCGGAATTACTAAATCTCCACTTAACGAACTGCAAAATTCAAACGCTCTTTCACCCAAACTCGTTAAATTTTTCGGCAACACAAGTGGCCCTTCGAGATTTCTGCAATAAGCAAAACAACACTCTCCTATTTTTGTAATTGTATCAGGAAAAATCACCTTTGTAATATTATTATTTGAATCAAATGCAGAGTCTACCAGTTGCGTTACCGGATATCCATCTATTTGGTCCGGTATCGTAACCTCACTCCCAGAGCCTAAATACTTATATATCGTTACCGAGCCGTTATTTACTTCATAACTCCATTCCTCATTACTTATAATCGATGCCTCCGACACCCTCCCCGGCACATAAGGAAACATAAATGAAATAATCAAACAGAATATCCATATCCGCTGTCTTTTTTTGCTTTTCACTCTCATCTTATGTCTCCTCTCCGTTTTCACTTTACGCCTTCGTCGTTTTCTTCTTTCTCGTGGTTCTTTTTTTCTTATTTTCTCCTGCATGATGAGGCTGCACCGAACGATAAAAAGAATTCAGTTTTGCACGGTAATCGCCACCTTTTGCACGCTGTACCACCTGCTGCACAAAGGCTTCGAGTTTTTTCATATAGTCACCCTCGCTGATTGAACCATCCGCCACACCGGTTAAGCCCTTCTCCCAGCTTGCCGTCAAATTCGGCGAAATCATTTCCGGCATGGAACAAAATACAATGCCATAGACAAGTTCGCCCTTTAGTGTCGGTGTAATAATCTGATTCTTTTTATTCAGATTCAGATATTCAATGGAAAATAATTTCTTCAAAATTTCCGCTCTCGTTGCACTTGTGCCAATGCCGCTTCCTTTAATCTGCTCTCGCAGTTCTTCATTCTCGATGAGCTGCCCGGCATTTTCCATTGCTAAAATCATAGAACCCGAATTATACCGTTTTGGCGGGGAAGTCTCCCCCTCTTTTACCGAACATTCTGTGAGAGAAACAGGGGTGCCTTTTTTTAAGAGATTAAGTACCTCTTTTAAGTCAAAACTCTCCTCTTTTTCCTCTTCTTTTTCTTCTGCCGATAGAATCTCATCCGGATTCTTCTTTTTCGTAAAAGAATACTGGGTAACAGGCAAAAATCCTTCTTCCAAAAGAACTTTTGTTGATGTAAAAAAACGTTCCTCTCCGGCCTTTACCGTTACATTTAGCTTCTGATATACCGCAGGCGGATAAAAGATACTAAGAAAACGTCGCACAATTACTTCATACATCTTTGTCTGTAACTCTCCCAGACGCGAAAGTGCGCTTAACCCTTGACCGGTAGGAATAATCGCATAGTGGTCGGTAATCTGTTTGTCGTTTACATACCGTGTTTTTTCAAGCCCCTTATACGTCTGGTTTTTCGAAATATAAGGCAGGAAAGATGCCGTCACCGGATACCCCTGCAGTCCGTTTAAGTTTTTTCCGATTTCTTTTGCCACCGCACTGGAAAGAACACGGGCATCGGTACGCGGATATGTTACTAACTTCTTTTCATAAAGTTCCTGAACAACCGCCAATGTTTCATCCGGACTGATTTTAAAAAGTTTTGAGGCGGTGTTCTGAAGTTCCGCCAGATTAAATAAAAGAGGCGGATTCTTCTTTTCCTTCTTCTTTGCGACCTGTTCAATTTCTGATGGAACCGGCTCCGGCTGCATCAGAGAATCAATCAGTGCCAGCGCATTTTCCTTTTCTTTAAAACCATTTTCTTTATAAAGAGCCGGTGACTGATAGTATTTCGAGCCTTCTACCGCCTTCCATTCTCCCTGAAATTTTTTACCCTGTAACTCAAAATTGCCAATCACACGGTAAAATGGCGTTTTGACAAAGTCACGAATCTGCATTTCACGCTTTACCACCATGCCAAGCACACAAGTCATCACACGTCCGACAGACACTGACGTCCACTTCTGCCCCTTTAACGTATCATTGAGCCAAAATCCATATTTCAAAGACAAAACACGCGAGAAATTAATTCCCATCAAATAATCTTCTTTGGCACGCAAATAAGCCGAACTGCTAATATTATCATATTCAGCCATCGGCTTTGCCTCTCGGATTCCGCGTAATATTTCTTCTTCCGTCTGGGAATCAATCCACACACGAAGTTTCTTTTTGTTAGCAGAAACCTGCGCCATCTGGTCTACCAGACGATAAATGTATTCACCCTCCCGCCCGGAGTCGGTACAGATGTAAATGGTATCCACATCCTCACGGTTCAAAAGATAACTGACCGTATCAAACTGCTTTTTCACACCGGGAATTACTTCATATAAAAACTTCTCCGGTAAAAAAGGAAGGGTGTCTAACGACCATTTTTTCAAAGCGGCGTCATAAACTTCCGGATAACTCATCGTCACCAAATGACCAACACACCAAGTCACAATCGTATCTTCCGACTCAAGATATCCGTCTCCCCGTCTTCCATTTATCTTTAATATGCGGGCAAACTCCTGCGCCACACTTGGTTTCTCTGCTATAAAAACTCGTTTTGCCATGCTCTCACTCTCTAGTATCCTAATTCTTCTCCAACCAAAATAACTTTGATTCGATTTTTCACTCCACTGCGCCTTGTCACTACAAACTGACTGCAGATACAGTCCTCACCGTAGCAGTTTCCACACATACCATTTACTGCACAAGGTGTTTTTTTGTTCAGTCGGACTGCATTTGGCGGGCAGGCAGTAAGACGAACCCGTTTCAGACCGGATTCCACGTCCGTTACCACTTTGTTCATACCTGCAATAACAATCACATTTTCCGGTCCGTAACAGAGAAAACTCACACGGTTTGCCCTGCCATCAATATTAATCAGCTCACCGTCTGTGGTAATCGCATTTGTACTCATAAGAAAATAATCGGAATTAATCATTCTTGCCTTAATTTCTTTTTCCTCTTCCGGCGTAGAAAATGCGGTGCGGTCGATTACATCGCAGGGACTTTCTTTCAGCCAGTCCATAATCCCGGTTTCCTGTAAGGTAACAGAGCCTCCATAACAAACCGATTTCCCCTGTGTAAGAAACTTTTCTTTCACAAGTGCTAATGCTTCTTCTTTTGTTTCTACATAAAATCCTTCCATCCGGCGTAACTTTAATTTCTCAATCATTTTCTCCGCCAGTATACGGTTTGCCATCTTTTTTGCTTCCTGCATCGAATCACTCCTCGTAAATCATAAGTCTGGGCAGATACGCCCAGACTTACTGTTTTGTTCTATAAAAATATTGCACACGATTCTAGTACAATGGGTACTTATCCGTCAATTCCTTAACAATTGCCTTTGCTTTTTCTGTATTTGCTTCATGGTCATCAATCAGCATTGCAATTGCCTCAGCAATCTGATCCATATCATCCGGATTCATGCCACGGCTTGAAACCGCTGCTGTTCCCAGACGAATACCACTCGTTACAAATGGAGACTGTGGATCATTTGGAATTGTATTCTTATTTGCTGTGATATTAGCATCATCCAGCCATTTTTCTACTTCTTTACCGGTCAGACCTTTGGCAGCCAAATCAACCAACATCAAGTGGTTGTCCGTACCACCGGAAACAATATCAATGCCGCGTTTCTGCAATCCTTTGCAGAGAGCCTGTGCATTATCAATAATACGTTTTCCATACTCTTTAAAGCTTGGGTCTAATGCTTCTTTGAAGCAAAGTGCTTTAGCAGCAATCACATGCATCAAAGGACCACCCTGAATACCAGGGAAAATTGCTTTATTTAACTTATGCTCTGTGGCAAATTCTTCAGAAGAAAGAATCATACCGCCACGAGGTCCACGCAGTGTTTTGTGTGTTGTCGTTGTCGTTACATGAGCATATGGAATCGGGCTTTCATGATAACCGGAAGCAACCAGTCCAGCAATATGAGCCATATCTACCATCAGATAAGCACCAACTTCATCTGCAATTTCACGAAATCTCTTGAAATCAATCTTACGGCAATAAGCACTTGCACCGGCAATAATCATTTTCGGTTTGCACTCTTTGGCAATGCGCTCTACTTCGTCATAATCAATAAATCCTGCGTCATTTACACCGTACGGTACGATGTGATAATAGGTTCCGGAAATATTTGCCGGGCTTCCATGAGAAAGATGTCCGCCGTGATCAAGGTTCATTCCCATAACTGTCTCGCCCGGTTTAACCAAAGCAAAGAATACAGCCATGTTTGCCTGGGCACCGGAATGTGGCTGAACATTTGCATAAGTACAGCCAAACAGTTTCTTTGCGCGGTCTCTTGCCAAATCTTCCACGATGTCCACATACTGGCATCCGCCATAATAACGTTTGCCCGGATAACCTTCTGCATATTTGTTTGTCAGTGTGCTTCCCATAGCAGCCATTACGGCTTTGCTGACAAAGTTTTCTGAAGCAATTAACTCAATGTGGTCATTCTGACGACCGGTTTCCTGTTCCATTGCTTTTGCCAATTCAGGATCGGCATTTTTTACCTCATCAAATGAATACATAAATTCTCTCCTTTTTTATTTATTGTAAAGCGTTTTACGCCTCATCAATTGCTTTTCCGATATCATGTCTCATATACTTATTTGAAAAATCAATCCAGTTTGTTGCTTCATAAGCATTCTTTCTTGCCTCTTTCAAATCTTTTCCCTTTGCCGTCACACCAAGTACGCGGCCTCCATTTGTCACGATGCCCTCATCCGTAAGTTTCGTGCCGGCATGGAATACATAATAGCCATCTTTATCCTTAAAGTTCTCAAGACCTGTGATCTTCTTGCCCTTTTCATAATGCTCCGGATAGCCAGCAGAAGCCAGCACTACGCACACAGCTGCATTATCCTCAAACTGCAGGTCGATCTGGTCTAAAGTGCCGTCTACACATGCCTCAAATACATCTACAATGTCATTTTTCATTCTCGGAAGAACTACCTGAGCCTCCGGGTCACCAAATCTGGCATTGTACTCTAATACTTTTGGTCCATCTTCTGTAAGCATCAAGCCGACAAACAAAATTCCGACAAAATCTCTGCCTTCTTTTTTCATCGCATCCATCGTAGGCTGATATACTTTTTCTTCACAGAATTTCTGAACCTCATCCGTATAAAACGGACTTGGTGAAAAGGTACCCATTCCACCGGTGTTCAATCCCTTATCGCCATCTTTGGCACGTTTGTGATCCTGTGCACTTGTCATTGGTTTGATATGTGTACCATCGCAATAACAAAGCACAGATACCTCACGTCCGGTCATAAACTCTTCAATAACAATTTCATTTCCGGCATCACCAAACTGCTTGTCTAACATCAATGTCTTAACACCGGCTTTTGCTTCTTCTAAGTTGTTGCAAATCAAGACACCTTTTCCAAGTGCAAGCCCGTCCGCCTTCAAAACAATTGGCATTTTTGCCGTCTCAAGATAAGCCAGTGCCTCATCCGGATTCGTAAAGTTCTCATAGGCTGCCGTAGGTATGTTGTATTTCTTCATCAAATCTTTTGAAAATGCTTTGGAGCCTTCGATAATCGCTGCATTTTTTCTCGGTCCGAATACACGGAGTCCACGTGCCTCAAACACATCAACCACACCGCCTACCAATGGGTCATCCATACCGATAATCGTCAAATCAATCTGATTTTTTTCTGCAAAATCAGCCAGTTTGTCAAATTCCATTGCGGTAATATCAACACATTCTGCAATCTGTCCGATTCCGGCATTTCCCGGCGCACAATATATTTTTTCCACTTGATTACTTTTTGCTACACTTGCTGCAATGGCATGTTCACGGCCACCGCTTCCTACAATAAGAACTTTCACGAGATATCCTCCTAACTGTTATTTACGTTTTACAATTCCATCCACAATTTCTAATTTACCATTGGCAATTAAATCAATTGCTTCCGGAAGAATTTTCCATTCTGCCTGTTCCATCACACGCTTCTGCAACACTTCCGGCGTGTCATCATCAAGCACTTCTACTGCTTTTTGTGAAATAATCGGACCACTGTCGGTTCCCTCATCAACAAAATGAACCGTTGCCCCTGTCACTTTATTTCCTCTTGCCAAAACACTCTCATGCACCTTAAGTCCATAATATCCGGCACCGCAGTGCGACGGAATCAACGATGGATGAATATTTATGATACGGCCTTCAAACGCTTTTACAAAATTCTCCGGCAAAATCACAAGATATCCGGCTAACACAACCAAATCAATCTGTTTGTCATTTAAACAGTGAATCAGTGCTTCTCCAAAAGCATTTCGGTCTTCGTAATCTTTCGGAACGAGGACTTCGGATGGAATCCCTGCTTTTTTCGCACGCTCTAAGGCATACGCCCCTGGTTTATTACTGATAACAAGTGCAAGCTCCGTATTCGTAATCGTGCCCGCTGATACCGCATCAATAATTGCCTGAAGATTTGTTCCGCCACCGGATACACAAACGGCTGCTCTTAGCATAATGTAATTCCTTTCTCGCCATCTACGATTTCACCCATAATATAAGGTGTCTCTCCGGCTGCTTTGATTGCCTCTACAGTCTTATCAACATCCTGTTTATCCACTGCTGTAATCATACCAACGCCCATGTTATATGTATTAAACATTGCCTCTTCTGCAATCGAGCCATCGGATGCAAGCATTTTGAAAATAGGCGGAATCACAAAACTATCTTTCTTAATTTTTGCATGAGTTCCCTCTTTTAACATTCTCGGAATGTTCTCATAGAAACCACCGCCTGTGATATGGCTGCATGCTTTAATCCGCACGCCTGCCTCTTTAATCTGACGGAGTGCTTTGACATAAATCTTTGTCGGAGTAAGAAGTGTCTCACCCAAAGTCAAGTCACTTTCAAGAGACTCATACCTCTGGTTTAATGTTTCTTCCTTCATGGAAAATACACTGCGGACCAGTGAATAACCATTACTGTGAATACCGGAAGAAGCCATACCTACTAATACATCACCGGCTTTCAAATCTTTGCCGGTAATCATATCTTTTTTATCTACGATACCAACAGAAAATCCTGCCAAATCATACTCGTCAATCGGATAAAAGCCAGGCATCTCAGCTGTCTCTCCACCAATCAGTGCGGAATCTGCCTGACGGCATCCATCTGCTACACCACTTACAATTTTCGCAATTTTTTCCGGTTCATTTTTACCACATGCAATATAATCCAAGAAAAACAGCGGTTCACCACCAGCACATGCAATATCATTTACACACATTGCCACACAGTCAATACCAATTGTATCATGCTTATCCAAAATAAAAGCCAATTTAAGTTTTGTTCCTACACCATCTGTGCCGGAAACCAATGTTGGTTCTTCCATGCCAACAAACTTTTTCATCGAAAATGCACCTGAAAAACCACCGATATCCGTCAATACTTCCGGTCTCATAGTCGATGCAATGTGCTCTTTCATCAGCGATACTGCCTTATAACCTGCCTCAATGTCAACTCCTGCTTTTTTGTAATCCATCTTTGAAATTCCTCCTATATATTGTGCATATCAAAATTCATTGTACCATCTTTTGTACTATCGGTCAACGAATCTTAAATTTCATTTTTTTCGTACCGGAATAATTGCCAACACCTTTTACATAAAGAAGTGCCGTACCTTTTTTCTTGTTTTTCCGATAGGAAAGAATGTAATCTCTTTTTTTCTTTAACTTCTTTCCGCCAAGTTTCACCGTTACTTTCGGCTTAACAGCCTTACCGGTACGTGCATAAACTGCTTTCAAGCCGGTAACACTTGCTTTTTTCACAGAGGCACGGACAATCGTAAAGGAAGCCGTCAATGTACCGGAATAATTGCCTTTTCCAGTGACAACAATGCCGGCAGATCCACGTTTTTTATTGTTTTTATAAAGTAATGTATAATCGGTATTGTTCCTCAAAATCTTACCATTCCAAACAACCTGAATCAAAGGTTTCACCTGTTTTCCGGTATAACTGTATTTTGCTTTACATCCAGTAATTACCGCACTTGCCATTGTCTCCGGACGAATGGTAAAGGTTTTCGTAAGTGAATTTGTATAAACACCTTTGCCACAAATCACTACTTTTGCAGTACCAACATTTTTGTTTGATAAGTAGGTTACGGAATAATCCAAATCCTGCACAAGCTTAACTCCATTTAACGAAACAGTAAACGAAGGGGTCAGAGCAGTTCCGCTGTAACGATAGCTTCCAAGGGAAGATACTGTCGCTTTCGCAATGGAGAACTCCAATTTTGAAAGTGACGTCTCCGCTGTTTCCAATGTAGTCAAATTTGCCACATAAGCTTTCTGTGCCTCACTGAGCGCATCATAGGCCTTTCTTGCACTCTCAATGCGGTCTTTTGCCTTTGCATTCACCGTACCAATCTGATTGATCAATGAGGATACACGGAGTGCTGCATTCATATTTTCTGCATCTAACTGCCTCTCAATAGCCTCTAACTGATTCAAATAAGAGCTTCCAAAATATCTCTTCTGACGATCCGTCATCTGCTCGTAGTCTGCGCGGAGTTTTTTCACCGTATCCTCATCTAACAGAGAATAACCGCCCTCTCCGCTCCGGAGTGTATCAACCTGAATACGCAGGGCACTTGCCACCTGTACATCGGCATTAATCTCACGAAGAGAATCAATATTATAAATAGCTGCCTGTTTGTCCTCATCCAAAGACGCATATGCATTTAAAAGACTCTCAATCTGCAATTTCTTCGAACACATTAAAGCATCTTCCGTCTCTTCAATCTGTCGAATACTTTTAAGCATTTCCAAACGGTCGGTTGCTTCATCCAGTGTTGACAGATTCGAAATCAAATCCGATATATCACAAATTCCGCTGTAAGAATTAACAAATAAACGATAGGATTTGTATGCCTGCTCATAACGTTTGGTGAAATCTTCAAATTCATCATCCGACACTGCCGTACCAATATCTGTAATCTGTTTTTTTACTTCCTCACAGTTTGTATTTAACAATACGGCATTGTTCATCTTTTTCACAAGTTCAGGTGCCACCAAATCCTGCTCATCCGCAGTAAGTTCCTGATTGTAGTAGCGGTAAGCACGAAGTGCCGCGGTAAGTTCTGTTTTATTCTTCGGCGTTTCTGAGGTCAATGCAATCATTTCCTCAAAGGTCTCAATGTTGCGGTACTGAGTCAGCACATACTGAATTGCCTCTCCACGGTAATAGTCGTAAACCGAAAGTGAAAAATTGCTGGCTGCACCGGCATCTACTGCATCCTGCAATACATCCAGTTTTTCTTTTACGGTATCGTCAAGAACATCATAGACACCTAAATCATCATACGCCTGCTCAACGTCTGCGATAATATTTGCTTTTTCATATTTCTCGTAATTTTCAAACAAGGAATTTTTCATTGCTTTGATTAAACAGTCTGCATATTTTGTATAACGGCGGAGTTCCGCAAATTTACTTTCATACAATCCATAGGCTGTTTTTGCGGACTGAACATCTTCTAAAAATAAGTTATAATCACCGGCAGAAGCATCTGCCTTTAGCATTTCAATTCGTAAAAATGCGCGATCTGCACTGTCTACCAGTTCCAAAAGTTCACGAATCTGATTCAGTGCATTCACATCATCCGCATCCACTGCCGCTTTTATGTGAGCAGAAGCATTTGCATAACTCTCACTTGCCGTCTTATAATTTTCTCTTGTTAAAGGCCTTGCTAACATGGCATCTACTGCTGTATGAATCGGTGCTGCCAGTTCCTCTAATGCCGCATTCTGTGCATCGGCATAATCCTGATAGAATTTCTGCACGGACTGATAACGGGTAACGGTCTCTGTTGTTGTCTCATCCTCTCCCGGTACCTCCGATGTCGTCTTTGTGGCAACATACGCATCCAATGTGTCAATCTCAGATGTGCTAAGCCCCGTTTGAAGTAATTTTCCTAATTTATCCACTTCATCTGCCAGTTCTTCCGAAAATGTGTAATCTTCCGGCGCAGGTGCAGCAGTCAATATAGTATCAATACAAAGTTTTGCCTGCTCAAGTGCCGAAACTTCCTCTGCCGAAACCGGCATCACCGGCAGAATACTTATCATCATCAATAGTGCACTCCATAAAGCAATCCATTTTTTCAATCTCATCATCCTCCATATTCCTAT
>ERZ772876.3106-NODE-3106-length-12558-cov-3.008798_pt1 | contig 12558 bp, 10 predicted proteins | sample MGYA00580584_ERZ772876 | MGnify/ENA primary metagenome ERZ772876 (study PRJEB29015, sample SAMEA2737728) | human gut metagenome | biome: human gut; feature: human-associated habitat; material: faeces | place: China | collected 2012 ...
TAAGTGAGAAACATCACGGTGAGAATGACAAGAAGTGCCGCAGCATAGGGCAGTAAAGGGATATTTCCACCGTCTCCCGCAAAGTGCTTTGTCATCATACTCTCGCTGACCATGGCAAGCAGAACCACGGGCAGCAGCGCCGCAAGATTGAAGACAGCCAGCCAGATACCGGCCTGCATAATGGTTCTGGTGCCTTCTCTGCTCAGATGAAAGAATTTGCTGAATATCATGCCCGACCTCCGATCTTCCACGATACGCTCTTTTCATATTCATGATACATATTTGCGTACACGCCCTGCCGCTGCATAAGATCCTCATGCGTGCCCTGCTCAGCGATCCTGCCTCTCTGCATCACGATGATCTGGTCAGCGTGAACAATGGTCTGGAGCCGATGTGCGATCATCAGCACGGTTTTCCCCCGGAGCAGCACATCCAGCGCCTTCTGAATGAGGTATTCATTCTCTGCGTCGGCAAAGGCCGTGGCCTCGTCCAGCAGAACGATGGGTGCATCCTTGAGGATCGCACGCGCCAGCGCAATGCGCTGCATCTCGCCGCCGGATAGATAGACGCCCTTGGCTCCGATGACGGAATCTACACCATTGGGGAGCTTTTCCAGAATATCCTCGCACTGCGCCTGACGGAGCGCTTCCATGATCTCTTTCCGTGAAGCGCCCGGCTTGTACATGGCGACATTCTCCGCAACGGACATCTTGAAAAGGTTCGTGTCCTGGAACACGATGCTGATGTGCTTCATCCAATCAGCGTAGTCCAGCTTCCGGACATCTACGCCGCCCACGGTGACGGAGCCTTCGCTCACATCCCAGAATCGAGCGATGAGGTTGGCGACCGTGCTCTTTCCGCCGCCGGATTCTCCCACCAATGCAGTTACAGTACCGGGGCGGATAGTTAGAGACACATCGTCCAGCGCCTTCACGCCTGCTTCGTATTGGAATGACACATGGTTCAGGCAAATCTCCCCGTTTTGAGGAACCGGCTGCTTTTTTGTTTCCGCAAGGGGCTTCTCTGCCAACATTTCCTCGATAGCCGTGAACGAGGCGTCTACCAGCATTAGGTTAGAGGAGCTGTGCATCAGCTTTGTCAGAATGGACGCCACCAACGGAATCAGCACGGCGAAGAAGGCGAAGGTCATGATGGTTTTTTCCGCTCCGCCGCCAAGGTTATAAAGAACAATGCCGCCGGGGATGAGAAAGAGGAACACAGCGTTGACAATGGTGGTGTACAGGCTGAAGGCATTCTCCATGGAAAATGCATATTTCGTCATGAAGTCGGCGTAGTCCTTCACCGCCCGCTGATAGCGCCGGAAGGAGGATGCTGTCTGCCCGAAGGTCTTAACTACTGCAATTCCACGGACATATTCCGTGGCGGCATTGCTGATGTCCTCCCCAGATTTCTGCACCTGTTCGATAAAACCGCTGCTCTCACCCTTTAGCATCGAGAAAAGGAGAATGAAACCGATAAGAATAGGGACAAGGCAGATGAGCGACAGCCGCCAGTCATACCGGAACATGAACACCAGAAACGCAATGGGCAGCACCAAAGACTGCACATAGTCCGGGATATTGTGAGCGATGAGGATTTCGAGATTGTCGGTGTTCTTCTCGATGATCTTCCGCTGCTTCCCGCTGGGGTGCAGGATGTGATAGCCCAATGGCAGGGTACCGAGATGGCGGATGAGCTGCATCCGTATCCGCGCCACCGTGTTGTAGGCGCTGATGTGAGAACACAGCAGTGCCATGCCGTAGATCCCAAAGCCCATACACACATACCAGACTGCCTGCATACCCAGTGCTTTCATGGCCGCCAGGTCCAGCGCCCCGAAATTGCCGGAGGACTGGATCAGCACCTTTGCGACCCCGTATACGCAGAGATAGGCTTTGAGGTTAATGACCGCTGAAAAAGCAGAAAACACGGCAGACAGCAGGATCGTGATGCGGAATGGACCTGAAAATTTCAGGAGCTTTCCGATTGTTTTCGATGTTTGATTCATATCATTGCTCCTTATGAGTTAGAGTGCGCTAACTAACAGGCCGTTTGAAACCATCCACATAGTGGCGGATGGTTTCAAACAGGACTATTTCAAACTCAGAATATCGGCCCAGCCCACATCGAAGAAATATTTCAGCTCATTCACATAGGTGATAGCCTCGACTTTTTCCATCTCGTGTGCCACCGGCTCAAACAGCCCATAAAGATAGGAACTGATGAGGATATGCACGGTTTTTTCTCCGGCTTTTTTTCCGTTGATAACAGCCTCATGGCCTGTGGCTTCCATGAAGCGGCGGGTGGAGCGCTCCAAGATGTCCACCAGATCATCCATATAGTGTTCATAGGACGAGCCGCCCGCACAGCACAGAAGAAGCCGGAATACATCGAAATGCCCGTAGATATAGTCCACAAAAGGATTTCCGTCCCGATCTGCGTGCAGGGCCGCGGCTTCCTGCTGTTCCTTCGTCTGGGCGTGAAAATCCTCGTTGCTGCCGATCAGGGTCGCTTTGAATTCCTCTGCAACAGGTGCGACCAACGCACAGAAAAGCGCGTCCTTCCCGGAATACCGCTTCTGTAGAGCACCCCATGTTACCCCTGCGCTCTTGCAGATAGCATTGGTCGATGCCTTTTCATAGCCCTTCTCCAGAAACTCCTTTTTTGCAGCGTCCAGGATTTTCGGATCGAGGGTTTTATCCGGTTTTGACATTCTGCACCTCCGCAACGATAGTTATACAATCGATAGTAGCACTATCATTATAGCAAGAGAATTTGTTTTTGTCAATAGGTCAGCGGTTTTTTCATTGTTGCTTAACGACGAATGTCCCGCAATATTAAAAACGCCAAGCTATGAGAGGCCACCGACAGGACAGTAAGCTATAGGCTTAGTCTGTCTTGCCGGAGGACTCTTCTTTTCGGCAAAAACAACCGACCAAGGGCTTCCGGCGGTGAAATCTCTGAAAGGAAACCTTTTTTGATGCTAAATAAGTGGCTCTGCCATATCGCTGAATACCCGTGATCTCCGGATTTTTGACTTTCACCCAAATTCAATAGTTCAAAGGAGATTACAACATATGGGACTTATTTTAATGCGCTTTTATGCCAAGTAGTCGCCTACAGACTTGCGACTAATTCGCATATTGACAAATGTGCAAAGCTGATGTATAATAATTTGCGAGTAAGTTGCAAATTGGAGGTGCGACTGATGGCAAAGTATCTGACACGGCAGCGCAGGCAGCTGCTGGACTATTTGTCCTGGCACACAGACGAGCAGATGACCGCACGGCAGATCGCAGACGCGCTGACGCAGGAGAACATCAGTCTCAGCGCCGTGTACCGCAATCTTTCCGATCTGGAAGCGGACGGGCTGCTCAAGCGCAGCGTCCGCGAGGGCACACGGGATGTGTTCTATCAGTACATTGCCGCCGAGGAATGTAAAGACAGCCTGCACCTCTCCTGCCGGGTATGCGGAAAGAGCATCCATCTGGGAGACGCGGAAGCGGAGCGGCTTCTTGACAGTACGCTGAAAAGCACAGGCTTTCAGATCGACAAATCGGAAACGATTCTGTACGGCGTTTGCGCCGATTGCAGGAAACACAGAAAATGAAAGGACTGAGAGCAACATGACGAAGAAAACGCGCATTGCGGCGCTGCTGCTGGCGGCAGGCGGCGCCTTCTGGCTGGCGTATGCAAATCCGTCCGGCGCGTTTTCGATGCTGGCGATGCTGGGCGCGGCCTGTCTCGTCTTTCTGACGCAGCTGCCAAGGGCGGCGAAATACGGCTGGTGCGCGCTGGTGCTGTGCGTGCTGCTGCCGCTGGTGGGGACGCGGTCGTCCTATTTCATGGACGTGGCAACGCAGGTCGGCATGTATGTCGTGCTGGCGCTGGGGCTGAACATCACGGTGGGCTACTGTGGACTGTTTAACCTCGGCTACATCGCGTTCTACGCGCTCGGCGCATATGCCTATGGCCTGCTCTGCACGAATCAGTGCCTCAACTTCCTCGCGGCAGGCGGCCTCTTCCCGCTCGGCGGCGGCTCGTTCTGGCTGTTTTTGCTGATCGGCGGGGCGATTGGCTGTCTGGTGGGCTTTTTGATCGCGCTGCCGGTCATCCGCATCAGCGGCGACTATCTCTGCATCGTGACGCTGGCCTTCTGCGAGATCATCCGCAACCTGCTGAACAACATGATCAAGCCGCTGAACATCACAAACGGCGCAAAGGGCATCGCAAACATCCCGAAGCCGGTGCTCTTCGGCAAGACACTGGACAGCGTGACCTATATGTATTTCATCGTCCTGCTGCTCGCGGCGGCGGTCATCCTGATCTGCCACAGGCTGGAAAACTCGAAGCTTGGACGGGCATGGACGGCCATCCGCGAGGACGAGACGGCGGCGCGCAAGGAGCGCATCTACGAGGAGCGGAAAAAACGCGCCTTTCAGGAGATCTACGATCGGTTCAGCAATACGATCTCCGTTTCTTACAGCAGCGGGCTCTGGGACAGTCTGGATCTGACCTCGGAGTTCGAGAAAAATGACGCGGATTTCTTTGAGATTTATGCGGAATATGCGATCAAATAGGTAGTCTGTACCTGGGGCGGGTAGGCAAAAAGTAAACTTATTTTTAAAAAAGGATAACAATTCGGAACAACCGCTTGACTACCGGGGAAAATTCTTCTACAATGAACGGTAATGTCCGGTCAGGCGGACATACTGTGGAGGAAAAATACATGAATATCATAAAAGCGGTCAATCTTGTATTTGATTATATAAGACGCGATGAAGAGGGGCAGGTAGAGGAAGTAAAGCGCGCCTTGGATCATGTGAATCTGGAGATTGAGAAAGGCAGCTTTGTGGCGATCCTGGGACACAATGGTTCCGGCAAGTCCACATTTGCCAAGCAGATCAATGGCATTTTGAGCCCGACCGACGGTACGCTTTTTGTATCGGAGATGGATACGAGGGACGAGGCGCATCTGTGGGATATCCGCAAAAATGCGGGCATGGTCTTTCAGAATCCGGATAACCAGATCATAGGAAATATAGTGGAAGAGGACGTCGGATTCGGTCCGGAAAATATCGGAGTTCCGACCGAGGAGATCTGGAAGCGAGTGGATGAGAGCTTAAAGGCAGTCGGGATGACGATGTACCGCAAGCAGTCCCCGAACCATCTGTCCGGCGGACAGAAGCAGCGTGTGGCGATCGCGGGCGTCATGGCGATGAAACCAGAATGTATCGTGCTCGATGAGCCGACGGCGATGCTCGATCCGAACGGACGCAAGGAGGTTATCCGCACCGTCCATGAGTTAAACCGGGCGGAAGGAATCACGATGGTGCTGATCACCCATTATATGGAAGAGGTGGTCGATGCAGACCGCGTGATCGTCATGGATGACGGTCATATCGTGATGGACGGCACGCCGAAGGAGATTTTCTCCCGCGTGGAGGAACTAAAACAATACCGGATGGATGTGCCGCAGGTGACGGAGCTTGCGTGGGAGCTGCAGAAAAAGGGAATTCCGCTTCCGGATGGAATCCTTCGTAAATCGGAGCTTCTGGACGCACTGGTACCGATTTTGAAAGAGGAATAGAGATGGCAATACAGGTAGAAGATTTGTGCTACACCTACGGCGAGGGCACGGCGTTAGAGCGCCGGGCATTAAAGCACGTAAGTTTTGAGATTCAGGACGGCGAATTTGTCGGTCTGATTGGTCATACCGGATCGGGAAAATCGACCCTGATCCAGCATTTAAACGGTCTGATCAAGCCGACCAGCGGCGACATTAAGTATCAGGGTGTCAGCATTTACAGCCAGGGTTATAAATTAAAGGATCTGCGGAGTAAAGTGGGGCTGGTGTTCCAGTATCCGGAGTACCAGCTCTTTGAGGCAGATATTTTTACAGACGTCTGTTTCGGACCGAAAAATCTGGGGCTTCCGCAGGAAGAGGTGGAAAAACGTGCCCGTCATGCCTTAAAGCTGGTCGGCATGGATGAAAAATTTTATAAGCAGTCCCCGTTTGAACTTTCCGGCGGACAGAAACGCCGCGTCGCGATCGCGGGTGTACTGGCGATGCGTCCGGAGATGATGATCCTCGACGAGCCGACGGCGGGACTCGATCCGCAGGGGCGCGATGAGATTTTAGGTCAGATCGAGCGCCTGAACCGGGAGCACGGGCTGACGATTTTGGTGGTTTCCCACAGCATGGAGGACATGGCGCGCTACGTGGACCGTATCATGGTCATGAACGACGGCGTGAAGATGTTTGACGATACGCCGAAGGAGGTATTCCGCCATTACAAGGAGTTAGAGGCGATCGGTCTTGCTGCGCCGCAGATCACTTATGTGGTGCAGGGACTTCGGGAGCGCGGGATTCCGATCGACGACGCGATCACGACGGTAGAAGAGGCGCGGGAGGCGATTCTGGCGCTGTATAACAAGCGGAGGGAGAAACAATGATACGGGATATCACAATCGGACAGTATTATCCGGTCGAATCAGTGGTTCACCGGCTGGATCCGCGTACCAAGCTGTTTGGAACGCTGATCTACATTATTTCATTATTTTTCGCAGATAACCTGCTCTGCTATGCGGTAGCGACCGTATTTCTGGCGATGGCGATTCGCGCCTCACGCGTACCATTTAAATTTATCGTGCGGGGACTCAAGGCGATCGTGTTCCTGTTACTTATCAGTATCAGCTTTAACCTGTTTCTGACAAATGGACGGGTGATTTTCCAGATAGGGTTCTTAAAAGTGACGCATGAGGGCTTGCGACTGGCAGTTTTCATGGGTCTGCGCCTGATGTATCTGGTGATTGGTTCCTCTGTCATGACGCTGACGACGACCCCGAACCAGCTCACGGACGGCTTGGAGCGGAGTCTGGGATGCTTGAACCGTCTCCATGTGCCGGTGCATGAGATCTCGATGATGATGTCGATCGCGCTGCGTTTTATCCCGATCCTGATTGAGGAGACGGATAAGATCATGAAGGCACAGATGGCGAGAGGCGCTGATTTTGAATCTGGTAATCTCGTACAGCGGGCAAAGAGCATGATCCCGATTCTGGTACCGCTTTTCGTATCGGCGTTCCGCCGCGCGACGGATCTGGCGATGGCGATGGAGGCGCGCTGCTACCGGGGCGGAAGTGGGCGGACCAAGATGAAGCCGCTGCATTATGAGGCAAGAGACAGGGTTACTTACCTGATCCTTCTGGTTTATTTAGGAATCGTGATCGCGCTTCGAATTTTGTTTTAAAAGAGTGATTGCTTGAATGTGTCAGGGCGCATTTTTTATTCAAAAGGCGCATTTGAAAAAGATAGTTTAAAAGTTTAGAAGTTAGAGGATAGATACCATGAGACGAATTAAACTGGTGGTCTCCTACGATGGAACCGCCTACTGCGGATGGCAGTTGCAGCCCAACGGAGTCACGATCGAGGAAGTGTTAAACAAGGCGCTTTCTTCTCTTTTAAAAGAGGATATCCAGGTCATCGGGGCGAGCCGGACGGATTCGGGTGTCCATGCGATGGGAAATGTGGCTGTTTTCGATACCGAGAGCAGGATTCCGGGTGATAAGATCTGCTTTGCGCTCAACCAGCGCCTGCCGGACGATGTGCGGATCCAGGCGTCGGAGGAGGTGCCGCTTACCTTTCATCCACGCAAGGTAAACTGCGTGAAAACGTATGAATACAAGATTTTGAACCGCAAGATCGATATGCCGCTGCAGCGCTTATACAGCCATTTCTGCTATTTCAATCTGGATTTAGAGAAAATGCAGAAGGCGGCATCCTATCTCATCGGCGAGCACGATTTCAAGAGTTTCTGTACGGTGCGGACGCAGGCGGAGGAGACGGTGCGGACGATCTACAGCCTGACCGTGACGAAGGCGGACGACCTGATTACGATCCGCATCAGCGGCATCGGTTTCCTCTACAATATGGTCCGGATCATCGCCGGGACGCTGGTTAAGATCGGTATGGGCGTTTACCCGCCGGAGAAGATGGAGGAGATTCTGGAGGAGAAAAACCGGGCGGCAGCAGGTCCTACGATCCCGGCACGCGGGCTGACGCTCGTAAGTCTGGAGTACGAAAAAGAGCTGGCGCCGTACCTGGAGGGCGAAAATAAGCACTGGCATTATGTGCTGGATCAGAGAAATGTCCCGGAGAAGGGGCTTGCCTACCTCACGATCGAGCGCTGTGAGCCGGAAGAGCTTGACGGTGTGCTCCGTCGCGTGATCCATCAGGCATACCGAAATGGTGCGAAACAGGTATTTGTGCGGGATACGTTTGGAGAAGAGGGGAGCATCTACGGATATTACCGGCTGAGACGGCAGCCGGAGGCGGAAGAAGGCTGGCTGGAAGCCATCTATGAGGGTGAACATCAGTAAGTATGAGTAGAACATTTGATTATCTGGTCTGTTTCAGCGTCTATTCGCTGATTATCCTGATCATAGGAAAATCATCGTTCGGTGAGAGCGATTCGATTGGAAAATTTTTTATCGGAGAACGGAAATGCGGGTTCTGGCGGCTGTTTTGCACCTTCGTCGGAACCTGGGTGTCCGCTGCGACCATTCTGGGATATACGGGCAATGTTTTTGAAAATGGAACCTCAGTGATCGCCGTGACAGTTATCCCGTGGTTCATCGGCGCGGGGCTCTTGTATCTTATCAGCGGGCGTATCTATGACTGCGACCTGCTCACGATCCCGCAGTTCATCGGGGATCGCTACCATTCCCGCCTCCTGCGGACCTGCTGTGCCCTGCTGCTCTCGAGCGGTTACGTTTTTTATCTGGTGATCCAGATCAAGGGATTTGGAATCGCGGCGGCGACGCTCTTAAATATTGATTATAAAGTTGCAATTTTTCTGGTTTATCTGTTTATTCTGTATTCTACCTTTGGAGGATTCAATTCGGTTACCAAGACGGACGGCGGCAACCTCATCATGCTCACGATCAGCATAGTGGTTGTCTATTTTGTCGTGGTCGGAGGAATAGAGGGAAGTGGATTTCTGACGAACGCGGAGGTGTTCAACCGAAATGCGGCAGGCAGCGGGACGGACAGTTTTGGAAATCTGATGAAGGATTACAGCCTTGCCATGTACCTCACGATGTTTTTTGGCTGGGGTATGGGGCTGGCAGCGAATCCTCAGTATCTGATCCGGATTGTGGCGGCAAAGAGCCGTGAGACGGCGCGGAAAGTCCTGATCTGTTCGCTGGTGTTCTTGACATTTTTTTATTTCTGCCTGACCCAGATCGGTCTGGGGCTTCGGATTCTGTTTCCTTATCTGTCCTCTTTCTTTGGTTCAGACGATATTTTTGTCTACGCGATTAATTATTTGATTCGATCGCGGTTCAGCGGATTTTTCTTAATCAGTGTGATCGGCGCGTGCATGTCGACGGCGAACTCGCAGCTGCTTCTGATTGGCTCGATGATGTCCTACGATGTGGCGGCGCAGTATGGAAAATGGAAGAAAACAGAGGACCGCATTCTGGGCCTGACGCAGCTCTTTATCTTTCTCGGCGGAACACTGGCGCTTCTGCTCTCCTTAAATCCACCGTCCAACAGCCTGTTTTTCGGCGCGGATATCTGGGGATTGTTTTCAGCAATTCTGACGCCACTTCTCTACGGTACGCTTTATTATAAGCGGGCGACGAGGACGGGCGCATGGGCGGCATTTGTGACAGGGGTAGCCGGGACGGTGCTGCTTCAGCCGCGTGAGCTGCCGGTTTACTGGGGATTTCCGGTGACGCTGTGTTCGACCCTGGTTTTTGTCCTTGTCCCGGTGCTGGAGAGTATATGGAAAAAACGTGCTTGCTAAAGGCGGGCATTTGGAAACATGAAAGTGGCAGACAACAGCGAGAAGGAGGCGAAAACGAGCGATGAATAAATGGCTGAAACGTCTTTCAAATTGGTTTTTACAAATTGAAAATGAGGTCATGGTTCCATTTGTGCTGGTCGGAATCCTGGTAATCGGCAGTTTCAGTATGATTTCCTATTATAATGGCTACACGATGCAGAAAAACAGTGAGCTTGAGCTGGCTGATACGCTGTTTGAGAATGTAAACCGCGATTTGCACTTCCTGGAAAAGCGTCTGCCGGAGGAGGAGATCGCGGAAAAATACCGGAATTTTGAGCGCGGGCGGATCCGGATTCTGAACCGTGACGGTGAGGAGATCACGGTCGGAAGCCGTTGGAAAAATACATCGGTGCTGGCAGTCAGCGAGGGGGAAAATCCATTTGGCTGGCGGCTGGAGTACCGGATAAATGAGAGAATATTCGGGAACCGCATCTTAGAGCAGCAGAGCTATCTGGTAGTTGGCGCGATCGCGGCGCTGATTCTCATCTGCCAGGCAAGTATTTTCATTTCCCACAGTATCACGCGCCCCATCCGCCGGATGAGCCATACCTGTAAAGAAATCGAGGAAAACAAGGGCAGTTATCAGAAATACCGGTTTGAGGCGGTCAGCCGCCACGACGAGATCGGGCAGCTGGCGGTTACCTTTGAGGGACTGCTCAAAAACATGGATAATTACACGAAAATGGAATATACCAGCCGGATGGCAGCGACGCTGGCGCATGAGATCAAGAACCCGATCGCGGGCATCCGCTCCGGGATTCAGCTTTTAAAGGGCAGGGCAGTCAAGGACGGAGATAAGATGCTCTGTGACAGCATGATCCATGAGATCGACCGCGTCACGGCGCTGATCATGAATCTTCTGACTTTGTCAATCCGGCGTGAATCACTGAAAACGGAGGTTTCTGTGACCGGTGTTTTAAAGGAGATCGGAATGATCTATGCGAAAGGACCGGACAGCCGCCGCGCATCGCTTTTGGTGGAGGCAGAAGAGGGACTGAGGGCGAGTCTCAATGAAAATGAGTTCCGTCAGATCATCCACAACCTGATCAGCAACAGCCTGAAGGCGCTGGTACCGGACCGCGAGGGACAGATCAAGCTCATGGCAGCCGCGCAGGAGAAAGAAGTGCTTGTGACGGTGCGGGACAACGGAAAAGGCATGACGGAGGAAGAAGTTTCCAAGGCGCTGGAACCATTTTATACAAAGAGCATCAACGGAACCGGGCTTGGGCTCTCAATCGTGAGCCGCCTGGTGGAGTCAAATGGAGGAACGATGGAGATCGTGAGCAAGCCGGGGGTAGGGACAGACGTGGTTTTAAGATTTCCGGGGAAAATGGTATAGTGTGACCATTTAATGAGGTATTTCACGAATTTAGTATTTAGGGTATAATGTTATGAAACAGGGAGGAGGATGCACATGGATCGAATTTTGATTGTGGACGATGAATTTCTGATTCGCTATACACTGGAGGAAGGACTGAAAGACAGGGGATATGATGCCTATTCAGCCGCAACCGTCGAGGAAGGGCTGGAGTTTGTCAGGAAATATCATCCGGGGGTGCTCCTTCTCGACAATCTCCTTGAAAACAGTGTCGGGATGGATGAGATTGTCAATTTCAAAAATGCAGATGAGGAACTGCAGGTCATCATGATGACGGCGTACGGCTCCGTCTCCCAGGCGGTTGAGGCGACGAAGCGCGGCGCATATGATTATATTTTAAAGCCGTTTGATGTGGATGAGATCGATATGCTGATCAAACGGTGTCTGGAGCAGAAGCGCAACCGGGATTCACTCGTCTTCCTGAAAGGCGATGTGCCGCAGTTTTTAGGTGTCAGTGAGGCAGCTGCCCGGATCCGGCACCTTATTCAGGTGCTGGGGGAAAATTTGTCGGTCAATGTACTCCTGCGCGGGGAGACGGGAACGGGCAAGGAAGTTGTGGCGCGGCAGATTCATGCGAACAGCGCCCGCAAGGATAACCTGATGGTGCGCATTAACTGCGGTGCGATTCCGGAAAATCTGATGGAGAGCGAGCTCTTTGGCTACGAGCGCGGCGCGTTTGCGGGGGCGCTCAAGACGAAAAAGGGCTTGATTGAGCTGGCGGACGGCGGTACGGTCTTTTTGGACGAGATCGGCGAATTGCCGATGGCGATGCAGACGAAACTGCTGACCTTCCTGGATGACCGGAAATTTAAGCGGATCGGCGCGCTGGAGGACACGGCGGTCGATGTTCGGATCATTGCGGCGACGAACAGAAATCTCGAGGAGGCGATCAAGGCGGGGCAATTCCGGGAGGATCTGTTCTACCGGCTGAATGTCATGCAGATCGAGATTCCGCCGCTTCGTGACCGGCGCGAGGATATCCCGGTGCTCTGTGACTATTACCTTGACTATTATAATAAAGCCTTTGCCCGCAATATCGAAAAAGTGGATCCGGATTTCATGCGGGAGCTGCTCTTGTACGACTGGAAGGGCAATGTCAGGGAGCTTAAAAATATTTTTGAGCGCTGTTTTCTCTTCAGCCAGGGAAATATCCTGGAAAAACACGTGGAGCTGGCGCCGGTCGAGCGGGAGGCAAGGCCGGAGAGCGGGGACTGCATCTATCTGAAAGATCTGAAAAAAGGACCGATCGACCTTGAGCAGGAGGTCGCGGCGCTGGAGAAACGATATATGTCGGAGGCTTTGAAACTTTCCGGCAATAACCTGACGCGG
>ERZ772876.3114-NODE-3114-length-12540-cov-8.113416_pt1 | contig 12540 bp, 10 predicted proteins | sample MGYA00580584_ERZ772876 | MGnify/ENA primary metagenome ERZ772876 (study PRJEB29015, sample SAMEA2737728) | human gut metagenome | biome: human gut; feature: human-associated habitat; material: faeces | place: China | collected 2012 ...
CCCAACGGTGCCTGCCTGCAGCTGGGCATCGGCGGTATGCCCAACGCCATCGGCAACCTGATCGCGCAGAGCGACCTGAAGGATCTGGGCGTGCACACCGAGATGTATGTGGATGCCTTTGTGGATATTGCCAAGGCCGGCAAGATCAACGGCAGCCGCAAGCAGCTGGACAAGGGCCGTCAGGTCTACGCCTTTGGTGCCGGCACCCAGAAGATGTACGATTACCTGAACGATAACCCGGAGTGTATGTCTGCCCCGGTGGACTACACCAACGACATCCGCAGCATTTCCGCACTGGACAATTTCATTTCCATCAACAATGCCGTGGATATCGACCTGTTTGGTCAGGTGAACGCCGAAAGCGCCGGTGTGAAGCACATTTCCGGTGCAGGCGGTCAGCTGGACTTCGTGCTGGGCGCATACCTTTCCAAGGGTGGCAAGAGCTTTATCTGCCTGTCCTCCACCTTCTTTAATAAAAAGACCGGCCAGCTGGAAAGCCGCATTCGTCCCACGCTGGAGAACGGCAGCATCGTTACCGACACCCGCGCCAACGTGCACTACCTGTGCACCGAGTATGGCTGCGTGAACCTGAAGGGCCTGACCTCCTGGGAAAAGGCCGAGGCTCTGATCAGCGTGGCACACCCGGACTTCCGTGAGGAGCTGATCCGCGAGGCTGAAAAGCTGCATATCTGGCGCAGAAGCAACAAAATTTAATAAGTGCTGTGGGTATTCCCGCTGCCCGCAGCAGGAATGGAGTTTGTCATGATGGACAAAAAGCCGCACATCAAACCGTATCTCTATGGGATGCTGGCCGGGTTCGGGGCCATCTCCCTGAGCATCATCTTCTTTTTTCTGATCTACCGTTTTGACGGCTTCGGCTCGGCCATCTCTACCCTGACCGGCATCCTGATGCCGTTCATCTACGGTGCCGTCATTGCCTATCTGCTCAAGCCGGTGTGCAACACCATTGAGGCGTTTCTGCGCCGGTTCATCCCGGAAAAGATGAAGGGCCTGATCAACGCCCTGTCCGTGACGTTCACCATCCTGTTCGGGCTTCTGCTGATCTACGCGCTGTGCATGATGATCATCCCGCAGCTGATCACCAGCGTAACCACCCTGTACTACACCGCGCAGGCCAATATTACAAAGTTCATGTACTGGGCAAACCATCTGGAGTTCATTGAGAAGAACGAGCAGATCATGGAACTGCTCAATTCGGCTTACGCCGCCCTGAATACCAATCTGGACACATGGATCAAGAACACCCTGCTGCCCTCCATGCAGAACATCGTCAGCGGTGCTGCCATCGGCGTGCTGAATGTGGTGACCGTAGCCAAGAACCTGATCATCGGCATCATCGTGGCCGTGTACATTCTGGCCAGCCGCAAACGCTTTGTGCAGCAGGCCAAAATGGTGCTTTACAGCCTCGTCAAGCCCCGTTGGGCCAACCTGATCACCGAAGAAGTGAAGTACGCAGACCGGATGTTCGGCGGCTTTATCAACGGCAAGATCATGGACTCTGCCATCATCGGCGTCCTGTGCTATATCGGCTGCCTGATCTTCAAGTTCCCCAGTGCGCTGCTGGTCTCGGTGATCATCGGTGTGACCAACGTGATCCCCTTCTTCGGGCCATTCATCGGTGCCATCCCGGCCACGCTGCTCATTCTGATCCAGAACCCCATCAAAGCGCTGTGGTTCGTCCTGTTCGTGCTGGTGTTGCAGCAGCTGGACGGCAACATCATCGGACCCAAGATCCTGGGCAACACCACCGGCCTTTCCAGCTTCTGGGTGCTGTTTGCCATCCTGCTGTTTGGCGGCCTGTGGGGCTTTGCCGGCATGATCGTGGGCGTTCCGCTGTTCGCCGTGATCTACGACGTGATCAAAAAGCTGGTCATTCACGGTCTGCGCCGCAACGAAGAGCTGGATATGCTCAACACCTATCACGACAACTTCGGCGACCCGGAGGATGATCCTCCCGCACCGGAAGCCCCGGCGCAGGCCCCCTCCGCCGACAAAACGTAAGCATCTTCCCTGCCCCGTACCGGCTCCCCGGTGCGGGGCTTTTTGCTGTCGCCGGGTCGTTCACGCAAACGATTTGAAATGATCTCCGCTGCGCTCTGGCCGTTTCCCATCATTTCTCTCACAGGCAGAACAAAGCCCCTGCATCCGGTCGGGACGCAGGGGCTTTGTTTCGTTTTATGATGTCTGCCGCTGATTACTTTTCAATGGGCTGCGAGGGCTTCCAGTCCTTATAGTTCTCGTAACGGCTCTCGCGGATCTTGGTATGGGACCAGATCTCGTCTGCCGTGGGCTGCCAGTTGGCGGCGTAAGCCTTGCACTTCTCGCACAGATGCTCCACGCTCTCCGGCGACTGCAGGTCGGTGCTGTGGGCACCAGTCTCGTGCACCATCTTCTGCAGCAGCTCGGGGTTCTCCAGCATCGGGCAGGGACGCAGGTGATTCTTGTTGAAAGGCTGGCCGTTGTGGTAAGCCATGAACAGCGGGCTATGCAGGATCTCCAGGATGCTCTGGTCGTGGATGTTGGCGTTGGAATAGTGGATGAACACGCAGGGCTCTGCGTCGCCGGCCGAGTTGATGTGGAAGTAGTTGCGGCCGCCGGCAATGCAGCCGCCCACAAACTCACCGTCGTTCTGGAAGTCCATGGGGTAGAACGGGATGTCGCACTCCTCGGAACGCAGGTAGCGGATGCGCTTGATCATATACTGGCGCTGTTCCGGGGTGGGCATCAGCTCCGGAGCAGCATCGTTGCCCACGGGCATGTAGTGGAAGTAGAAGCCGAAGTGTGCGCCCTTGTCGCACAGAAAACGCATGAAGGTGTCGTTGGTGACAGCCTCAATGTTCTGGCTGGTATAGCAGATGGAGGTGCCGAACACGATGCCGTGCTTCTTGAGCAGGTCCATGGCGTTCATAACGGCGGCATAGTGGCCCTCACCGCGGCGGGCGTCGTTGGTCTCCGGGGTGCCCTCGATGGACAGCATAAAGGCAATGTTGCCCAGGCGCACCACTTCTTCGCAGAAGGGCTCGTCGATCAGGGTGGAGTTGGTGTAGATGGCAAACTGCACATCGTTGTGCTTTTCGGCCAGCTTCAGGATGTCCTTCTTGCGCACCAGCGGCTCGCCGCCGGTCAGCATGTACAGGTACACGCCCAGCGCCTTGCCCTGGGTGATGATCTTGTCCATATCCTCAAAGCTGAGGTTGTTCTTGTGGCCGTACTCACCGGCCCAGCAGCCCACGCAGTGCATGTTGCAGGCAGAGGTGGGGTCAAACAGGATCAGCCAGGGAATGTTGCACTGGTACTTCACGCGGTTCTCGCGGATGGTCTTGGTGCCCCGGAAGAAAGCCTCATAGCCCAGGTTCAGGGCCATGGTGCGGGCAACATTGGGGTCAGTCTGGTCCAGCACACAGTTGATCAGCTTGGACCACTTGCTGTCCGGGTCACTCAGGGTCTTTTTGGCGCGCTCGTAAGTCTCATCGCTGAAGGAGCTGCCGTAAAACTGCTTTGCCAGATCCACGATCTGGCCCATGGTCTTTTCAGGATCCTTATCTGCATGAGAAAGCACCACGTCCACCATCTTGCCAACGGCGGCGCGCTGCATCTTATGGGTCAAATTTTCAAGAGAAGTGTTCATAAGTCGTTTTCCTCCAAACAGATTCTGTTGAAATCATCCTTTATTTTATGGATGTATGGTACCACATTCAGTCGAAAGGTGCCATAATCAGAAAATACGCCGTGATGGAAAACCCATCACGGCGCACTGTTTGATAAGATTTTGTACGTTTTCGGCCGGTTCCGGGGCTTAATCCTCGTCCCGTGCGGTGCCGCCCCGGTTGCTGGCCAGCCGGCACAGGGCACGCCGCAGGTCACCGTGGATCATGGTGCCCAGCCGCTCGGTCATGGCCGCCGGGTCGGTTTTCATGTCACGGCGGATCCATTCCAGCGTCATGCCCACCAGAGCGTACTTGTAAAAGTCCACCACGAACTGCTTGTCGGCATCCTGGACCGTGATGTCCTTGCACTCGCGGTCGGCATATTCCTTCAGCGTGGGATCCAGCAATTTATAAAGATACTGTTCCACCTGCTCGCGGCCCACCGAACGGTAAACATTCAGCACAAGGGTCTTGTTCTCCTGCACCCGCTGCAGAATGTCCAGAAATGCCTCGTTCCAGGTCTCAAAGCTCTGTCGGCCCTCCAGGATCTTGGAGGCGTCCTCCACAAGGATCCAGTCCACCAGATCGTAGATGTCTTTGAAATGATAATAGAAGGTCATACGGTTCACACCGCAGTCCTCGGTGATGTCGTTGATCGTGATCTTGTTGAGGGGCTTCTGGAGCAGCAGCTTTTTGAGCGATGCCTCCAGCGCCCGCTTGGTCGTCTGTGACACAAAAACCATCCTTTCCAGGCAGAAATTTTTCTGCCCTGTGCGGCGAAAGCCGTGAGAAGATTTTCCATGTCCTATTTTACCGCAGAATCCTGTCAAAAAGCAAGGACAATTTTGTACGCTTTTTGAATTTACTGTGCATTCACGCAAGTTTGTGTTTTGCATCGCGTACAGTTTTGAGCATCCGGCCATATCAAATCGGAATCCCCCTTCCACCCTTCCGGCATGGCTGCCCGGCTTTGCCGCGGCAAAAAAGAGGCGGTTCCTCTTGATTTTATCGTCCCGCGTGCTTACAATGGAGGCAGGCAGAAATCGTCTGCCGTAAGGGAGGGTATGAATTATGATGGAAACGATCGGTTTTCTGGGCTGCGGCAACATGGGCGGCGCAATTGCGCGGGCCGTGTGCAAGGCTGCAGACCCTAAAAAGGTCTATCTGGCAAACCGCACCACGGCCAAGGCACAGGCTCTGGCCAAGGAACTGGGCTGCAAAGTGGCGACCAACGCTGAGGTGGCCGCGGAATGCGACCTGATCTTTCTGGCGGTGAAGCCCCAGATGATGGAGGCCCTGCTGGCACCGCTGAAGTTCTCGCTGGACGAGCGCCCGAGCCGTTTCGTGCTGTGCAGCATGGCCGCCGGACTGTCCATTGCCCGCATTCAGGAGATGGCGGGCGAGGACTTCCCGGTGATCCGCATCATGCCCAACACCCCGGCTTCCGTGGGCGAAGGCATGATTCAGTACTGCTCCAACAATGTGACTGCCGAGGAAGAAGAAGCTTTCCGGAAGATCATGGCCCCGGCCGGGCGGCTGGATGCCGTGCCGGAAAACCTGATTGACGCAGCCAGCTGCGTGTCCGGCTGCGGCCCGGCCTGGGTGTACCAGTTCATTGAGGCACTGGCAGACGGCGGCGTAGCCTGCGGCCTGCCCCGTGCCAAGGCACAGGAGTATGCCGCTCAGATGGTCCTGGGCAGCGCCAAGCTGGTGCTGGAAAGCGGCCAGCATCCCGGTGCCCTCAAGGACGCCGTGTGCAGCCCCGGCGGCAGCACCATTCAGGGCGTGCGCGTGCTGGAAGAGCACGGCCTGCGGGGCGCGGTGATGGACGCCGTGCTTGCCGCTTACGACAAGACAAAGGAAATGGGAAAGGGTTAATGGACTTATGCGCATCGTTGTGAAGGTAGGCACCTCTACTCTGGCATACGGCACCGGACGGCTGAACATCCGCCATACGGAGCAGCTGGTCAAGGTGCTGAGCGATTTGAAAAATGAGGGCCACGAGGTCATTCTGGTATCGTCCGGTGCCATTGGCATGGGCGTGGGCAAGCTGTCGCTGCCGCAGCGCCCAAAGGACACCGCCAGCAAGCAGGCCTGTGCCGCAGTGGGTCAGTGTGAGCTGATGTATACCTACGACCGGCTCTTCAATGCCTACAATCACACCGTTGCGCAGATCCTGCTCACCGGCGTGGACGTGGAGCATACTGACCGGCGGGTCAACTTCCAGAACACCCTGTCCCGCCTGCTGGAACTGGGGGCTTTGCCCATCATCAACGAAAACGACACCGTTGCCACCGACGAGATCACGTCCATCGGCGACAACGACACCCTGGCCGCCATCGTGGCCTGCTGCTGCAAAGCCGACCTGCTGGTATTGCTGAGCGACATCGACGGCCTGTACACGGCCAACCCTCACACCCATCCGGACGCTGCGCTCATCCCGCTGGTGGAAGAGATCACCCCCGAGGTAATGGCACTGGCCGATGGGGCCGGTTCGGCACTGGGCACCGGCGGCATGGCCACCAAGCTGCGGGCTGCCCGCATGGTCACCGGCAGCGGCGCCGATATGGTCATTGCCAACGGCGCACACCCGGAGGTGCTGTATGACATTGCCGACGGCAAGCCCGCCGGGACCCGTTTCAAAGGACGCAGACAGGAGGATCCGGCATGACGACACAGGAGATTCTGGAAGCCGCCCGCGCGGCAAAAACAGTCGTTGCACTGGCAAGCAGCGAGACTCGCACCCACGCTCTGTGGGCCATGTCCGACTGGCTGTGCCACCCGGAAAACATGGAGGCCATCCTGGCCGCAAACGCCGAGGATATGGCCGCCGCCAAGGGGCACATCAGCGACGTGATGCTGGACCGGCTGGCCCTGACCGAGGAGCGCATCGGAGCCATGGCCCGGGGCATTCTGGAGGCGGCCGCCCTGCCGGACCCGGTGGGCCGGGTGCTGAAACGGGTGGAGCGCCCCAACGGGCTGGTGATCGAAAAGACCGCCGTGCCCATGGGCGTGATCGCCATCATCTACGAGAGCCGCCCCAACGTAACCAGCGACGCCGCCGCCCTTGCCATCAAGAGCGGCAATGCCTGCATCCTGCGCTGCGGCAAAGAGGCCTGGCGCAGCGCCAATGCCATCGTGAAAGCGTTGCGGCAGGGTCTTGTGGAGAACGGCCTGCCGGAAGCCGCTGTCAGCCTGATCGAGGACACCTCCCACGCCTCGGCCAACGCCCTGATGACCGCCGTGGGCTATGTGGACCTTCTGATTCCCCGCGGCGGGGCCGGGCTGATCCGCGCCTGCGTGGAAAACGCCAAGGTCCCCTGCATCCAGACCGGCACCGGCATCTGCCACATTTTTGTGGATGACACCGCCGACCAGGATAAGACGCTGGACATCATTGAGAACGCCAAGGCCAGCCGCCCCAGCGTGTGCAATGCCGAGGAAGTATGTCTGGTGCATTCGGCCATTGCGGCAGAGTTTCTGCCCAAGCTGGCTCAGCGCCTCGGCCCGGACCGCACGGCAAAGGGCCTGCATCCGGTGGAACTGCGGCTGGACGAGCGCGCCGCGGCCATCATCCCCGGCACCCCGGCAGGCCCGCAGGACTTTGACACCGAGTTTCTGGATTACATTCTGGCCGTCAAGGTCGTGGACAGCGTGGACGAGGCCATTGCCCACATCGCTGCTCACTCCACCGGCCACAGCGAAGCCATCCTGACCCGGACACAGGCCCACGCCGACCGGTTCACCGCAGCTGTGGACAGTGCCGCCGTGTATGTAAACTGTTCCACCCGCTTCACCGATGGCGGAGAGTTCGGGCTGGGCTGCGAGATGGGCATCTCCACCCAGAAGCTGCACGCCCGCGGCCCGATGGGGCTGGAAGAGCTTTGCAGCTACAAGTACATCATCCACGGAGATGGGCAGATCCGCTGAGTTCCCCACCTCCCCAGTGTGAAAATAATTTTCTCGTGCAGGCCGACGTCCGATGTCCCGGCCTGCATTTTTGTTTTATCGGCATGGAGCGTTTTTTCTTCAGTAACAATTTTTGAAGATTGTTTTCACTTTTGATGGTTTTTCCGTGTTTTGGGGCAAACTATTGTATCCAAGTTTTTTCTGTTTCTCACAAATAAAAAGTGCTACTTTCTCCGTTTTTTCTTGCAAAATCTTCAAAAAAACTCTTGACACCCCTGTTTTTGCGCGGTAAAACTATATTGGAAATTTTGATAACGATTTCAGCGTGTTTCATCATTTCGTCTCAAAACTGTCCGCCACCCACAACACTATACTGAGAACAAAGGAGAGAACACTATGACGATTGCCATTCTTGCACACGATTCCCGCAAGGAACTTGCGCTTCAGTTCTGCACTGCCTACAGCGCGATCCTTTCCAAAAATGTAGTCATTGCCACCGGTACTACCGGACGGATGCTGGCGCAGACCACCGGTCTGCCTGTGCATTGTTACCTCTCCGGCAAGCTGGGCGGCGTACAGCAGATCACTTCCCGCGTTGCCTGCGACGAAGTGGATCTGGTGCTGTTTTTCCGCGATCCGCTCAAGGTGGATGCTTCCAGCCTGAACGAGCAGAACCTGCTGCGCCTGTGCGATATGCACGGCGTGCCCATTGCCACCAACATTGCCACCGCCGAGGTGCTGCTGCGCGGTCTGGATCAGGGCGATCTGGACTACCGCGAGGGCATGCACCCGCCGGTTGTGGAGCCCGTGCCCGTACTGGAACACCGCGCCGTGTGCTGAGACAGACTTTGTGTATAGAGGGAAACAGCGCCGCAGAAATGTTCTGCGGCGCTGTTGTTTTGTTTACTCCTGTTTGCCTTCCGGGCGGAACACATAGCCCTTGCCCCACACATTGCACAGGTACACCGGCTTTGCGGGGTCCGGCTCGATCTTGCTGCGCAGGTTGTGGATGTGCACCTGCACGGTGCGCACATCGCCCAGACTGTCCTTGCCCCAGATCTTCTGGTAGAGCTCATTGGCCGTAAAAAAGGTGTTGGGGTTGCGCACGAACAGGCTGAGGATGCGGTATTCCATATCGGCCAGATGGATGTCCTCGCCCCGGCAGTGCACACTGCGGTTGTCGGCATCCAGCCGGAAAGCCGGGCAGGTGTAGCCCCGGAGACTGGGCTCGGCGGCATCCATCTGCACCCGGCGCACGTTGGCCAGAATGCGGGCCACCAGCACCTTGTTGTCGTAGGGCTTGGTGAGGAAATCGTCACCGCCCAATTCCAGCGCATGCACGATGGTGTCCACATCGTCCAGGCAGGAGGTAAAGATGATGGGGCAGTGATGCCCGCTGCGCAGGGTCTGACACAGCTGCATGCCGTTGGTGTCCGGCAGCAGGATGTCCAGCAGGATCACGTCAAAGGGGTCTTTTGCGTGGGCCAGTGCTTCCTCGCCGGAGGCTGCACACACCACCTCAAACCGCTTTTGACTTTCCAGAAAGATCCGGGTTATTTCCCGGATCATTGCATCATCCTCCACCAACAGGACACGAATCATGCCGCCGCTCTCCCTTTTTTGCCAAAATTCTGGTATACTGAAACTACCTTACAGTTCAGTATACCCTATTTACGATCCCCTGACAACCGCTTTTAGCGAGATTCATGTTTGTATTTCTGAGGAAGGTGTGTTTATGCGGCACAAAACATCCGGCTATTTTCTGCTCTCGGCCCTGCTGGTGAGCCTGATCCTGGGGCTGTGCATCCTGCTCAACCTGCGCTGTCCGCAGGCGGTCAGCGACGATGCTCTGACCCAGGAGCAGCTGACCCGGGGCGTCACCCTGACCGGCTGGCAGCAGACCGGCCCCGGGCACTGGCGTTTTGCCTTTGAAGCGCCTGCCGACGTCCCGGAACTGGTGCTCTGCCTTTCCACCCGGTCGCTGGACGCCGTGCCGGAAGGGCTGGAGCCCACCGACCAGCGTGGTGAGGCCTTCTGGGTGCGGCCGGTGCCCGGCCGGACGTCCGAGATCACTGTGACCAGCACCACGGTCCCACAGATGTGGTTGATGCTGCCCGACACCCTGTGGCACTGGCGCGAACTGCGCAGCAGCCTGCAGCTGATGGCGCTTGTGGCTTTTGCCAGCATGGGTGCGGGCATTTTGGCGCTGTTCTGCTTCAAGCCCAAGCATGAACTGGGAGTTTTCCTGCTGTATCTGGGCGTCATGTTCGGTTGGGGGTTGGCTGTGCTGTTCCCGGCCGGGCAGACCGGCGCGCTGCTCGGGTTCCTGATGGGGCTGTACTTTCCCTTTGCGGTGCTCACCCCCATCTGGCTGTGCTGTTCCCTGCTCCATGTGGCACTTCCCCGGCGCGGCAGCCGGCACTTTGCACTCTCGGTGCTGGCCACTTTGCTGTTTCTGATGCTGGGCACATCCACCCAGACGGTACTGCGCAGCGTCACATTGCAGGCCGGTATGGCGATGGTGCTGGTGGTGCTGGCCCAGGCACTGGCGAAAAAAGAGCGCCCGGCCTGGTATCTGCTGGCAGGCTACATCCTGACCTTTGGCCTGCGTCTGACGATCGTACTGCCATCCTTCCGGTTCTGGTTTTACCGGGAAAGTTTCCCCTTCTACATGGTGCGCTGTGCCCGGCTGTACGACATTCCCTTTACGCTGGGGTGTCTGGTGTTTGTCAGCCGTCGCTACGCACTGCAATTTGACCGCACCGAGCAGCTGGCGCAGGAGCTGGAAGCCCGGGTGGCACAGCGCACCCAGGCCCTGCAGAACGAGACGGACGCCCGCAAGAGCATGATGCTGAACATCTTCCACGACCTGCGCAGCCCGCTGTTCGTCATCGGCAGCGGGTTGGACACGCTGGCCGCCGCGCCGGACGCCCTGCCCACGCTGCTGCCGGTGCTGCAGGAGCGAGTGGGCTTTGTGCGCAGGCTGACCGAGGACCTGTTTCTGGCGGCTAAGCTGGAGCAGAAGCAGGTCCTGCTCAATGAGGACCGCGCCCGGCTGGAAGCCCTGACTGCAGCGGTGTGCAGCGCCTGTCAGGCCGAAGCCGCCCACAAAGGAGTGGAGCTGCGGACCGATACCGGCACTCCCCTGCCCGTGTGGGGCGACGCTGTGCGGCTGGAGCAGATCTTGCAGAACCTTGTAACCAACGCCATCCACTACACCCCCTCCGGCGGACGGGTCACCGTGGTGTGTGCTGCCGAGAACGGGCAGGCCTGCGTAAAGGTCACGGACACCGGCTGCGGCATCGCGCCGGAGGATCAGCCCGCCGTGTTTGACCGCTACTTCCACACCACCGCCGACACCAAGCACGATTCCACCGGCCTCGGTCTGACCATCGCGCAGGAACTGGCGCACCTGCACCGGGGCGAGATCCTGCTGCAGAGTGAGCCGGGCAAGGGCAGCTGTTTTACCCTCTGCCTGCCGCTGTTGGACGCTGAATGACACCAAAAGCCCTGTGGCTTCCCGTTTTGAGAAGCCACAGGGCTTTTCTGTTACAGCGCTCAGGCAAGCAGAGCGGACAATTTTGACGTTATTTTTTCAATGACCCAATCAGTCCTTGAAATAAGCCTTCTGGATGGCCAGCAGCACACCGGCGCGGCTGGCGGCAAAGTTCAGGCCGCCCTGCAGGTAGCAGGTGTAGGGCTCACGCAGCGGGCCGTCGCAGGACAGCTCGATGGTGCTGCCCTGGGTAAAGCTGCCGCTTGCCATGACCACCTCATCGGTGTAGCCCGGTTCCGGGCTGGGTTCCGGGGCCGCATAGCTGTCCACCGGGCTGGCAGCCTGGATGCCCTGACAGAAACCGATCAGGGCATCGGCGGTGCCGGCATCAAAACAGGTCACGATGTCGTTGTGGTCATCACAGTAGCGCGGCACCGGGTTCTTGCCCAGCAGCTCCAGCATGCACTGCGCATAAATGGCGGTCTTGATGGCCTCACACACCACGCCGGGGGCATAGTAGAAGCCCAGATACATGTCGCGGGGCGTTTCCAGTGTGCAGCCCAGTTCCTTGCCCAGGCCGGGCGCGTTCAGGCGGTAGGCGCACAGCTCCACCAGATCCTTCCGGCCGGCAATGTAGCCGCCGGTGGGGGCAATCCCGCCGCCGGGGTTCTTGATGAGGGAGCCTGCCATCAGGTCGGCTCCTACGGAAACCGGCTCGGATTTCTCCACAAATTCTCCGTAGCAGTTGTCAACAAACACCACGGCGTCGGGATTTCCCTTTTTCGCCGCTTGGGCGATCTTTCCAATGGTTTCCACCGTCAAAGAAGGCCGCAGGGAGTACCCCCGGGAGCGCTGGATGTAGACCATCTTCGTCCCTTTTGCCGCCTCTTCAATAGCCGGATAATCCGGCTCACCGGAAGGGAGCAGCTCCACCTGACGGTACTGGATGCCGTACTCCTTCAAAGAGCCGGTTCCGCCGCCCCGGATGCCGATGACCTCCTCCATGGTGTCGTAAGGCGCCCCGGTCACCGAGACCACCGTATCCCCCGCCCGGAGCACGCCGAACAGCGCCACCGTCAGGGTGTGGGTTCCGGAAACGAAGTTGTGCCGGACAATGGCGTCCTCCGCCCCCAGCGCCTGGGCGAACACGGCATCCAGCGTGTCCCGTCCCATGTCGTCGTAGCCGTAGCCGGTGGTTCCGACTAAATGAGCCGCCGACACCCGATGGTCGGTGAATGCCTTCAGCACCTTGGCTTCGTTATATTCGGCGATCCCATCGATCCGCCGGAACACCTCCCGGCACTGCTTTTCCGCCTCCTCAGCCAGCCGGATAAGCTCCGGGCTGAATTCATAAAGTCCCGTATAATCGATCATCTTTTTCTCCTTTTTGCAAAAAACGGAGCGGATCTGACAAAAGGGATCCGCTCCGCCGTTTTTAACCCTTATTCCATCTCGCCCAGCTTTTCG
>ERZ772876.3116-NODE-3116-length-12534-cov-2.579133_pt1 | contig 12534 bp, 10 predicted proteins | sample MGYA00580584_ERZ772876 | MGnify/ENA primary metagenome ERZ772876 (study PRJEB29015, sample SAMEA2737728) | human gut metagenome | biome: human gut; feature: human-associated habitat; material: faeces | place: China | collected 2012 ...
GTAGAGCACTTGACTTTTAATCAAGTTGTCCGGGGTTCGAATCCCCGATGCTTCATTAATAGCGGAAATCTTCTGTGAGGTTTCCGCTATTTTATTGCTTTTGCAGAGTGCGAGAATGATTTTTCAGGTACACTCTGAGAATATGAGAAAATGCGGATATGGCGGAATTGGCAGACGCGCTGGTTTTAGGTACCAGTGGGCTTCCCGTGCAGGTTCAAGTCCTGTTATCCGCATTCAGAAAAAGTACCGGTTAAAACGGTGCTTTTTTGTTTTACAGACATGGTTTTTTGTTGTATAGTTAAGTTATAAACAGGACAGGGAGATTTTGACTATGGATATACAGAAATTTCAGCAGAAACTTACAGAGGTGTGTGAACTTGGAGAGAAGAATGGCAAAGTGTTGAAACCGGAACAGATAAAGGAATGCTTTGGCGAACTTGACCTGGATAAGTCACAGCTGATCAAGATATTACAGTATTTAAAATTAAAAGGTATTTCCATTGAAGGTGCGGAGGAGATTTCAGCAGCATCTCAGACCGGCCCGGAAGAAGTATCCGAAGAAAAAGAAGAAAAAGTTCCTCTGACAGCGGAGGAAGAGGCATATCTGAAAGAATATCTGGAAGGTCTTGAAGAACAGGAGCAGGGAGAGAGAAGTGCGGAAGAACTTTTTGAACTGCTTTCAAAGGGAGATGCTCTGGCACAGGCAGAGCTGTCACAGAGGTATCTGCATGCAGCGGTCGAAATGGCGGTTGAAATGAACTGTGAGGAGATTTTTATCGCTGATCTGATTCAGGAGGCAAATATAAGCCTTCTGATGGCTCTGGGAGAGGAAGAACCGAAAGAGAAAGATGAGAAATGGCTGCTTGGACGTATCCGGTGTGGGATCCGCCATGCTATTGAGGAGCAGACCCAGAGGAAATTTGAGGATGACTATCTGGTAGCAAAGGTGGAGAAGCTGGAAGCGGCAGTCCGGGAACTTACAGAGGATGAAGAGGATGAAAGTTCAAAGTTCAGTGTAGAGGAGCTGGCAATCATTCTTGATATGGATGAAGAAGAGATCAGGGATGTGCTGCGGCTTACAGGTGATGATAAATAATGCAGTGATGTAGCATTACGGGAAAGGAGAGGGTGATTATGAGTATTCCAACACCACACAACAGTGCAAAGAAAGGTGATATTGCAAAGAAGGTTCTGATGCCGGGGGATCCGCTGCGCGCGAAGTATATTGCGGAGACATATCTGGAGAATCCGGTATGTTTTAACACAGTGAGAAATATGTTTGGTTATACCGGAACTTATAAGGGTGAGCAGATATCTGTCATGGGCAGCGGTATGGGGATGCCATCTATGGGTATTTACAGTTATGAGCTTTATAATTTTTATGATGTAGAGAAGATCATTCGTATTGGCTCTGCAGGTGCGCTGCAGGATGATGTAAGCGTAATGGACGTTGTGATCGCTATGAGTGCATGTACGGATTCAAATTATGCAAGCCAGTATCAGCTGCCGGGGACTTTTGCTCCTACAGCAAGTTATGAACTGGTTGCAAGGGCTGTAGAGGTTGCGAAAGAGCAGGGTACACCGGTTCGTGTGGGTTCTGTTGTATCTTCAGATGCGTTCTATGGAGATAATCCGGAGAGTTCGAAGGCATGGAGAAAGATGGGGGTTCTCTGTGTGGAGATGGAGTGTGCGGCGCTGTTTATGAATGCTGCGAGAGCCGGTAAGGAGGCACTGGGGATTCTTACGATTTCGGATCATGTTTTCAGGGATGAGGCAATTTCTGCGGAGGCCAGGCAGACTTCGTTTAACAGGATGATGGAGATTGCTTTAGGAATTTAAGGGTTAATGACGACTGTTCTCAAGAAGAGCGATTGAAAAATTTCTCATATTGTGTTAATATCAAAACAATATGGGAGGTATTTTGAATGCAAATTAGAAAATCGGCGGAGGATTATTTGGAGGCAATTTTGGTGTTGTCTAAACAGGGGGGCGGTGTTCGTTCTATTGATATTGCGACGATGCTTGGGGTATCGAAACCGAGTGTGAGTCATGCGATGAAGCTGTTACGTGAGGATGGCTATATCGCGATGGATCGTTATGGTACGGTGACGCTTCTGGATAAAGGGGCTCAGATTGCAACGCATATTTATGAACGCCATACAGTGTTGAGTAAGATGTTGGAACGTCTCGGCGTAAGCCCGGAAGTTGCAAAAGAAGATGCGTGTAAGTTAGAGCATGACCTGAGCGATGAGAGTTTTACTAGGATAAAGGAGCACTTCCACAAGGTGATTGGGGAAGTTGAATAGCGGATAAAATAAACTCCCCCCGTCGGATGAATTTCTGACGAAGTGGGGAGTTTATTTTTTAAAGTTAGTCATCTACTATTTCTGTTACATAGCTTCCATGCCCGTCTATAGCAATAACTTTTTCTTTTCCATCTTCTGTTTGAAATATCCATGGAGCAGAATAAGGATTACGAAAAAAGGCTTACAACGAATGGTGGTGTGGTACAATGCTGTAGAAAGAAGAATGCTGGAAAGCTGTATAGTCGTATGAAGGAGAAATTCACATGCAGTTTGATGAGAGGAAAGAGGGAATAGACCCTCTGACCTACTCTACATATTATTCTGTCTGCTTCTGTGGAAGCTGTGCAAGGATGATAGCGGCAAACATGATGACACATCCAAGGATTTCTTTAGTACTCAGTTGCTGTCTGAGGATGATCCATCCGGCTAGGACAGAGATGCAGGATTCCAGGCTGAGTATCAGGGATGCTACAGTTGGGTTCATGTTTTTCTGACCGATAATCTGCAAGGTGTAAGCTACTCCGCATGACATGACACCTGCGTAGAGGATTGGCTGCCATGCTGCCAGGATGGATGAGAGTTCCGGATGCTCAAGGAGCAGAGCGGGAATGCCGGAAAGAACTCCACATGTCAGGAACTGAATACAGGAGAGCTTTACTCCGTCTACTTTCGGAGAAAAGTAGTCGATGACCAGTATGTGCAACGAAAAAAGAAAAGCGCATACCAGTACGAGCAGATCTCCCTTTCCAATGGAAAATCCATCTGTGATGCACAGGAGATAAAGTCCGATCAGAGCCATTGCAACGGCAGCCCAGATAAATTTCGTGCATTTTTTGCCAAGGAACAGTCCGATGACAGGGACGATCACAATATAACAGGCAGTGATAAAGCCGGCTTTTCCGACGGTTGTATACTTGATGCCAAACTGTTGGAAATTGCTTGCCAGACAGAGGCAGATACCGCAGGCGATACCGCCGATAATCAGAGTTTTTTTCTCCTGCATATTGGATACAGTATTACTTGAGGTGTCAGATCTGCCAGATGCTTTGGAAGCAGAATCTGAAGGAGAGTTTCTCTTTTTCAGAATAAAAATCAGTGGAATCAGAACGACTGCTCCGATAAGGGAACGGACGGCATTAAAAGTAAAGCCTCCTACGTATTTCATTCCTACGCTTTGAGCTACAAAAGCGATACCCCAGATGATCGCTGCGAGAAGCAGGAGCAGGGAATTTTTTAATGGAATCTGTTGTTTTTGCATGATGTGTGTAATCCTTCCTTATATTAATGTGTAAATAGAATGTATAAAATGTGGATAAAACAAAATATTTATTCATTCAGTGTGGACAGAAGCACTGAAATTTTGTAACTGTTCAGTGCCCTCATAGTTATAAAATGTTTCAAATATATTTTAAGAGTGCCGGTGCCTTATTGACCTGAAAATGAATAAACACTTTCATAATTATACATCATAAATGTAAAAAGAGAAAGAAGATTGTAGAAATAAAAAGAAGCCTCTGCAGGAGACTTCTTTTTGTAAATGTGTATCTGATATTTATATCAGATAAAGATATATTTCAAAATAAACAATACAGCCAGTACATACATCAGTACGCTGATTTTCTTTTCCTTAGCTTTACCTGTAACAACGTTGATGATCACATAGGAGATAACACCCATGGAGATACCTTCAGAAATGCTGTACAGGAATGGCATTGCGATGATCGCGATAAATGCTGGGATGGCTTCCGTCAGGTCGTTGAAATCAATCTTGGTTACTGATGTGAGCATCAGGAATCCAACGATGATCAGAGCCGGTGCTGTGGCAAAGGACGGGATTGCCAGGAAAATCGGGGATAACAGCAGTGATAATCCGAAGAGGATGGCTGCTACCAGGGAAGTAAGTCCTGTACGTCCGCCTTCAGCAACACCGGAAGCACTCTCTACGAAAGTAGTAACTGTGGAAGTACCACACATAGCACCTACTGTAGTTCCTACTGCGTCAGAAAGAAGAGCACCTTTGATGTTTGGAAGTTTGCCTTCTTTGTCAAGCATATCAGCTTTGGAAGCAACACCGATCAATGTTCCAAGTGTATCGAACATATCTACAAACAGGAATGCAAACATAATGACTACGAAATCAAGTGTGAAGACAATGGAGAAGTCCATTTTCATAAATGTGGGAGCCATGCTTGGAATGGAGATTCCGTTTGAAAAATCAGGCAGGAGGCTGAACCAGCCGGCTGCAGGATCAGGTTTGTAAAGTCCTGTCAACTGACAGATAATGCCAAGTCCCCATGTGATCAGGATACCCCAGAGAATGTTTCCTTTTACACTCTTAACAAGAAGGATGGCGGTGATGAGAAGTCCGATCAGCGCCAGAAGAACTGTAATTCCTTCTGTATTGAAGGTTCCGCCGGAAACGGAGGATTTAAAGGAAAATACACTTACCAGAGTGGAGTCGTTGTTAACTACGATCTTAGCATTCTGCAGTCCGATGAAAGCAATAAACAGTCCGATACCAACAGATACCGCATGTTTCAGGTTCATTGGGATCGCATTGAAAATTGCCTCACGCACATTGGTCAGAGATAACAGGATAAAAATAATACCCTCTACAAATACAGCTGCCAGTGCCTGCTGCCAGCTGTAACCCATGCCAAGAACAACAGTGTAGGCAAAGTAGGCATTCAGGCCCATGCCAGGTGCAAGAACGAATGGATAATTAGAAAGCGCAGCCATCAGACAGGTGGCAATAAAGGATGACAGTGCGGTCGCTGTAAAAACAGCTCCTCTGTCCATGCCGGATGCTTCCAGAATGTTTGGGTTTACAGCCAGAATGTATGCCATTGTCATGAATGTGGTAATACCTGCCATAACTTCGGTCTTTACATCTGTGTGGTTCTCTTTGAGATGGAATAATTTGTCAAGATTCATAATCTTTCCCCCTTTTAAATTTAAAATTGCCGTCGGGCTCTGTATTTCCTGCAGTTACAGAATCTTTCTTCCGGCTACATATTTAGCGGTAATATTGCGGTCATCGGAAAGGTAGATCAGTCTTTCAAGTCTGTCCTTCGGAGAGAGCTTCAGTGGAGTTGGAATAGTGCTGTCATTAAGCACAACCGCATCAAATTCATACCCCTCCTTAAAGCTTCCAACCTTTCCAAAGAAGGAACCGCCTCCTTCTGTTCCCATATAAAAGGCCTCTTCAACAGTAAGCGGCTTCATGGAAGAATCAACCAACCGCCAGTACAGCTTGGAAACCTGAATAGCATCAGCCATGGCACGCAGAATAGAAACAGAAGTTCCACCTGCAATGTCAGATCCCAGTCCGATGTGTAAACCTTCGTCCAGATAACGTCTCACAGGAGAGATACCTGAGGCGAGATTTGTGTTAGACTGCGGACAATGAGCAATATAAACGCCCTGCTTTTTCATAAGGGCAATTTCTTCATCCGAAGAATGAACACAATGAGCCATGATCGTCGGACAGTCACCGCCGAAAAGATCAAACTGGCTATATGCTTCTCCATAAAAATGTGTATTCGGGCAAAGCTCCTTCACCCAGGCAATTTCACCGAAATTCTCAGAAAGGTGAGACTGCATCGGCAGGTGATACTTTTTCTGAATCTCCGAAAGCTTCTCCATCAGTGCATCAGAACAGGATGGAGTAAATCTCGGAGTAAGGATCGGCTTTACATTTTCAAATTTATCAAGCGTATCCTTAATCCACTGAACCGTAGCATCAGCAGAAGCCTGAGCACTCTCTTCCTGCAACTGCGGAGAACCATTACGGTCCATATTTACCTTGCCGACCATAGCCTTTATTCCGGTTTTATCCAGCTGTTCCATCAGGATCTCGGTAGCAGGGACATGCAGAGTTCCGAAAATACATGCTCTTGTATTCGGGCTCTTCTTCATATCCTCAGCGAAAACAGAATAAGCCTCTTTTGCAAACTCCGTATTTTCATAACGCGCTTCCTGCGGAAAAGTATAAGTATTCAGCCAGTCCAGCAGCTCAAGATCCATACCCGAGGCACGAAACGTATACTGCGGAGCATGAAGATGCAGATCAGTCAGTCCCGGAATAATCAGTTCATCGCCAAAATCTGTGCATGAGATTCCTGCAAATTTCTCAGGAAGCTCATCAAACACCCCTGCACATCGCCCATCTTCACATACTAAATATCCATTTTCAGTGATGGAAAGTTCTGTCAGAGAATTACTGTAGCAAATCGTTCCCTTTAAAACAAAAGTCCGTTCGTTCATAATCATACCTCCTCTTTGTGGTTAAGGAAAGGCAAAAAAAATCTACCGATGCTGCCTTTACCTCATTCTTTCTCCCTGGGGAGAGAACTTATAGACAACTATTACGGTAGTTGGTAGAAACGTCCAACCAGATTATGGACATATATAAGCGTTTGCTGTTTTTATTTTATACCTTTATTGTACATGGTAAAGGGTGCAGAATCAAGGGGATTTTCACAAAAAAAATCTACATTTACATATCTTTATTGCTGGATTTGTTATATAATGAAGTAAAATTTGCGGACAAGAAATTAGAGCGTGTTTGAAAAAGGCTTTCTGCAAAATCTCCCACAAAGTGGGGCGTGCAGATTGCGGGAATGATTTTTCAAACACGCTCTAGAATGGAGATTGACATAACATGAGTTACAGTTTTAAAGGCCGTGTCAGATACAGTGAAATAGGCGAAGATGGTTGCCTGACTCTTCCTGGAATTCAGAATTATTATCAGGATTGCTGCACCTTTCAATCTGAGAATATAGGGCAGGGAATGAAGGCGCTGGAGGAACGCCAGAGAGCCTGGGTGTTGTCATCCTGGCAGATTGTGGTGAACCGATATCCGGGATTGGGAGAGACGATTGTGGCATCAACGGCGCCATATGGCTTCAAAGGCTTTCTTGGAATGCGTAACTTCACTCTGAAAACAGAAGATGGAGAGCTTTTATCCTATGCAAACAGTATCTGGACCAATATTGATACAGAGACCGGTCTGCCGGCCAGACTTACAGACGAAGACACCAGAGGATACGAACTGGATGAAAAGCTGGAGATGGATTATGCGCCACGTAAGATTGCCCTTCCGGAAGGGATGGAAGCTCAGGAGTCTTTTGCAATACAGAAACATCATCTGGACACCCATCACCATGTTAATAATTGTCAGTATATCCGCATGGGGGCAGACTATCTGCCAGAAGGCTTTGAAATCCGCCAGATGAGGGCAGAATATAAGAAGCAGGCACTGCTTGGAGACGTTTTTTATCCGGCAGTGAAGCTGGAAATGGGAAAGGTTACGGTTGCGCTTTCCACGGAGAATGGCGAACCTTATGCGATTGTAGAGTTTATGTCTGCATGAGGTGAGACTATATGAATATCATGTGAGCGAAATAACTGTATCGCTTTAGAGATATCTCCATACAGGGAGGTCAGTTGAGAATGGCGAAACAGGAAATTTTATTAGAAAGGCGGTTTACATAAATGAAAATTGGAATACTTGGAGCTGGAGGAATTGCAGTTCAGATGGCGAAAACAGTAGCTGGAATGAAGGATGTGGAGAATTACGCAGTGGCAGCCAGAAGCTTTGAACGGGCGCAGGCTTTTGCCGAGAAATACGGTTTTTCCAAGGCTTATGGCTCTTATGAGGAAATGCTTGCAGACCCGCAGGTGGATCTGGTTTATATTGCAACCCCTCATTCCCATCATTATCTTCATGCAAAGATGTGCCTGGAGGCAGGAAAAAATGTGCTTTGTGAAAAGGCGTTTACTGTAAATGCAGACCAGGCAAGAAAGCTTTTTGCCCTGGCGAAAGAGAAAAACCTGCTGATCACAGAGGCAATCTGGACCAGATATATGCCATCCAGAAAGATGATCGATGATATTATTTCAAGCGGTGTGATCGGTGAGGTGACAGCTGTTACAGCCAATCTGAACTATGCCATCAGTGAGGTGGAACGTATCCGTAAGCCGGAGCTGGCAGGCGGTGCGCTTCTGGATGTTGGTGTTTATACCATTAATTTCGCAAGCATGGTTCTTGGGGATAAGTTGAAGGATGTACAGGCAACTGCTATTTTCCGTGAAGGTGTGGATATGCTGGATACGATTGCTATGGTATTTGAAGGCGACCGCATGGCTACCTTGCAGTGTGGTGCCCGTGAAATTTCTGACAGAATGGGAAGTATTTTTGGCTCTAAAGGTTATATTCAGGTGCAGAACATTAACAATCCGGAGAAGATTACAGTATTTGATAAGGATCATAAGGAAGTGGCATCTTATTTGCCTCCGGCACAGATCACAGGCTATGAGTATGAGGTTGAGGCCTGCGCCAGAGCAATCGCACAGGGCGAAAAGGAATGCCCGGAAATGCCTCATGATGAGACTGTGCGTGTGATGGAGATCATGGATGGAATCAGGAAATCCTGGGGCTATGAGATTCCGCTTTATGAGTGATGAAATTTTATGAAAACTATAAGATACAAGTTTTTATGAAAAATATAAGACATTTGCATGTATAAAAAGGAGGATACAGCTATGCTTGAAAAATTAAAAGAAGAAGTTTACAAAGCAAATATGGACCTGCCGAAATACGGCCTGGTTACTTTTACCTGGGGAAATGTAAGTGGAATTGATCGTGAAAAAGGTCTTTTCGTAATCAAGCCAAGTGGTGTGGAATATGAGAAACTGACACCGGAAGATATGGTAGTTGTAGACCTGGAAGGTAATAAAGTAGAAGGTAAATATAACCCATCATCTGATACTCCGACCCATGTAGTTCTGTACAATGCTTTCCCGAAGATCGGTGGAATCGTACATACTCATTCCTCCTGGGCTACCAGCTGGGCACAGGCCGGCCGCGCAATTCCATGCTATGGAACCACTCATGCTGATTATATTTACGGTGAGGTTCCATGCGTCCGTAATCTGGATAAGAGTGAGATTGCGGAAGCTTATGAGAAGAATACTGGTATTCTCATTGCCGACTATTTCAAGAAGAGAGATTATGAGGCTGTTCCGGCTGTTCTTTGCAAGAATCATGGTCCTTTCACATGGGGCAAGGATGCGCACGAGGCAGTGCATAATGCAGTAGTTCTGGAAGAGGTTGCCAAGATGGCTTCCCGTTGCGAGCTGATTAATCCGAATGTGAAACCTGCTCCGCAGGAGCTTCAGGATAAGCATTACTATAGAAAACATGGTGCAAATGCTTATTACGGACAGGAAAATATTGAGTGAAAACTGAGATGAATTGCGTGACCGCTGTTTGTACCTTGAGATAGGTATGAATGGCGGTTACTTAATATTCGATGCTTTTAAAGGAGTAAAAATATAAGACGAACGACTAAGATAGTAGTTCGCCTTATAAAGATCATTTACTATATTCAATTTCCACTGGTTCCACACCTGTAAGTTCCACACTTCTCTTGTCCGGCTGTGTACAGCCAACGTAAATATGGAAGTGGCTGCCGTCCTCTGTTCTTGCTCCAGTTTCATCTACTACGGTGAAGGCCTTTGGAGCAATGGAAAGTGTGACGGTTTTTGTTTCGCCTGCTTTCAGGAAAACAGGAGTGAAAGCAGCAAGCTCCGGGTTTGGAACGGCCAGAGAAGAATCTGCATTCTTTATGTAAACCTGAACCACATCCCGGGTATCAATTGCGCCCTGGTTGGTGACAGTGGCCTGGATTGTAACTGGTGCTGCTGTGGTATTAGTGCCGCTTTCGAAACCTGCCTTGCCGGAAACACTTGTACCATTTGTGTCGGCTGCGCTGTTTTCGCTGACAACTGCATCTGTCACTACTACCTTCCCATAAGTCAATCCATATCCAAATGGGAACTGCGCCTTATTCTCCATATAGCGGTAAGTACGTCCCTTCATGGCATAATCTGTAAAATCCGGAAGCTCTTCCAGGGTATTGTAGAAGGTCACTGGTAATTTGCCGGATGGGGAGACATCTCCGAACAGTACTCTTGCGGCGGCTTTTCCACCTTCAGCACCTGGGTACCACAGAACCATCACTGCATCAAAATGTTCTTCTGCATAAGAAAGATCAATGTCACTTCCTGCCATCAAGCAAAGAACAACCGGTTTGCCGGATTCAGCCATGGCTTCCATCAGATCCAGCTGAACCTGTGGAAGCTGCAAGGTCTCTTTGTCACCGGAAGCATAGCTGTTTCCGGTATCTCCTTCTTCACCCTCCAGTGTTTCATCAAGCCCCACGCAGAGAATTACGATATCGCTGTTTTCTGCAACGATTTTCGCTTCCGCAAGTCTGTCCTGAGTAAAAGCAAGATGCTCGGTGCGGTCGCGGAAAAGGTCACATCCTACAGAGGCAAGCACACGTACATCATCTCCAAGGTAATCCTGAATACCTTCCTGGATCGTGCAGTAGCGGGAAGCTGTACCGTGATAATTGCCTACCAGAGCCTTACGGCTGTCTGCATTTGGTCCAACGATTCCAACTGTTTTGATCTTCTCTTTGTTCAAAGGCAGGATCCCATTGTTTTTCAGAAGTACAAAGCTTTCTTCAGCAGCTTTTTGGGAAAGTGCCAGATGGGCAGGTGACTCCACCTCAGAATAAGGAATTTTGTCGTATTCCGTTTCTTCAAATAATCCCAGCAGATATCTGGTAGTGAAAAGGCGGATGGCGGATTCCGTGATGGTATCCTCGGAGATCAGTCCTTTTTCATAAGCTTTCAAAATGTGAAGATAAGTGTTTCCGCAGTTCAGATCGCAGCCATTGTTCAGTGCTAATGCAGCCGACTCTGCCGGGGTGCTGGTTACCATATGATGCTCGTGGAAATCCTTGATGGCCCAGCAGTCGGAAACGAAATATCCCTGGAAGCCCCAGTCGCCGCGAAGTATTTTCTGAAGGGAAGGACTTCCGCAGCAGGGCTCTCCGTTGGTGCGATTGTAGGCACCCATGAAGCCTTCCACGTCCGCTTCTCTGGTTAAAGCTTCAAATGCTGGGAGGTAAGTTTCTTCCATATCCTTCGGAGTTGCGATTGCGTCAAATTCATGGCGGATGGCCTCCGGACCGGAATGGACTGCAAAGTGCTTGGCGCAGGCAGCGGCTTTCATAACTTTGCCATCGCCCTGGAGCCCTTTTACAAAAGAGACTCCCAACTCTTTCGTAAGGTAAGGATCTTCACCGTAAGTTTCATGTCCCCGTCCCCATCTTGGATCACGGAAAATATTTACGTTTGGCGACCAGAAGGTAAGACCTTTGTAAATGTCACGGTCTTCTTCCTGGGAATATGCATTGTATTTGGCACGACCTTCGGTAGCAATGGTATCTGCAATCTGTCCCAGAAGTTCGGTGTCAAAAGTGGCGCCAAGTCCAATTGCCTGCGGGAAAATTGTGGCCTGTCCGGCGCGGGCAACTCCGTGGAGCGCTTCATTCCACCAGTTGTAGGCGGGGATGCCAAGCCGCTTGATTGCAGGTGCGTCATAGCGTAGCTGACTTGCTTTTTCCTCTAAGGTCATCTGGCTGACCAGTTCGGTCGCTTTTTTTCTAGCCTTTTTTCTATCCATAATGTTTCTCCTTGTTGCGAATTCATGGTGACTGTAAAACATTGAGCCATATAAGGTTTGTGACCCACAAATAGCAGGTTACGTTGTAAAGCGAGTGTGAGTTTTCGGGCTGCATATCATCCTTTTACTGCACCTGTGGTAAGACCTTCTACGATCTGGTTACTGAATAGTGAGTAAACAACAACGGTAGGTGCGATTGCGATAATGATCGCAGCAAACATCTGCACATAGTTGGTTGCGTAAGGACCAACGAAATAGGTCAGTGTAACCGGCAGTGTCTTTTTCATAGGATCAGAGATAAATACCATGGCAAGAAGCAGCTCGTTCCAGTTGTTGATGAAGGTCATCAGACCGGATACGAAGAAACCGGTTCTGCAAAGTGGCAGTGCGATCCGGAAAAAGCATCCGTAGATTCCGCAGCCGTCAATGGCAGCAGCCTCGAACATTTCTCCTGGCATGGAACGGAAAAATCCGGTAAGCAGGAAAATGGTCATTGGCAGGGAGAAGGTAATATAAGGAATCATCAATCCGCCCTGGGAATTGGTAAGACCAAGTTTCGCAAATCTTACAAAAAGAGGAATCAGAACACAATGTACTGGAACCATCATTCCGATGAGGAAGAAGGTGTGCATGAATTCCGATAATTTCCAGCGCATTCTGGCGATGGCAAAAGCAGCCATAGCGCCG
>ERZ772876.3124-NODE-3124-length-12501-cov-2.348546_pt1 | contig 12501 bp, 13 predicted proteins | sample MGYA00580584_ERZ772876 | MGnify/ENA primary metagenome ERZ772876 (study PRJEB29015, sample SAMEA2737728) | human gut metagenome | biome: human gut; feature: human-associated habitat; material: faeces | place: China | collected 2012 ...
GGCTTCCCCCGCGGGAACGCCCTCCGCTACGTGCAGGAAAAGAACGGCGTCAACTGGATGTCCTGCGTCTGCGCCATCGACCGCGCCACGCTGCCGCCTCTCGCCAACTACTGGGCGCCGGGCGTCACCGTCAGCGGCCTGCACGAACTGGTCGCCAACGCGCTGGTCATGAAGGGCGAACAGCCCCGTACCATGAACCTGCGTCAGGAAGACCTCGAATGCCCCGACCCCGAGCCAGAGGAAGAGGCCGTTGAAGAGCTCGCCGCTTCTGCCGAGGAGGACAATTAAACCATGTATAATGCCAAATACATCATCCCCGGCGTCCTGATCGCCGTAGTGGCGTTCACCTCGCCCTTCTGGCTGAACCTCGGCGGCAAGACCTACGTCTACCCCGAAGTCGCCCTGCCCACGGGCGAAGGCAAGGACAAGTGCATCGAGTCCAAGGAATGGATGCGTGCCGAACACATGGCCCTGCTGAACACCTGGCGCGATGAAGCCATCCGCGAAGGCAAGCGCGAATACGTCGCCACCGATGGCCGCAAGTGGGTCATCAGCCTTCAGGATACGTGCATGGCCTGCCATACGAACAAGGCCGACTTCTGCGACAAGTGCCACAACAGCAACAACGTTGATCCGTATTGCTGGACCTGCCACATCGCGCCGAGGGGGAACAACTAATGAAAAGCAGAAGAGACTTTCTGAAGATAGCCGGTCTCTCCGCCTTTGCGCTGGGCACGGCTTCCGCCCTGACCCTCGCAACCGGGAGCAAGGCCAGCGCCCTCCCGGCGGGCACCGCGCCCGCCAAGGGCAGCTACACCAACGAACCTGATGCCCTGCACGCCAAACGCTGGGCCATGGTCATCGACACCCGCAAGTTCACCTCGCCGGAACACTTCCAGCGCGTGATCGACGCGTGCCACCATGCCCACAACGTGCCCACCATCCCCGGCAACCAGGACGTCAAATGGATCTGGACGGACAAGTACGCCCACGTCTTCCCTGACGACGTGAACGCCTACATGCCCGAAAAGTTCCTGCACGGCGATTTCCTCCTGCTGTGCAACCACTGCGAAAACCCGCCCTGCGTACGCGTGTGCCCCACCGCCGCCACCTTCAAGCGTGAGGACGGCATCGTGGTGATGGACCCCCACCGCTGCATCGGCTGCCGTTTCTGCATGGCCGGCTGCCCGTTCGGCGCCCGCAGCTTCAACTTCCGCGATCCGCAGCCCTACGTGAAGGATGTGAACCCCGAGTTCCCCATGCGTACCCGCGGCGTGGTCGAGAAGTGCACGTTCTGCACCGAACGCCTGGCTCAGGGCAAGCTCCCCGCCTGCGTGGAAGCCTCCGAAGGCGCGATGATCTTCGGCGACCTGAACGATCCGGGTTCGCCCGTGCGTCAGGCCCTGTCGGAGAACTTCACCATCCGCCGCAAACCCACTCTGGGCACCCAGCCCGGCGTGTACTACATCATCTAGGAGGCCGCCATGCTCGAACTGATTCTCAAAGGCCGGCCGCGCTTCTACCTGTGGCTTTGCTTCCTTGGCGCAATCTTTGGCCTCGGCTTCATCGTGTACATCTTCCAGGCGAACATCGGCCTTGCCATCACCGGCATGAGCCGCGACGTCTCCTGGGGGCTGTACATCGCCCAGTTCACCTACTTCGTCGGCGTGGCCGCGGGCGCTGTGATGCTCGTGCTCCCCGCCTACTTCCACCATTACGAGAAGTTCAAACGGATCATCATCTTCGGCGAATTCATGGCCGTGGGTGCCGTGATCATGTGCATGCTCTTCATCGTGGTCGACCTCGGGCAGCCGCAGCGCGCTCTCAACGTGCTGCTGCATCCCACGCCGAACTCCGTGATGTTCTGGGATATGACCGTTCTGTTCGGTTATCTCCTCCTGAACATCATCATCGGCTGGGTCACCCTTGAAGCCGCCCGCAACGACGTGAAGCCGCCGAAGTGGATCAAGGTCCTCATCTACATCTCCATCATCTGGGCCTTCTCCATCCACACCGTCACCGGTTTCCTGTACGCCGGCATCCCGGGCCGCCACTACTGGCTCACCGCCATCATGGCCGCCCGCTTCCTCGCCTCCGCGTTCTGCTCCGGTCCGGCCATCCTGCTGCTGCTCCTGATGGCCGTGCGCCGCGTGACCGGCTTCGAGCCCGGCCGCGAAGCCATGAAGACCCTGTCCACCATCATCACCTATGCGATGTGCGTGAACGTGTTCTTCTACCTGCTGGAAATCTTCACGGCTTTCTACAGCGGCATCCCCGGACACCAGCACTCCATCCTGTACCTCTTCACGGGTCATGATGGGCATATGGCGTGGATCAACAGCTGGATGTGGACCGCCGTCGTGTTCGCCGTGCTGTCCCTGCTCATGCTGATCCCCCCGGCACTGCGCTACAACGACAAGATCCTGCCCTGGGCCCTTATCCTCCTCGTGATCGCCTCGTGGATCGACAAGAGCCTCGGCCTGCTCATCGGCGGCTTCGTGCCCAACATGTTCGAAACCGTCACCGAGTACACTCCGACCATTCCTGAAATCCTCGTCGCGCTCGGCGTCTACGGGCTCGGAGGCATCATCATCTCCGTGCTCTGGAAGATCGCCATGGACGTGAAGAAGGAAAACGGAACGTTCGCGTTGAAAGACAATTAAGACTTGGAAGGAGGCCCTTTCTGAAGATGGGGCCTCCCTCTCCCCCCTCTCCCGACTTTGGGTGAAGGTGGATTTTCCCAAGCCCCTGTGCGGAAATCGCGCGGGGGCTTTTCATTTGGAAAAAGAGGGTTCTCACCCGCTTGCCAAGGATGCGGGGCTTTGACATTCTAGAGTGCGTTGTTGGGCAAAAACGTTTCCTCTCCGGTTTTTCGCGCGGGAAACGCCCGGCGGCGCCCACGCCCGATTTCAATAGAAAAGGAAAAGCCGATGAATTTCACGTTTCAGCGCAATCCCGAACGGCTTCTGGATCTGTGCGGCCTGTCCCCCATCCGGGACAGGCGGCAGGAAAAGCTTTTCATGGAAAAAGCGGCGGCCCTCGACGCGCGGGATTTGCGGCCTCTGGTGCTGGTCATCGGCGGTTTCCTCGATCAGATCCTCGGGAACAGCTACGCCGTCAGCGCCCGCTATCCCGCCGATCTCCGCGCCAGACACGACGTCTGGTTCCGCGAGCACTACGAAAGCCGCAAAATGCGCGACATCGTGAACATCTACGCCTCCAAAGGCCATTCCGTGGCTCTTATCGGGCACAGCTGGGGCGGGGACGCGGCGGTCAACCTCGTCGCCCGCAAACTCAATGCGCCCATCGATCTGCTCATCAGCCTCGATCCCGTATCGCGCAAGGGAGCGCCCCGCCGGAGGCTCCCCAACGTCCGCCACTGGCTGAACATCCATATCGACTACAGCCAGAGCACATGGTTCGACATCCCCAATCTCGTGGCCCGCATCGGCGGCCCGTGGGAAGCCGCGGAAAACGCCGACGTGAACGTCTCCTGCCCCCCGGACATGACCCATGCGTGGGCGTGGGGGATGTTCGAGCGCTACGGTGAAAAAGTCCTGCGGGAACGCGCCGAAGGCTGGAAGTAAAAAAATTGGGGAAGGGAACGGGAAACTTCCTGTAAAAAGTTTCCCGTTCCCTTCCCCAAACCCACCAGCGCGGCCCGCGCCTCCCCTTTCCCTTCAAGCACTTTTACGCTTATCGAATCCCTGCCGACGGGCTTGGGAAAAGCGAATGTTGAGGCATTGGAGGATGGAGGTTGCTGGCTTCCGAATGTTTTTCTCAAAAGTTACATGCAATTTTCATGAGATGGCAAGAGTATTCAAAGTTTACCCCCCTTGGAGGGCTGTTACCCCTTGAATACCCGGGCGGAGGCGAGCGACTGCGTGGTGGGCATGACTTCGACCTGTGAGACGTTCACATGCGCGGGGCGGGAAACGACCCACCAGATGGTGTCGGCGATGTCCTCGGGCCGGAGCGGGTACGCGTTCTCGTAGAGCGTATCGAAGCGCGATTCGTCGCCCTTGAAACGGACATTGGAGAATTCGGATTCGAGCAAACCGGGCTCGACGTCGGTCACGCGAACGCCGGTCCCGTGCAGGTCGCAGCGCAAGCCCCGTGAGAACTGGAGCACGAAGCCCTTGCTCGCGCCATACACGTTGCTGCCGGGGTAGGCATAGGTCCCGGCGATGGAACCGAGGTTCACCACATGCCCGGAATGGCGCTCCACCATACCGGGCAGCGCCGCGCGCGTGCAGTACAGCAGGCCCTTGATGTTCGTATCCACCATCGTATCCCAATCGTCGAGCGAACACGCCTGAGCCGGCTCCAAGCCAAGGGCCAGCCCCGCATTGTTCACGAGGACGTCGGGCGCGCCGAAACGCTCCTTTGCCTCGGAGAAAACGTGTTCGACAGCCGCCTTGTCCCGCACATCCAGCTTGAAGCAGTGGACGCTGCCGGGATGCGCGTCTTGCAACTCCTGCAAGCGTTCCTCGCGGCGGGCCATCGCAACGACGGTCCAGCCTTCCTCAATAAAACGTTCGGCGGTGGCCCGGCCGATTCCCGACGTAGCTCCGGTGATATACGCGACTGGCATGGAAAACTCCTTTGATGACAAGGTGATGTTCCAGAGCGGATTACCTTTGAAAGCATCGCGTTTCAGAGGTCCATTCCGCCGAGAATCGTCGTTTTCGGCGGAACCCGTGCCGCATTGGCGCGCACTGAACGTGCGTCCGGCGCTGGGGTGTTGCACACGTGCTCTAAGAACGGAATGTCCATACAAAAAAAGCCGTTCCTTTCTGCCTACAGAAAACGGAACGGCCGGTCAACGCCGGACGCTTTCCGGCTTTTCCGCCTTCATGGATCTGCTTTTCCACCGCCCGCCTTTTCTCCCCATCCATACAGACAGGGATTCGGCAAGCCCAAAAGTCTTTGGAGGGGCGGGGGAAGCTTTTCTTCAGAAAAGTCCCCCCGCCCCTCCAGTTCAATCAATCGTCCATAATCCGCTTCGTCTTCCAGCGGTTGTGCATCCAGAACCATTGATCGGGCGCGCGGCGGACCATGCGCTCATTGGCCTCCGTATAAAATGCGGCGACCGCGAGCGCTTTTTCCTCAGCATCACCTTCAAGGAGGGCCGTGTCCAGCGGCTCCTCTATAATAATACGATACCGATCCCCGTCGCGGATCAACGCGATGGGCCAGACCAAGGCCTTGGCCCGGACGGCAAGGACAGCGGGCCCTTTGTTGACGGCGGCCTCCTCGCCAAGGAACGGCAGGAAAAACGCTTCGCTTCGGCTGGTATTGTGATCCGCGAGAAACGCCGCGTACCCGTTCTTCCTGAGTGCCCGCAATACGGGAAAAGCCGCTTCCCGGTGCCCGATGACGTCCGCCCCATGAGAAGAGCGCAGCCGCGTGGTGACGTAATCCATCAGCTTGTTTTTATACGTCCGCACGACCGTCAGGCGCGGATGGTCGGATACATCCCCAAGCAGGCTGGCCAACAGTTCCCAAGCCCCGAGATGTGCCGTTGTTATCACGCTGGGGCGCTCTCCTCGTTTGAGACGCTCCAGCAGATCCGGGCGCTCCACGTCGAGCAAGGGATGGGACAAGCCGAACTCGGGAACGAGGACCGACTCGAGGAACGAACGGGCGTTGTGCGTGAAGCTGGCCCGCGCCAGCGACTCCGCCGTTGCCTGCGAAAGTTCAAGGTGCCGTGCTATGCTCTCCGTGGCGAGAAGGCGGCGCTTGGGCAGGCATGTCCAGAGCAGGGAGCCAAGCCCCCTGGCAAGCGAACGGATACGGGAAAAGCCGAGTTTGCCGAGCAGAAGGGCGAAGCCATAGCCCACCCGGCACATGGCCCGGGAAAACGCCTGGGAAAGCTGGTGGAGCAAGGAAGGGGAAGGCGGCAGTTCGGGCGCTTTCAGGGCCTCAAGCTTTTCCTCAAGGCGGCGGCACTCGCGCGCTACGGCTTCGGGGTCGCGGATATCGCATTCGACGCGGTAGGCGTCGGCGCACACCATCGAAACCCGGCTGAACGGCAAAGGAAGCTGGAAACGATCCCAGCTTTTGAAGACCTTGCGCCGTTCCATGAACAGACGGATGGGCACGATGGGCGCGTCCGCACGGGCGGCGAGGAATATCGCGCCTTCCTTGACTTCATGGCGCGGGCCGCGCGGGCCGTCCACAGTCACGCAGCCGCAGATCCCGGATTCGCGCATCCGGCGGGCGGCGGCAAGAAGGGCCTTCACCCCGCCCCGGGAGCTGGACCCCCGGGCCGTTTCAAGGCCCATGCGTTCCAGCACCCCGGCGAGGAGGTCGCCGTCGTCGCTCTGGCTGACCAGCGCAATGATGTTGAGCCGGCGTTTCAGGTAAATCAGGGGAAAGAGTTCGTCATGCCACAGCGACAGGACCACGGGACGGCCCTGATCGGTCGTGTTTTCGATGGCGGCGCGGTTGATTTCGGTATAGCGCAGCGAGCGGCACCACAGGCGGTACAGCCAATACACGGGCGCGGAAAGGGCTCCGAGCAACGATTTTCCAGAATGAGGCATCAGGACTCCACAAGATCGGTTTCACAGCCACAGATATTTTCGTGCGCGCGGAACTGCATGTTGTACAGGCGGGTATACAGTTCGCAACGCCCAAGCAATTCCTCGTGCCGCCCGATGTCGACGATGCGCCCGCATTCCATGACCACGATGCGATCCGCTTCCAGAATGGTGGAAAGCCGGTGCGCGATGATAAGGCTGGTGCGGTTGAGCATGAGGTTGTCGAGGGCCTTCTGAACCATGTGTTCGGATTCGGAATCAAGGGCGCTGGTGGCCTCGTCCAGAATGAGCAGAGGCGCATCCTTGAGCAGGGCGCGGGCAATGGTCAGGCGCTGTTTCTGGCCGCCGGAAAGACGCACGCCGCGCTCTCCGATGGGCGTTTCGTACCCCTCGGGCAGCTCGCGGATGAAGCCGTCGGCATAGGCGGCCACGGCTGCGGAACGCACGCGATCCATATCCAGCTCCGAGGACAGGTCGCGCCCGTAGGCGATGTTTTCGGCAATGGTCATGTCGAACAGGAAGGCATCCTGCGACACCATCGATACGGAACGCCGCAGGGATGCCAGCGAGTACTCCTTGAGCGGCTTGCCGTTCAGAAGGATCTCGCCGCGCTGCGGATCATAGAAGCGGGGGATCAGGTTGACGAGCGTGGTCTTGCCCGCGCCGGAAGGCCCCACGAAGGCAATGCGCTCCCCGGCCTTCACCGTAAGCGAAACGCCCCGGAGCGCGGGCGTGCTCTCATCGCCGTAGTGCAGGCTCACGTCACGGAAGGTCAGCTCGCGGAAAGGCTCGTCCAGCGGCAGCGTGCCGCCGCGTTCGGTCTTGAGGGCAGGATCGTCGAGGATGGCGAACACGCGCTCGGCCCCGGCAAGGGCGTTCTGCACGTTCATGTTCGCGCCGTTCAGACTCTTGAAGGGCGTATACAGCATGGCAAGCGCGCCCATGAAGGCGAAGAACGTGCCCGGCGTCATGTCGCCTTGGATGACCTCGCGGCCGCCATACCAGATCACCAGCCCGATGCCGATCGCACCGATGAGTTCCATCACCGGGGACGACAGCTCTGACACACAGGACTGGCGGAAGTTGATGTTGATGATCCGGGCGTTTTCCTTGTTGAAGCGCCCCGTTTCCTGCTTTTCGGTAGCGAAGGCCTTGATGACCCGGATGCCGCTGAGCAGTTCCTGCAACATGCTGGAGATGCTGGCGTTCACCTCGGCGTTCTTGCGCCCGTACCGCCGCAGGGCCCGGCTGAACAGCGACAGCGGGAACCCGGCGACGGGCAGGACGATGATGGCCCAGCACGCCAGTTCGAAGTTCTGCTGGAACACCACGTACAGCAGGCTGATCATGGTGATCACCTGCCGGATGATCTGTATGAACGCGGGCAGGCTCTGCCGGATCATGCCCACGTCGTTGATGACGCGCGACATGAGCGCCCCGACCTGCGATTCCTCATAGAAATGCAGGGGCAGGGTGATGATTTTCTGGAACAGTTCCTGCCGCATGGTTTCCAGCACGTGCAGCGCGCTGTAATGCATACACCAGTTTTGCAGGTAGCGCCCGGCACCTTTCAGGGCCGTCAGTACGATGAAGGCCAGCGGCACATACAGAAGGGCCGTACCGTCCTGCCGGATGAAGATGTCGTCGAGCGCGGGCTTGATCAGCCATGCCGTGCCGGCCGTAGTCCCGGAAACGACGGCGGAAGCCAACAGCGCGACGACCATGGCCCATTTGTAGGGGAGGAAATACCGGAACACCCGCAGAGCCAGCCGGAGTTCTTTCCTGCGGCGCTCGGAGCGTTCCTCCTTGGTCTCTTTCTTTTTACTCATTCGCATATTCCTTGACGAAAGGGCATCCTAGCCCACATTATCGGCAAGCGCCAGCGGAGAATCCCGGCCGGAAACGGCCCCGCGCACGCGCGCCCAGGAGTATCATGGAAAAGACCGTACGAATCAACAAAGCGCTGGCGGACGCCGGCGTCTGTTCCCGCCGCCGGGCCGACGAGCTCATCGCCGCCGGGCGCGTCAGCGTCAACGGCGAGCCCGTCGCCTCGCCGGGCCTCCAAGTCACGCCCGGCACCGACAAGCTGGAAGTGGACGGCAAGCCCGTCCAGCCCATCGCGCAGGCCCCCTGCTACCTGTTGCTGAACAAACCCGTGCGCGTGGTGTCCACGGCCTACGATCCCGAAGGCCGGACCACGGTGCTCGATCTCGTCCCCGCGAAGTGGAAGGCCCGCCGCCTTTATCCCGCCGGGCGCCTCGACTTTTTTTCGGAAGGGCTTGTCCTGCTCCGACGACGGTGAATTGACCAACCGGGTGGTGCATCCCCGGCATCACATGCCGCGCGTGTATCATGTGCTCATCCGGGGCGGGGTGTCCGACCGCGCCCTTGAGGTCATGCGCAAGGGAATGACGCTTGCCGAGGGCGAGAAGCTCGCGCCCGTGGAAATCCGCGTCCTGCCGGGGCAGGTCCATGATCTGTCCGGTGTTTCCCGCAACGCCGGCCCCCCTGCGGGGCAGCGCGGCACCCTGCTCGAGATGACCCTGCATCAGGGCCTGAACCGCCAGATCCGCCGCATGTGCCGCGATCTGCATCTGACCATCCTCCGGCTCGTCCGCGTCGCGCAAGGCCCCTTGCGTCTCGGCGTCATGAAGCCCGGCGAAGCCCGCGAACTGACCCCCGCCGAAGTGGCGGCTCTGAAAAAAGCTGTGGAGATGTAAGAGAAAATTGGAGGGGGGAGGGGAAAGTTTGCGGATCTTGCCTGAAAAACATCATAACACACTTGTTCTTTTGATGAAAATTGTTTTTGACCCGTTTCCGGGATCTTGATTTGCCGCCCCCGGTATGGGAAACTTCTGCCTTCTGAAAACAATAGGGCTCCCCTTCCTTAAAAAGGTCAAAAGTCTTGGGAAGGTGAGAGGAAGGGGTCCGGGGGAGGAGAGAGGAAACCTTTCTGAAGAAAGATTTCCTCTCTCCTCCCCCGGTTCATCCCCTAATCCCCACAAACCTTGTCGGAAACAAGGGCCATAAAACCAAGGGTCTTCCTGAGGCTGTCGAGCTGCGGATCAATGCCGTAGCGATGGGCAAGCCACAGGATGTCGGGCATGAAAAGCATCGTCCCTTCGCCGGGAACTTCGGAAATCACGATGCGCAGAGGCAGCTCGAGGGCAACCTCGGGGCGCTCCAGCATCAGATGCGTCCCGACCGCGGGCTTGCCGAAAAAGGCCACGCGGGTTTCGGGCATGAACAACCCGGCGGCACGCGCGTTGGCGGCGTGGTCCACCGTAGCGAACAACGGAACGTTCAAGGTCTTGAGCGTTTCAAGCAAACGATTCCAGACTGTTTCCACACTACCCGCACAGGGCTTGGACACGAGTCCTTCCGTGGTATGCATGACCATTCCTTTTTTTGAAGGTTCGTTGGAAAAGTCCCTTCTCCGAAGGAGGCTTTCCATGAAAACGTTCCGAATGAAACAGGGCGGAACATCAACGATGCTCCGCCGCCTTCCTTTTCCTTTGGGAGGTATCCGGCGACGGTCAGGAAGCCCTCGCCGGATGCCGGTTATTCGACAGTCACGCTCTTGGCGAGGTTTCTGGGCTGATCCACGTCTTTGCCGAGATAGTCGGCCATTTCATAGCTGAACAACTGCATGGCCGGAAGCGCCAAAAAGGCGTTGAACGGGCCCCACGCGGAGGGAATCGTCCACAGGTGCTCCACATGCAGATCCGCTCCGGGGTTGGCCAGCGCGATGACCGGCCCGCGGCGGGCCTGCACTTCCACGATATTCGATTTGACCTTCGGAAACAACGCATCATTGAAGGCAAGCGCAAAGGTCGGGAATTCCGGTTCAATCAGGGCGATGGGCCCGTGCTTCATCTCTCCGGAGGCATACCCCTCCGCGTGGATGTAGGAAATTTCCTTCAACTTGAGAGCGCCTTCCAGCGCGAGGGGGAAGGCATGGCCGCGCCCCAGATAGAAGAAGCTGTGCGCGGACGCATACAGCGGGGACAGCATCTGTGCCGTTTCCCGCATGGCGGGCAGGGCATCCTCGATCTGCTTCGGCAAGCCGTGCAGGGCGGCGAGCGCTTCATGGCGGGTCTTGGCGTCAAGCAGCCCCTTACGCTGTCCGTAATAGAGCGCGATGAGCGCCATGATGACCATCTGGCTGCACATGGCCTTGGTGGATGCCACGCTGATTTCCGGTCCGGCCTGCGTATAGATCACCGCATCGGCCTCACGCGGGATGGACGATCCCACGACGTTGCACAGCGCGATGGCGATACAGCCCTTTTCCTTGGCGAGCCGGAGCGCCGCAAGCGTATCCGCCGTTTCCCCGGACTGGCTGATCACAAGGACCATGTCGTCAGGCTCAAGGATAACGTTGCGGTACCGGAACTCGGACGCGATTTCCGGGACGACCGGCATACGCGCCCAGTTCTCAAGCAGGTGCTGCCCCCACATGCCCGCATGGTACGAGGTCCCGCAGGCAATGATCCGCAGGCGCGAGGGGACGGGAAGCCCGTCGAGCTCCGGCAGCACGACCATACCCTTCTCTTCGTCCACACGCCCGGCAAGGCAATCCGAGATAACCTTGGGCTGTTCAAAGATTTCCTTGAGCATGAAGTGCTTGAACCCGCCTTTCCGTGCGGCCTGCATGTCCCACTGGACGGTCTGCACGTCCTTCCGGACTGGCTCGAGCGTCTCGAGAGACAGCACCTGCCACGTGGCGTCCGTGATGCGGACGATTTCGCCGTCCTCCAGAAAAACGACGTCACGCGTATAGGGCAGGAACGCCGGGATATCCGAAGCAATGAAATGCTCGCCCACGCCCACGCCGAGGATCAGGGGAGCGGACATGCGCGCGGAAAGGATGGTCCCCGGCTCATCGGGGCAGATCACCGCCACGGCATACGCGCCGTGGGCCTGACGCAGAGCCCAGGCAAAGGCTTCAAGCAGCGTGGGGTTGTGCTTGCGGCCTTCCGCAGGACTTCCGTATCGGTTTCGGATTTGAAGACATAGCCCTTGGCGAGCAGGGTTTCCTTCAGCTCCTGAAAGTTTTCGATGATGCCGTTGTGGATGATGGCGAGTTCGTTGTTGCCGCCGATATGAGGATGGGCATTGCGTTCGGCGGGCACGCCATGCGTGGCCCAGCGCGTATGCCCGATGCCGTTCATGGCGACAGTGTTGGGATAGTGGGCGAGCTTTTCTTCCAGAGCCGCCAATTTGCCCTCAGCCTTGATGACCTTGAGCTCCCTCCCCTGAATAAAACCGACTCCAGCGGAATCGTACCCGCGGTATTCAAGGCGCCGCAAGCCTTCGATGATGACCGGAACAGCCGGACGATGTCCGGCATAACCAATAATTCCGCACATGCAGTATTGCTCCTTCCGTTCACGGGAATGCCGTCGGGGCTCCATGCGCCGCCGAGAGCAGTGGTTTCTTTTTACAGCCTGTTTTCAGGCAGGGTTCCAGTGTGATAGAAAAAGGGCACGTTGTAAATACGCCCCGATACGCTTCTGAAATCACCCAACTAGGTTATTATTAAGATGATTTTCATTGATGTCCCGTAGATTCACCGTATATTCCACTACACGGACAGAAAAAGCCATTTTCAGCCTGCTGTTTCAGAGTTTTTATTTATTTCAGGAGGATACTATGAATACCATATTGAAGACCGCCATTTTTGTCACTGCCCTCCTCATGCTCGGCGGCTGCGCCACCAAGGCGCTTACCCCTGAAGAACAAGCCTTTCAGGATGCGCAGCGTTCCTGCACCGAGCAGACCAACTCCATGATCGGCGGGAGCCGCTATTCATGGAGCGATCAGCTCCCGTGGAGCAACTATTTCGAATGGTGCATGGAAGGCAAGGGCTATACCAAGGATCAGCTAAAGAGCATTTGGTATTAAATTTCCATATAGTTATAAGTAGATACGACAGCCGCGGCGGATGACTTCG
>ERZ772876.3126-NODE-3126-length-12481-cov-4.774746_pt1 | contig 12481 bp, 12 predicted proteins | sample MGYA00580584_ERZ772876 | MGnify/ENA primary metagenome ERZ772876 (study PRJEB29015, sample SAMEA2737728) | human gut metagenome | biome: human gut; feature: human-associated habitat; material: faeces | place: China | collected 2012 ...
CGTAGCCCGCTACGCCTGCGTTTTTATACCTGCACACTCGAATCCACATCCTACGCGATTGGTATAGTTATTTACGAAACGCTGTACCAGGCTTTGCCCGATGGGTCGACGGACAAATACGGGAATGGGGTTTCCCGATATCCGGGAGAAAAGTCTTGTCGTTTCAATCATTTAAATTTGCCGTTTTTCTGGCGGCAGCAGTAGGGGGATTTTATGCCGTGCCGAAAAAGGGACGGCTGGCAGTTTTGCTGATTTTCAATATCCTCTTTTTCGAGTGGGCAGATCCGTTTGCGGGTATCTGGCTGCTAAGTTCTGTGTGTCTGACGTGGGGCTGTGCCCTTTTCGTGGAAAAAGGCGCAGACAGGACGAAGCGCCGTTTGCTGATCGGAGCGTGCCTTTCTTTTCAGCTGATTCTTTTGGCAGTGTTTAAATATCTGCCGGTCTGGAATGAAATCATCAATAAAACATATGGAAGAGGTCTACAAATCGTTCATCTGGATGTTGCAGCGAAGTTCGGACTCGTCGCACCCATCGGAATTTCGTTTTATACGCTGGAAGCGATCGGCTATCTGATAGACGTTTCGAGGGGAAAATATCCTGCGGAAAAAAGCTTCTGGCGCTTTGCAGCATTTCTCTCCTTTTTTCCGAACATTATGAGCGGACCGATCGAGCGCGGAGACCATTTTCTGGGACAGCTTAGAGAAATTACGGAAAAAAAGCGACGCGAGCTTCTAAATTACGACCGGGTCATGCAGGGGCTGATTGCGATGCTGATCGGCTATGGGATGAAGCTGATTGTCGCACAGCGGGCGGAAATCCTTGTAAATCAGGTTTACAGCATGTATCAGGATGCCAACAGCTTTACGATGCTGATGGCGGCGTTCTTTTATGCGGTTCAGATTTACTGTGATTTTGCGAGCTATTCGATGATCGCGGTAGGTGTCGGCAGACTGTTTGGCTTTGAGCTGGTCCAGAACTTTAAGCAGCCTTATTTCGCCAAAAACCTGACGGATTTCTGGCGCAGATGGCACATTTCATTAAGCAGCTGGCTGCGGGATTATATTTATATTCCGCTGGGCGGCGGCAGAAAGGGACTTGCAGTCAGACAGCGCAATATACTGCTTGTTTTTCTCATCAGCGGTCTGTGGCATGGCGGCGCGCCGCAGTTTTTGGCATGGGGACTGCTGCATGGTGCAGGACAGGTCGTGCAGGATTTTTACAAAAAGGCGAAGCAAGCGGTATTCGGGGAAGCAAAAATTGGCCTGGAAAAGCTGCGGCATATGCTTTCGGTTCTGCTGACCTTTTTTACGGTGATGTGTTTTTGGATCTTTTTCCGCAGCGAATCGGTATCGATGGCAGTGATCTGTCTGAAAAATATGTTTACCAGGTGGAACGGATTTCTGTACTGGAGACAGTTTTTGTTCACGATGGGATTGGAAAAAACGCAGTTTTTCATTGCAGTTGCTGGGATTGCAGTGCTGTTTGGAATTGATTTGATTTCTGAAAAAAAGAAACAGGAGCCGGCAGTCTGGATTTATAGGATGCCGCTTCCGGTGCGCTGGGCGATCTGTCTGTTTTTGATCGGAGCAGTGTTCGTGGTCGGGCAATATGGAAAGGGCTTTGACCCGTCCGGATTTATTTATGTGGAATTTTAAGGCGTGTGGGGAGATTAATGTGAAAAATAAGCGTGATCGCTTATTTTTCACACTGCTATTTGTGCCGCAGGCGTCACAAAGTAGCTGGGATCGCAGAGCCGAACTGGATGTTCGCCTCGCGATTCCTTCGGCGCAAGCGCCTGCGGAATGGAGAATAAAATGAGAAAAAAGTGGATTCGAGGGGGCATTTTTCTGTGTCTGGTGCTCCTTTTACTGAGCAATTTAAATCGGATTCTGTGTGTCAAATCGCCGCATGGAGTCGATCAGACGCGGTATCTGTATGTGCAGCCGAAAAATAAAATCGACGTACTTTTTCTGGGCAGCAGCCACGTTCACTGCAACGTGAATACGCAGCTGCTCTGGGACGAATACGGCATGGCAGCGTACCTGATGACCGGCGCGGAGCAGCCGCTCTGGAACAGCTATTATAATCTGAAAGAAGCGTTGAAGACCCAGAAGCCGAAGCTGGTGGTGCTGGACATGTTCTGTCCGAGTCGTTTTTATGATGATTTCCAGCCGGGATGGGCAGATGAAAACCTTGACGGGATGCGGATATCCCTGAATAAGCTGGAAGCAGTGTATACAAGCGTGCAGGAGGAGCAAAGTCACTTTTTTCTGGGATTTACGGAATATCATTCCAGATATGACCAGCTGACGACAGAGGATTTTCAGAATTTCGTCTGGAATCGGAAAACGCAGGAGCGTTGGAAAGGCTACACGCCGCTAAACCGCCACGCAGAGCTGACGGAGCCGGATATGAGCCATGTGACGACATCGCAGGAAATGACCGAAAAATCAAAGGAATATTTTGAAAAAATCGTAGAACTGACGAAAAAAGAAGGCATCGCGCTTGCGCTGATTTCCGGACCGTATCTGTTGGAAGAAAGTGATCAGGAGGTTTACAATTCCATCGGACAGCTGGCAGAAAAAGACGGGCTGCTGTTCTGGAACACTAATACGCCTGCCCATTATTGGGAGATGGGGCTGGACTTTTCAACGGATTATGCAGACCACGCCCACTTAAACGAGGCGGGCGGCGCAAAGTACACGGCGTATCTTGGAAAGTGGCTTTCCCAAAATTACAGCTTTCCCGACCGCAGGGGACAAAAGGGCTATGAATCGTGGGAAAACCAGCTCATGAAATCCGGAGAATGAGGCCAGCGTGCTGACCGGGCGAAAGCTTTACAAAAAACGGGACTTCTGGTATGCTGTCAAATATGGTTTCGGACTGGAATGTGCGCGCCGGATGCGCCGCAGATTGGTAAAATATGCCGCTGCTGATCGACCAGGACGCGCTGCAGTGCAGGCAGGAAGCAAACAGACAGAAAGGAAATTGACATGGACATTTTAAATAAGCTCAGAGAGGAACTTCAGGTAGAGCGCTGGCAGGTAGAAGCCGCGGTCAAGCTGATCGACGAGGGCAATACGATTCCCTTTATTTCCAGATACCGAAAGGAAGCGACCGGTTCTTTAAACGACGAGGTACTGAGAAATCTGTACGAGCGTCTGAACTATCTGCGCAATCTGGAGGAGAAAAAGACCTCCGTTATGGCGAGCATCGAAGAGCAGGGTAAGCTGACGGAGGATCTGAAAAATAAAATTCTGGCGGCAGAAACGCTGGTTGTCGTAGAGGATTTATACCGCCCTTACCGTCCGAAGAGAAAGACGAGAGCCAGTGTTGCAAAGGAAAAGGGGCTGGACGGACTTGCCGATCTGATCCGGGAACAGAAATTTTCCGGTTCTCTGGAAGAAGCGGCAGCTGCTTATGTGAATCCTGAAAAAGGCGCAGCGGATACAAAGGAAGCGCTGCAGGGCGCACAGGATATCCTTGCGGAAGGAATTTCCGATGAAGCGGATTATCGAATGTACATCCGGAAAATCACCATGGACGAGGGCAAGCTCACCAGCACCGCGCGGGATGAAAAGGCGCAGAGTGTTTATGAGATGTACTATCAGTACGAGGAGCCGCTCAAAAAGGCAGCGGGACACCGTGTGCTGGCATTGAACCGCGGCGAGGCGGAGAAATTCCTGACCGTTAAGGTGGAAGCACCCCGTGACCGTATTTTACAGTACCTTGCAAAAAAAGTAATTACCGAAGAAAATCCGGTGACGGAGGTGGTACTGCGCGCCGTGATTGAGGACAGCTATGACCGTCTGATCGCCCCGGCGATCGAGCGCGATATCCGCAATGAGCTGACAGAAAAAGCCGAAGAGGGTGCAATCAGCGTCTTTGGCAAGAATCTGGAACAGCTTTTGATGCAGCCTCCAATCGCCGGACATGTAGTGCTCGGCTGGGATCCGGCGTTTCGTACCGGCTGTAAGCTTGCTGTTGTGGATGCGACCGGAAAGGTACTGGATACGAAGGTCATTTATCCGACTGCACCTCAGAACAAAGTAGAAGAAGCCAAAAAGGAATTAGAGAAGCTGATCGACAAGTACGATATTTCTCTGATCTCTGTGGGAAACGGCACTGCGAGCCGCGAGTCCGAGCAGGTGATCGTCGATTTGATCAAAGAGCTGAAAAAGCCGGTTCAGTATGTGATCGTCAACGAAGCGGGCGCATCTGTTTATTCTGCCAGCAAGCTGGCAACGGAAGAGTTCCCGCAGTTTGATGTGGGACAAAGAAGTGCGGCTTCGATCGCACGCCGTCTGCAGGATCCACTTTCCGAGCTGGTAAAGATCGATCCCAAATCCATCGGTGTCGGACAGTATCAGCATGATATGAACCAGAAAAAGCTTGGGGAAGCCCTGGGCGGTGTGGTAGAGGACTGTGTAAACCGGGTAGGCGTGGACTTAAATACCGCATCTGCTCCGCTTTTGGAGTACATTTCCGGTATTTCCAAGACGGTTGCAAAAAATATCGTAGAATACCGGGAAGCAAACGGACGCTTTACAAACCGGAAGCAGCTGTTAAAGGTTCCGAAGCTGGGGCCCAAAGCATTTGAGCAGTGCGCAGGCTTTTTGCGGATTGCGGACGGAGAAAATCCGCTGGATGCGACGAGCGTACATCCCGAGTCCTATCCTGCGACGATGGAATTGTTAAAGAAACTGGAGCTTTCCATGGAAGATGTGCGCATGCTGCAGGCGGAAGCCAAAAAGGGACGCGCTGCGCAGAACACATCGGGCGCTGACAGCAAAAACGCTTCGGGGGACGTTGCACGCCAGGATGTGTCCGCCAAAGGCAAGGCCAACCGCAAGGACCGCAGACAAAACGGCTTCAACATCCGCAATACGGATACGGCGATGGGACGCGCACTGGCAGCAGCTATGCAGGGAATGACTTTGGATGCAGACAATGGCAGAACCGACAAAAAAGGAGCAAACGCATCAGGGCGGTCTGGCGCAGGAGCATTGAACGCTGCAAATGCGTCGACAGGAGCCGCTGCAGGCAGCAGCACATCCGGCAGCCAGAAGACAGCAGCCGTTTCTGCACTGGAACGCCGCATCCCGGACAAGAAAAAGCTGGCGGAAGAGCTCGGTATCGGCGAGATCACGCTGACAGATATTGTAAGGGAGCTGGAAAAGCCTGCCCGTGACCCCCGTGAGGATATGCCCCGCCCGATCCTGCGCAGCGATGTGCTGGATATGAAGGACCTAAAGCCCGGCATGGTGTTAAAGGGAACCGTCCGTAACGTCATCGACTTTGGCGTATTCGTGGATATCGGCGTCCATCAGGACGGACTGGTGCACATTTCCCAGATCACGGACCGTTTTATCAAGCATCCGCTGGAAGCAGTCAGCGTTGGGGATATCGTGGATGTAAAGGTACTGGACGTGGATCCGGTCAAAAAACGGATCGGCCTGACGATGCGCATGGATCAGAAATAAGAAAAAAATAAATTTTCTCTTGATTTTTTATCAAAAACGTCATATACTCAACACGTTAATAAAGGTAAAGTTCTTCAGGGTCGGGTGCAAATCCCAACCGGTGGTATAGCCCACGAGCCTTTCGCTGTATAAGTCAGCGGGGCATGATTCGGTGATCCTTCTGCAATGGGAGCAGACGGAAACTCCGAAGCCGACAGTACAGTCTGGATGGAAGAAGATGATAGTACAGTTGATTTTTTGTATGAATGAATGTAGTATCAGAGCTCTGAGATGGTGATCCATTTCAGAGCTTTTTATATAGGAAAATCAGACATTCATTTATCAATCATATGTAACAGATCAATTCCACCCTGCAGATATTTCTGCAGGCTTTTTTTGTATCTGGTACATCGTTTTCGAAATAACTATACCATTCACTTGTCTGTGAATCCGATTGCACATGTTTAAAAGCCTCGGCGTAGCCCAGGCAAAGAACAGGAATAAGAAAGAAGGAATAGAAATGACGGATCAGGAATATATGCTTCGGGCTATTCAACTGGCCAAAAAAGGAGAAGGCTGGACGAATCCCAATCCTATGGTAGGGGCAGTGATCGTAAAAGACGGAAAGATCATCGGGGAAGGCTATCATAAAAAGTATGGAGAACTTCACGCGGAACGTAATGCAATTGCTTCTCTTACAGAATCAGCAGAAGGTGCGGTGATTTATGTCACGTTGGAGCCTTGCTGTCATCATGGTAAAACACCTCCATGTACGGAAGCGATCATTGAACAGAAGATCAGAAAAGTGGTGATCGGTTCCAGAGATCCGAATCCGAAAGTGGCAGGAAAAGGTGTACAGATGTTAAGGGAAGCCGGTGTAACAGTAGTTGAAGATTTTATGAGAGAAGAATGTGATCAGCTGAACCCGGTGTTTTTCCATTATATTACTACGAAGACTCCTTATGTGGTAATGAAGTATGCCATGACACTGGATGGAAAGATCGCAACGAAAACAGGAGCATCAAAATGGATCACCGGAGAATCTGCACGAAAAGAAGTACAGCATATGCGGCATCAGTACATGGGAATCATGGCTGGTATTGGAACTGTGCTTGCAGATGATCCGATGTTAAACGTCCGGGTAGAAGGCTGGAAAAGTCCTGTCAGGATTGTGTGTGACAGTAAGCTCAGGATCCCGCCGGGCAGTCAGATTGTAAAAAGTGCGGAAAAGTACCGGACGATCGTGGCTTATGCAGAACAGAAAAATGCAAAAGAGAAAATAAAAATATTACATACCATGGGAGTTGAAACCATTTACTGTCCCGACGAAAAGAATCAGATAGACCTTAAGAAGCTGATGGAAGATCTTGGAAACAGAGGCATTGACAGCATCCTCCTGGAGGGAGGAGGTACGTTAAATGACAGTGCACTGCGAGCTGGAATTGTAAAGGAAGTACAGGCTTTTGTGGCACCAAAGCTGTTTGGCGGTGTGGCTGGGAAGACACCGGTAGAGGGTATTGGAGTTGAACTGCCGTCTGAAGCAGTGGAACTGAAATATACAGATATCTGCCAGATCGGTGAGGATATCCGGATAAAATGTCAGGTGTGTGATAAAAAACAGGAGGAATCATGTTTACAGGAATCGTAGAAGAGAAAGGAAAAGTCCGTTATATACAGCTGACAGGGGAATCAGGGATCCTGGCAGTGAAAGCCCGGAAAGTCCTGGAAGGGACAAGGATCGGTGACAGTATCGCTGTGAATGGTGTGTGTCTGACAGTTACGTCGATTCAGCCGGACGGATTTACTGCCGATGTGATGGCAGAGACGATCAGAAGAAGCAGTCTTGGCAGCTGCAAGGCCGGAAGCCAGGTAAACCTGGAACGTGCAATGGCTGCAGATGGCAGGTTCGGGGGACACATAGTAAGCGGCCATATTGATGGGACTGGCGTGATACGTTCCATGCTCCGGGAAGAAAATGCCATCTGGGTATCAATTGAGACATCGCCACAGATTTTGCATCTGATCGTGGAAAAAGGATCCGTCTGTATTGATGGGATCAGCCTGACAGTTGCAAGGGTTGATGAAGCTGGTTTTCAGGTGTCGGTCATTCCACATACAGGAGAAGAAACCACTCTTTTGGAAAAGGTGCCGGGGGATCTGGTTAATCTGGAAAATGATGTGATCGGAAAATACGTAGAAAAACTGCTTGGCATCAGAAAAAACGAAGAAGAGAAAAAAGAATCCGGAATTACGATGGAGTTTCTTGAAGAATTCGGGTTTTAGAACAGGAGGATATACACTATGTCACAAAATTATCAGTACAACACAATTGAAGAAGCACTTAGGGATCTTAAGGAAGGAAAAATAGTTCTGGTCACAGATGATCCGGACAGAGAAAATGAGGGAGATCTGATATGTGCGGCAGAGTTTGCGACCAGGGAAAATATTAATTTCATGGCGACCTATGCAAAGGGTCTTATCTGTACACCGATGAGTGCAGAAATTGCGGCGAGATTGAACTTTCCGCCGATGGTTGCGGAGAACACGGACAATCACAGTACAGCATTTACCGTGGCAGTAGATCACGCAGATACAACCACAGGTATCTCTGCGGAAGAGCGCTCCTATACTATCATGAAGTGTGTGGATGATCAGTCAAAACCGGAGGATTTCAGAAGACCGGGACATGTGTTTCCGCTTATTTCCAGAAAAGGCGGGGTTTTGGTACGAAATGGCCATACAGAGGCAACAACAGATCTTATGAGACTTGCCGGACTGAAAGAATGCGGCGTGTGCTGTGAAGTTATGAAAGAAGATGGAACTATGATGCGTACATCACAGCTATGGGAAATGGCAAAAGAGCATAACCTTACATTTATTACGATCCGTGATCTGCAGGATTATATAAGAATACATGAAAAGCATGTAAAGGAGGAAGCCGTTGCAAACCTCCCAACGCAGTACGGTGATTTTAAAATGTATGGTTATATCAATGATATTACAGGAGAGCATCATCTGGCACTGGTAAAAGGTGATCTGGGAGATGGTGAGGATGTGCTTTGCCGGGTACATTCGGAGTGTCTGACAGGGGATGCATTCGGATCGCTCAGATGTGACTGTGGCCTGCAGCTGCAGACAGCGATGCGCCAGGTAGAAGCAGAAGGCCGAGGAATCATTCTGTACATGAGACAAGAAGGCCGAGGAATCGGACTGATCAATAAGATCAAAGCATATGCGCTTCAGGAGCAGGGATACGATACTGTGGAGGCTAATGTGAAGTTAGGGTTTGCACCGGATCTCAGAGAGTACTGGGTCGGGGCACAGATACTGTCAGACCTTGGTGTGAAATCATTAAGATTACTGACAAATAATCCGGATAAAGTCTATGGACTTGGCGAATTCGGAATGAAGATCAATGAGAGAGTACCTCTGGAGATTCCGGCACAAAAGTATGACCGGAAGTATATGAAGACGAAGCAGGAAAAGATGGGTCATATTTTTAAAGAAATAAATTTATAAAAAACAGCAAATATCAGGAGGAAGAAAAAATGAGACAGATCAATTTAGTAGAAGGAAAAGTAGTAGCACCGGAGGGAATGAAGGTTGGTATCGTGGCAGCGAGATTCAATGAAATTATTGTGAATAAATTATTGGGAGGGGCAGTCGACGGACTGGTAAGACATGGAGTAGAAGAAGAGAACATTACTGCAGCATGGGTACCGGGAGCATTTGAGATTCCGATTACAGCACAGAAGATGGCACAGTCAGGAAAATATGATGCAATTATCTGCGTTGGAGCTGTCATCCGTGGAGATACTTCACATTATGATCTGGTGTGTAATGAATCTGCCAAGGGAATCGCACAGGTTGAACTTGCAACAGGAATCCCGGTTTTATTCGGAGTGATCACGACTGAAAATATCGAGCAGGCTATTGCGCGTGCAGGAAGCAAAGCGGGAAATAAAGGCTATGATTGTGCATTATCTGCGATTGAGATGGTCAATCTGATGAAGCAGCTCTAAAAGACAGGAAAATAAATGATGACAAAAACGATCATATTCGATTATGATGGAACGATCCATCATACCCTTGGAATCTATGAACCGGCATTTCGTGAAACCTATCAGTGGCTGACAGAACAGAAGGTTACCGAAGAACGGGAGATAGGCTCGGTGGAAATTGCCGGCTGGCTGGGACTTAACAGTAAGGAGATGTGGAATACATTTTTGCCGGAACTGGATCAGAGCTATAAAGAGCAGGCAAGCACGATGGTAGGAGATCTGATGATAAGACAGATCAGGAAACATAAGGCAGTGTGGTATCCGGGAGCAGAGGAGATGCTAACAGCTTTGAAGAACCGGGGATATCACCTTGTGATCTTAAGTAACTGTAAAGCTTCATATCGTGAGGCACACTGGAAGGAATTTGGGATGGAACGATGGTTTGACCGTTTTTATGACTGTGAATCATACAGATTCCGTCCAAAGACAGAAATTGTGCAGGAAATCATCCGGGAATATAGTGGCCCTTATCTGGTAGTCGGAGACAGGAGACAGGATCTGGAATGTGCCAGGTCCTGCAAAAGCCCTTTTATAGGATGCCTGTATGGATATGGTGAGAAAGGGGAACTGAATGGGGCTGATTATTATGCAGAACATATAGAGGATATACTGCAGATGGTGATATGATTTTAGGATAGTCATAGTGATAGAGGTAATCCACTTTCCTAACCCCATCTGTACAGTAAAGTTCTCAAGTCCAGTTGTACAAAGCGCTACTGCACGGGGAACCAGATGGAATGCATCTCCACTTCCTAAAAGAACTGCCATAATTCCAAACATGGTAAACTGGCGGTTTCCTTTGCCTTTGCGGATCATTTATAGATTTTACTGTGGAAGATTTTGCATAAAGTGTTTTCCGTGCTTGTGTGTACCATTATCTGATATCAAAGCAGTACAGGGTGATTCCGGCCATGCACAGGTCAATATGGTTACGGATGCGTACTCTCATATTCCGGATGATGACCAAAGGAAAAATGCAGAGCTTTTTAAAGAAGCATTTTATGAGAAAAAGAATCTGAATCCAGAGAGGCGGGCGTTGCTCAATTCGTTGGCGAAAACGATGAAGTAATGAAAAATAGTGAAAAAATAGTGTAATTTTAATGAAAAAACAATCCATAAAACGATATAATATATGGATGAAATGAGGATATTTATTGTGTATATGGATATTCTATCTCCATCAAATCTATTGAGATCTCCATCATTACAAGCAAAATGATGGAGATATTTTTATGCTTATTTTATTGTCTAATATATGTAAGATGAAAAAAGAAGAAAAGCGACTGTCTTACATTCACTGCGCACGTGGAGAAAAGTAGTATGAAAAAACAAACAGATGATCTTGTGAAAAGAGCGAAACGGCATGAGTCGGAGGCTTTCACAGAATTAATGCAGCTTTATATGACGGATATGTATAAGGTTGCGTATGCAATTATGATGAATGATGAAGATGCTGCCGATGCAATCGGAGATGGAGTGGTTATCACCTGTACTGCGAATTATAAAGACGGCACAAAAAAGGAGCAAAAATTAATGTCGGAGCTGCAGCGCTGACTTATGAAGAAATTGGAATGAACGTGGACGGAATGACTTTACAAATAGAAGGAGAAGATGAACATTAGAAGAGCAAATGAAAAAGACATTCCAAGATTAGTGGAATTATTAGAGCAGGTGCTTCAGATCCATGCAGATATAAGACCTGATATTTTTATTCCCGGTACCACAAAATATACTGTAAGCCAATTGACAGAGCTATTAGAAAAAGAAGAAAAACCCATATATGTAGCAGTAAACGAGGAAGATGTTTGTGTGGGATATGCATTTTGCCAATTACAGGAACAGCCTTTTTCAACTAATATGGTACCGTTTAAGTCTCTTTTTATAGATGATCTATGTGTTGATCAGCACGCACGAGGACAGCATATCGGCGAGAGCTTGTTTGAATATGTAAAAAATGAAGCAAAGCGAATGGGCTGTTATGAAGTGACACTGAATGTATGGGCAGGAAATACTTCAGCCGAAAAGTTCTATGAAAAAATGGGTATGAAAACAAAAGAAAGGCAGATGGAATATATCCTGGAACATTGATGCGTTGTATGGCATATTTGAGAAGTCTATCTGCGAATTTACAGAGATATCCGATGGATGAATCCGATCAGTCAAACAGTAAATATTAAAAGAAAATGCAAATCAGGCACAAGTTATATTTCGGAAACTTGTGCCTGATTTTTACAGTGTTATTTGGAAATTACAGGTGCTTTTGTCCGATATTTTTAGCATTGATATAATTTATGATCATGTCTGCTGCATCGGAAATATCAAGTTTGCCTGTATCAATAGACAGCTGATACTGGCTGGCGTCTTCCCATTCTTTGCCTGTGCAGAATTTGTGGAAAGATGCTCTTTTCTCATCCACTTCCTTTATCAGCTTTGCAGCTTTTTTCTCATTAATACCGTCCCGTTCCATTACACGTTTGATACGGCAGTCTTTATCTGCGTGAAGAAAAACAGTAGTTGCCTCAGGATCATTTGCATAGATCGCTCCTGAACAGCGTCCGATGATTACGGCAGATTTTTGCTGCGTAAGTTCACGTATAAGTTCAAAAGATTTTTCCATCGGATTGCTTTCTCCGTAGCTTACAGCAATGCTGTAGAGCAGGCTGTTTACTGCCTTTTCCTGGAAAAATTCTTTGTTTTCGTCAAGCTTTCCAAGTTTTTTGGCCTCTTCTTCGAGCTTCTTTCTGTCATAGAGTTCCAGTCCAAGTCTGGAAGCCAGTTCTTTTCCTATTTCATGTCCGCCGCTTCCGCACTGTCTTGCTATTGTAATAATCATATCCCATGCCTCCTGTGCGATAATGTCGCATTTAATTTACTATCAAAGTACTTTTTCGGAATTATTATACTCAAAAAAAATCGAAATGTATATGCCAAAATCTACTATAAATTGCCTTCGCAAAT
>ERZ772876.3131-NODE-3131-length-12445-cov-2.629056_pt1 | contig 12445 bp, 10 predicted proteins | sample MGYA00580584_ERZ772876 | MGnify/ENA primary metagenome ERZ772876 (study PRJEB29015, sample SAMEA2737728) | human gut metagenome | biome: human gut; feature: human-associated habitat; material: faeces | place: China | collected 2012 ...
TTTCCCAACGCACTACAGAACACCACTGATTATAGACCTTCGGCAGATCTCTGTGGGACTGGATTTCTTTTGCATAGAAATCACAGAATAATGTCTCTGATGTAGGACGTACACACAGACGCTCCTGAAGCGGATCCAGACCACCATGAGTTACCCATGCAACCTCAGGTGCAAATCCTTCTACATGATCTTTCTCTTTCTGAAGAAGAGATTCCGGAATAAAGATTGGCATGTACACGTTCTGTACGCCAGTCTCTTTAAATCTTCTGTCCAGTTCGTGCTGGATATTTTCCCAAATTGCATATCCTGCAGGTTTGATTGCCATGCAGCCTTTAACGCTGGTATAACCGCAGAGTTCAGCTTTCTTTACAACGTCGGTATACCACTGGGCGAAATCGTCTTCCATGGATGTGATGGCTTCTACCAGTTTCTTGTTGTTTGCCATGATTACTTCTCCTTTTTATGTGATTGTGTTGATCCTGACAGCACATCAGGATATAGTCGCGGCGGAATGCATATTCTTCTTATTTTTCTTCTATAAATAAATTTCCTTATCTGCTTCACAGTACAAAAATCTGCTTTTTTATAATCCGGCAAAATCTGTCATATTATAAAAAACGAAAAAAAGAAGCCCAGCATCCCTCACAAGGGACCGAAAGGCTTCGGCGGTACCACCCTAATTAGCACTGTGCCCAAATGCCTGCACATTGCTCGCTCTTCTTCCGATAACGCAGGAAAAACGCCGTACTTCAATTGTACGGAGCTCCGAGGCCGGTTCCATAATTCACGCACAGAATCCTTCCACCACTGTTTCGCAGCCAACCGGCTGTTCCTCCGGGACTCTTCTCTGGGATTGCTCCTTATGTACTATTCTCTTCATCGCTATATATATATTTCGCATTTGGTTATATTCTATTTGAAATAAATTGATGTGTCAAGAGTAAAATCGTTACTGTTCACTCTGTTCTCAGTAATGGTTACTGTTCACACACCACTATCCTGCGAGGTGTTTTGGCATGAATATGCCAAAATCACACTTCTATTGTAATCTTACGTCCTGTCCGGTTGTATTTATAATAACGGACCCCGGCTGCATCCAGCATTCTCTTGGAAGCGATCACTGCCGGCGTGTCTGCATATTTATCACAGTCATAGACAATCGTCTTAATACCTGCCTGAATAATTGCCTTGGCACATTCATTACATGGAAAAAGGGAAACATAAAGCTTTGCACCTTCCAGACTTCCTCCCCTGTAATTAAGGATCGCATTCAGCTCACTGTGGGTCACATAAAAATATTTCGTATGAAGACTGTCACCCTCTCTTGCCCATGGAAATTCATCATCTGAACAGCCCTTTGGAAAACCATTATAACCCATGGACAGGATTTTATTATCCTCACTCACAATACAGGCACCTACCTGAGAATTCGGATCCTTGGAACGCATCCCTGACATCATGGCAACTCCCATAAAATATTCATCCCATGATAAATAATCTGTGCGTTTATGATTTACATCCATTTCCCAAACCTCCCCTTCACATACTTCACCATTCGTCTGCTTCATAAAAGCAACACATTGTCTGTTACTGTGAACGTAACAAATAGTAACCATTATCTGCTTATAACTGACACAGCCAGAACTTCACACTTTACTCTACAGCAATCCCCGTTCATCATACATGTGAGAGAATTGCTATAATCATGCAGGCTCTGGCTGTTTTATCAGTTTTCTTATTTTATGGCTTATTCAGTCTCTATCTGATTAATTCTTCTGATATGTCTCTCATCGTTGGAAAACGGTGTATTCAAAAATGTATCCACAATCTTCAAGGCCAGCCCAGGTCCTACCACTCTTCCGCCAAGTGCAAGGATATTGGCATCATTGTGAAGTCTTGTAGCCTCTGCTGTAAAACAATCTGTGCAGACTGCAGCTCTGATTCCTTTAAACTTGTTTGCTGTAATGGAAATTCCGATACCTGTTCCGCAGATCAGGATTCCCTTCTCACATTCGCCGTCAAGAATTGCATGTGCAACCTTCTTTGCATATACCGGATAATCTACGGAATCCAGACTGTCACATCCATAATCTTTATATTCAATTCCTTTCTCATCCAGATACTTCTTGATCTCCTGTTTCAGTTCATATCCACCATGATCACATCCTAAAGCTATCATTAATCTTCCTCCTGAAATTAATTTCTTTACCTCTTCAGCAGACTATTTAAATGAATCTTCATTATCCATCTGGCCATTACTGCTGATAAGATTATATAGTCAGGCATATATCTGCTTCACTACCTGATTATATCATACCACCTGTATGATCTTATGTCCCGCTGCTTTCAGCAGACGGTTCATAATGGCCTGTCCCATTCTTGGTGTATAAAACGCTTCTGAATAAATAGACCTGACCGCACTCTGGTCAAAATCACGAAGCACTTCATATAAATGATGGGCGATTGTTTCCTCCTCTTTCCGACTTCCGATGCTGACTACCAGACCTTCGGGATATCTGTCCTTTGACTCGTCCGTTGCAATAATTCCAACCTGCTCGCCGTGTGCTTTCGCCTCCGCAGCCAGCTCATTGATCTTCTTCACAACAGCTTCCTCCGGTCCCTCAACAATTGCCAGATCTGCCTTCGGTGCATAATGGCGATATTTCATACCCGGTGCTTTCGGACGCACTTTGCTGTCAGCCGCAATCAGCCCCTTGTCCATTCTTACATCCCCCAGAGTCTCCTGAAGCATCTCCAGAGAAATATAACCCGGACGTAAAACCACAGGCACATCCTCAGTAAAATCAACGATCGTAGACTCAAGACCGATTCCCACCTGGCCTCCGTCAATGATCATCTCAATCGCTTCACCAAGATCCTCCTCTACATGCTGTGCAGTAGTCGGGCTTGGTCTTCCCGAAGTGTTGGCACTGGGCGCAGCCACATAGCCGCCGGCAGCCTTGATCAGCTCCTGTGCAATCCTGTCGCTCGGAAACCGAACCGCCACACTGTCCAGACCACCCGTAGTCTCCTGTGGTACAAGATCCGACTTCGGAAGAATCATAGTCAGCGGACCCGGCCAGTACTTCTCTGCCAAAATCTTCGCCTTCTCCGGAACCTCAGCTACAATCGGAGCCAGCTTGTCAAACTCCGCAATATGCACGATCAGCGGATTATCCGAAGGTCTGCCCTTCGCCGCATAAATTTTCATAGAAGCCTGCGGATTCAACGCATCCCCTCCAAGACCATACACAGTCTCCGTAGGAAACGCAACCAGACCACCCTGTTTCAAAATATCTCCACCACGCCGGATAACCTCCATATCAAGATTATCCGCTGTCATGGATACAACTTCTGCTCTCATTAAATTCCTGCCTTCTTATCTGTTCTGTATTTTATATAACAATATTCCTCTTACTTTATTTTCGTTTTGTATGTTCATGATACAACAGAGACAAAAATTCGTCAAATGTTTCTTCTTTGGCAAACAGATATTCTCCATTATCCAACCAAACAAATAACAAGCTGACAGAAAATATTTCTCCTGTCAGCTCGTACATCAATCTCTTAATTTATCAGGCAATACATATACCCTTTCTCTTGTGAGTTCTGTGGCCTTAACTTCTGCTTATACTGCTTACCTGAAACAAGATTATAATTTGTGTATAAATCAAAAAGCATTATCTGATCGCATTCATACAATATTTATAGATTCTTTTATAGGTACGTGTAGAATAGTGAACGCCGTCATCTATATTTCCCTTAAACTCATTGTATGTACTGTAACCGTTTTTCATCAGATATTTATAGGTATCTATCCATTGAAATCTCTTATTTAACCTGCTCTGCAATCTGTCATTAAAGTAACGTAACTGCGCTTCTTTTCGAGTTGGTTTCATTGCTGTATTTACCGGATTCACAGACATATAAAACAATCTGCAGTCACTTTCAAGTTCCTCTGCAAGAGTGTTCATACGCGCAAGATATGCATTTGCCTCGCCTTTATAATCAACCCCATTCCCGGAATTATGACTCGAAAGATCATTCACACCAAGATTAAAAATAACTGCTACGGGCTTCTCTGAATCTGACTGCAGACGGGCAATTTCACTTCTCATTACTCTCTCTCCTGCTGTTTCAAACCAGCTCAGTCCCTCCCCTGTCTTACACACAAATGATACTTTTGCAACTGCATCCTTTCCATATTCCCGAAGAAGAGTTTTCTGCATAAAATACGTTCTGGAATCTCCCACAAAAATAATTCCGGAATACTCCGACAGCTGAGCTGCCAGATTATTGACCTGAATATCCGGCTCCTGTTGCCAGTTATACATAACTGCATATAAATGGGTTTTCTTCCTTACCTGTATCACCTGTCCCGCCTGATACTGCGGATTCTGAGTCTGATCCGGCTTCGTGCTCCATCCAAGAAAAGTATATCCTGTCTGATTTCTTATTGCTGGAAGTGTCACTTTTCCATTACTGTCTGCTTTTCTTATTATCGTAGACCCATCTGCCTGATGGAAAATAACCACCTTCTGAGAAGCAGATGAAATCGCTTCTGCTCCCTCCGCCGGAGCCAGTGACTCATCATTTTTATTATCCGAATATGTAAAAGATGTGAAGCTTGTGGTTCCTTTTTCCACATCGTAAACCCTTACTTTGCTGGTTTTCGCAAAAGCAGTTTCACAAAAACATGAACTACAGCAAATTGCTCCTGTCAACATCATAATCATCATTTTCCTGCTATAATGTCTAACCTGAATTATTCGATTCCTCATTTTAAAACTCCTTTCCTGTCATGTAAATATTCACAATCCTCATTTTCTCCTACTACTTATACAGTGTCATCTTTTCATTTTTCCACTGTAGCAACATATTTTTCTTATATATATTGCACATACATTATCATAATACAATCGTAATCCATATCTGTAAATTTTACTTTTTCCCTCTTTTCCACCTGATAATTATTTCCCCAAAACCATTCCAACCAATAACCAGCGTAAAAAAATATTTTTTTACGCGTCCCTTTTTGACCCAAACAAAAAATGGCGACACAAACTGCCGCCATTTTTCACTCTCTTACTTATTAATCTTAAGAATATAAGTACTATACACCTCATCCTGGAACACAACTTCTCCAAGCAAATTCAGCACCTCTTCATTCAGTGCATCCCCATATTTCTCCCGTTCTTTCGATCCGACAAAAATATAAGAAACATCATACTCTTCCAGCAGCTCCTTCACATACTCCTCATCCGAAGAAGTATAAATACTCTCAATATCCGCGCTCTTCTCATTCAAGTCCGCAGTATCATCTCTCCACAGCCACTCATGCACATACCATCCCAGCACAGTCGGAAGCCCTGTCATAGCAGAAACACGCTCATAACCACTATAGCTGTCCCCGTTCGCCTCAAGCACAACCGGTGACCCTTTCACATTCTTCTTCAGCCATTTAATACCAGCCACATCCTCTGTGAAATCATTTGACAGGAAAGATGTCGCATTCAATCCTTTATATTCAGAAGGCTCCCATACCTTTCCAAACCACGCATACACACTGTTTCCAAAATAACCAAAGGTCCAGCAAAGCAGTACCAGGCCGATCACTGACACAACCTTAAACACTTTCTTACGTGCAGCCACCAGCATACGGAAAATACCATATCCCATGGTCATCCCAAACAGCATATACGCCTGATAAGTCAGCTTAAACATAGTATTCGCCCTGGCGTTTCCATTTTCGTAAATATCTCTTACATAAACCAACTCCGGAATCACGATCAGCCCGATTGCACAGAGTCCCATGACAATCGCAAACAGATCCGGCACAGAGATTGCTTTCATCAATCTATACAGACTTCTGTTCGCACCACCACGAAGCTTCTCCCAGATGATACAGATGATCAGCAGAACTGTCAGAACCACAGGCAGTCCCCACAAAATCAGCAGCTGATGGATCATAGAATGATTCTGCGCAATTCCCACACCTTTAAACATGCTGTCAAACTGCAAAGTAAACGGCAGAGAAACAACGTATGAGATCACAATGATCTCCACTGCCTGAACCGCAGTCACTGCCAGAATCCTCTTCACTTTACCATCAAACTGAACGATATTGGTAAACAGCACCACTCCACCGGTCACCACGAAATAAATAATAAAATCCCAGAAATTCGTAAACCGGAACATACCGATCATCACTGCAGCCAGCAGGATATGCGGAATCAACAGCTGTTTTTTCCAGAACTCTTTTCGTCCAGGTTTCATGATCACTGCTTCTCTCATCCGCACACTTCGCATCCACGCATAAAGAAGTCCCACCAGAAACAGCACAAACATTACATTTACCACATGGGCATGGAGATCTCCCAACACAAAGGAATAACATGGAAATTCATGGATCGTCTTGTCCGGCACATCCGGATTGTATCCAATATAACGGGTCGCATCCGGGAACCAGTAGCTGTCCGCTTCTTTTCCCTGCAGCTTCTGGAGCCATGGAATGATCTTACTGTAAACCACATAATGCATATTTCCCGCAATTGATACAGAAAGTCCTGCTATGATCCCGGCCACTGCCGGCAAACAACGTTTCTTTCCTGTCAGGCTTCCTTTGAGCCTGTCCACAGACATCTGACGAACCAGTGAAAACGGAAGCACAAACGCAAATGCTGCCACAAAAGTACGCATCAGATTGTAAGTGAGTTCTACTTTACTGCCAGTCAGCTTCGTCAGAAATACTGCAAAATACTGTCCGCCATAATAATAATTGATCGTACCTTCTGAATACCACAGATCTCTTGCAGGAAGTGTCGTACTTCTCATCATGGCTTCCATGAAACCATAATCCATAAATTTCTCAGTTCCGTATGCCTGCGGACGGAATCCTGCAAAATAAGTCCACATCAGGAAAAATATAAAGAACAGAATTTCCTCTCCGTAAATCAGATTTACCTTTCCGGACGGAAAGCAGTCAATTCCATTTTTTCCCTGAAAATGATATAAAACCCCACAGCCAACAGCACATACAACAGACACACCGATACATGTCGCTGCAGTAAATGGCAGTATCTTCGCAGTTACCAGAAACCACGTAAGAAAACCTGTCACAGTAATCGCCAGCACTTTTGAAAACATCCAGCCTTTGTCCTCAAATCCGGCAAACAGTCTCCCTGTCACAGGCATGGCAACCATTCCCATCAGAAATGCCAACATCCACCAGGTCCAGAATGTCCATACATCTCCCTTTAACAGAAATGCAGACAGCCCTGCAAGAGCTGCTGCAAGAAGCACTCTCGGTGCCCATTTCTTCATCCGTACGTCCTCCTTAATCATTTATAAAATTATTGTGGTTACTATAATCTTACACATTCTCTCTTATCTCTGTAAATCTGTGATCACCCGGCTCATAATCATAAATCCGGAGTAATCCCCGTAATAATGCATTTGAGGATTATTCTGTTGTTTTATAGATCCGTATCCGTCCATCCTGAGTCTCATAAACCTTTTCATATGCTGCAGCAATTGTCTCCTCACGACATTCCTGCTGTTCAAATTCCGAACCTTCTTCAAACAGGATATATGTTATTTTTTCCTGTTGTACTGTTTTTTTCAATGTTTCACTGTCAGATGTGGTGTATATCGTTACAGCCTGTGCAGCCCTGTAATTCGTATCATAGCCTGCAGACCATGCGTAATATGGCCATCCACAGTAAAGCATAGCTCCGGACATCGTCACTTCATTCATGCTGTACTCAGGAGTAAGTAAAAGATCGTTTTTCTCCAGATTCTCCTCCAGCCATTGGGTCAGCTCGCTGTTCATATTTACAGTCACACGTCTGCCCGGACCATTTCCCTTTATGATCACCACAAAGTCATAAATCCCGGTCACACTCAGAGATATCACCAATACTATTGCCAGTATCTTTCCCATAGTTTTCTGTATCCCGGACTGCCCATTTCTCCCATTCCAAAGACTGCATACTGCCCATGCCCAGAAAATCGTCAGAAACGCATATGATATCATGATATATTTATGGTTTACATTAATATCCGGTGTCATCAGAAGCACAAAAGCAAAAATCACCGGAAACAGGAAACTCACAAGGATTGCTCTCTCCCGTCTTCTCATAAACCATACCATTAGTACCAGCCCAAGGAAAAAAACTCCGCTCATCCAGAACAGATATTTCACAACTCCCGGGACAGTCTTATCCTCTGCCAGAAATCCCAGATAAATCTGAGAACTCATAGCACTTCCAACAATAAAAATCTTTGACTGAAGCCAGGAAAAGAAGATGGATACCCCCGCCATGACAGCGTAATCCACTTTTCCATCCGAGAAAATCGCAAAGCCGCACAAAATCAGCAGACCACCGATCACTGCTGCCCCATTCCAGAACGCACACAGACCCAGAAACATTCCCATAAGCAGTGCCTGATCCAGATTTCTGCTTTTCCATCCTTCCTTCGAAAAGATTCTGTTTTTTATCCAGAGTATTCCTTTCTCTTCATGTGCCGTCCCGGCTTCCAGCCAGTCCATAAACAGATATAGTGCCAAAGTCACCATCAGAAGTCCAAATGCCAGATGCCTCTGATTAAGATAAACATTAAAGTTCCACAATCCCCAGTTCTCATTGACAGTATATCCGATAAAGGAAGTATTTTCTTCCAGGGTTTCCACAAGATTCCCTGCCTGGATATGCTCCCATGCAAATCTGAAAAAAGCCATTCCGCTTCTGAAAAAGAACAGAAACAATGCCAGTACACCGCAGCACATTTTGCCTGTGATCCTAAGTGCAAGCTGATATAACAGCATAAGAAATCCCACAAGCGACAAGGTACTTACGATATTATAGGCAAAGTCCATACGCATTCCCAGATATTCCAGATTTCCTGCCAGAAACTGAAACATAAAATGGTATTTTACATCTGCTCCTCCATAATGAGGATACTGTGTGGGAAAATTATTTCCTGCAGAAAAAGAACGCATCATCGCCGTATGTGGTGCATAATCTCCATACACAGTCAGGCCGGAATACAGGATTCCGTCTTTTATATAGAATACATAAAACATCATATATGTAATAAATACAGTCAGCAGACCAAAGAGTAATATTTCCTTTTTTAATCTGCGCTTATCCTGTGTTTTATCAATATTCCATATCCTGTAACTTCCCTGTTTTCTGTATTTCTGTACGCTGAGCAGTATCATAATAACTGCTACACCTGTCATCCCGATAATATTTCCATACAAAAGTGGATTTTCAACTTTTCCCACAACACTGAAAAACCAGGAAATAATATATACCATCCAGGTCAGTAAAAGTGTTCCGACTCCAAAAGAAGCCGGAAGTATGAGCCAGATACGATTAATACCTGACACACTCCTTCCCTCTCCTGTCAGCATTTTCGATGCTTCACAGCCCAGCATTCCTGCCAGAAGCAGATAAATAATTCCAAGCATAATTTCTCCCTGTACATTTCCCCGCCATGCAGATACTTCTATCCTCCCGGGGGATTTTATCAAACAAGTATCAGTATAGCAAAAATCCCTACTTATTAAAAGCAAGTTCACATAAATTAAACATTTTAAATTTTTTGTTGCTTCAGATATTGTTCAATCCCTTTCACTATAGCTTCCACTATTTTATTCTGATATTCTTCTTTGCAGAGAAGTCCGGCCTCTTCCGGATTTGTAAGAAAACCACACTCTACAATATTCAAAACACTTTCACTTCTTTTTAACAGATAATAGGTTTTATTACCTTTTGCCACACGAGGGCGTTTTACTTTCAGTCCCAAGTTCAGTTCTTCCTGGATAAACTCTGCCAGATTCTTTCCCTGAACAGAATCTTCATAGTAAAACACCTGGGGACCGCATACAGCCGGATCCTGATAGCTGTTCTGATGAACACTTATGCACAGCACAGGTCTGTATTTCTTAATCATAGCAATCCTGCACTGCATATCCTGTGCCTTCTGATTTCTGCTGTCCTCCTCATAAAGACCCTTATCTTTTTCCCTTGTCATGATTACAGAAAATCCTTGTTTTTCCAGAGAATCCTTTAATTTTACGGCGATCTGAAGATTTATTCCCTTTTCTTCCAGTCCATTCACTCCAATCATTCCCGGATCTGCTCCACCATGTCCTGCATCTACCAAAATAGTTTTTGGATTTTCCACTGAACTCATAGTCTCTGAAACTTCAGCTGCCTGTTTTGACAGAATGAAAAAACTGACGAGAAGCAGACACCCTAACATTAATTCCAGTCCATATTTTTTCAAACTAAAAACACCTCCTGAGACATCTTTTACAGTCTACGGGAAAATTCACTGTTCCTGTAGATTGGCTATAGCAATTCCATAAAATAATGCAATCAGTATTTCATAAAATTCTATATTAATATATGTTTCAGAAGATGTTTTTATAGCCTGCTGATGCAGAACTTTTAATTATTCAGATTGTCCGAAATTACCTGCCAGATTCCGCTGTTTTCAAATCCAAGCTTCCATGCAGAAACTCCTGCAAGGTCATATTTGGATACCAGCTTCACTTTCTCTGCAACTGACTGAGCATCCTCAAGCCAGATCTGATAGGTAGAATTATCTATATCATATTTTCCATAATTCTGGGAAGTGGTCTTATCCCAGTAGGTTTCCACATTATTATCTGCAATTGTCTGCTGCGCCTGATCCATACCGATTGCTTCACTGGTTACATTTCCCCCTGTGGTCCTCCACAGTCTGGTATAAAACGGAATGGCATTGATCACACGTTCAGCCGGAACCTCATCCAGTGTATCCTGGATTCCCTGTTCCACCCATGGAAGAGATGCCACAGAACCGGCTTCAGATCCTACATAATGCTCGTCATATCCCATGATGATCACATAATCTACAACCCTTCCCTGCTCAGCCCGGTCATAATGGCTTGTAAAATCCTCAGGAACCGGATTATCCACTGAAAGAACCAGATTATTCTTATGACACTCTATAGAAAGTTCTCTCAGAAATTCCAGAAAATGGATTCCCACATCCTCACTGAGAGATTCAAAATCCACATTAATGCCATCCATTCCCACATCTTTGGCTGCCTGAATCAACTGACTGATAATATTCTGTCTTGCCGCAGTATTTGAAAGTGTCTCGGTCGTACTTACTTCCTGTGTAAAGTTATCGATCAGCCCCCATACCTGAAGCCCCTTTTCATGAGCCTGTGATACATAATCTGCACTCGCAATGCTTGCAATGTTTCCTGAAGTATCTGTCAGATAGAACCAGGTAGGCGAGATCACATTCACACCTGTCATATTTGCTGTCGCATCCGCAAAATAAGCATTGGCATCTGTGGAAGTCACCTGATGCCATACCATATTGACCTTGCTGTCCATAGTAAGATATGAATACTGTTCCCTATTAAAGCTTCGTTCAAATTTTGTCTTCTCTGCTTCTCCCACTTTCTTCTTATCTATATAACCGATATATCCGTCATCCGTAGCTACCTGATCCCAGTTCTCCATTTCTTCAATAAGACGGAGTTTTGTACCTTTCTTTACAGAAGTAAGAATAGCCGATTTGATTCCACCGCGGTAACGTATGCTTGTATTCTTCTTAACTGTGACTGTTTTTACATTTTTGAATTTATACTGTATGGCAATCCTGTATGGATCTTTTGTGATGTATGCATCAAGATCTGTAAATTCCTGCACATAAGTAAGATTCAGATACACTTTATCATCTTTCACCCATACCTTATCTCCTGCCTCAGATGATGCACTCACAGAAGTCAGCTCCGAAGGTGTTGCATAAAGTATCTGCTGATTGGCAGAATCCCAGTAATATCTCTGGTTCAGATAAGTATTCACCACATCCAGTGGTAAATAGACTCTGTCTCCGTCCACCAGACCACGTTCTTCCAGTTTCTCAGTTCCAATGACCAGGGCAATCTCCCCATCTGCCATTTCTCCATAATATTCATTCAGATCCATTTTCTCAGAAGATGGTATGTACTTCATTACTACATGAGTGACAATTCCGTTTCCGTCCCCTATCGGGGAGCTACATTTCTCAATACCATCCCCGCAACCCCATGTCCTGTCTGGGACGAATAGGGGGATTGCGGGGGAAAAGTAATTTCATTGAAATACAGCCGTTTTGGAAAGTAAAAAGTTCTCACAAATCCAGTATTTAAGCCATGCGTGGCAAAATACGGTATTTTGCACATTTAAGAACAAAATGATCAAATAATATTTAATTCACATTCCCCCATCATATATTCTTTTCCCTGATATCTTGTACATTTTAAAATATGAGGGGATACTCCCATACGGGTATCTTTATAATGTTGATGGGTTTTAGGTACATTTGTTCTGTCAAAAATATTTTTTACAGTTTCAATGCCCTCTTTTTCTCCGAATAACGGGTAAATCACTGT